>Ga0208522_1000892_pt1 | contig 19763 bp, 15 predicted proteins | sample ETNtaG_25_FD_185763 | JGI IMG/M metagenome (GOLD analysis project Ga0208522, IMG submission 185763) | Marine microbial and viral communities from oxygen minimum zone, Eastern Pacific Ocean - ETNP201302SV86 (SPAdes) (version 2) | ecosystem: Environmental > Aquatic > Marine > Oceanic ... | reverse complement strand
CCGGTGGCGGGTCATGGTCGACGTGCTCGTCGCCTTCGACCGCCAGTTGGCCACCCTCGACTCACCCGACGGCCCCGAGCGGCTGCGACAGGACCACCTGGTCACCTCGGCAACCGTTGGCAGCCGGGTCAGGGTCGAACAGGCCTCGGGCGACCTGATCGGTGAGGCCGTTGACCTGACCGTCGACGGTGGCCTGGTGGTGGTGCCCGACGGTGGCGACCCGGTCGAGGTGCACGCCGGCGACGTCACCCACCTGCGGGAAGGCTGAACTCGGGCCTACGGGTCGGGGGTGGTGGCGCAGAGGTGCCTGAAGGCGGCGGCCAGCGCGGCGGTCACCGGCCCGGGAGCAGCGGGCAGGTCAAGCGTGGTGTGCTCACCATCGGCCCACGAAACGACGCCCGAGATGGCCATGGCGTCACGGGTCGTAGAGGTCAGGAACGCCTCGGATGCCCGTGCGAACTCGTCGGGGTGGATGTCGCGCTCAACCACGCCACCGTCGACCTCGGGCAGCGATTCGGCCATCTCGATTGCCAGTGATCGGGTGACCCCGGCAAGGCAGCCAGACGCCAGCGGGGGGGTGATCACCACGCTGTCCACAACCAGGAACACGTTGGTGCCGGTGCCCTCGCACAACAGCCCCTCCGTGTTGGTGAACAGCGCCTCGGTGCAGCCGTGGCGGTGCGCCTCGGCCAGCGCCAGCACGTTCTCGGCATACGACGTGGTCTTGAGCCCCACCAGCGGACCGTTCTCATTGCGGGTCCACTTCGAGATGTGGACAGGGCCCGACTCGGGCCACACGTTGGCGCCCGAGGTGGCCACGATCAGGGTTCCGGGGCCGTCGCCCCGCCCAGAACTGAGCGGTCCGGGCCCACTTGACCAGGTGATGCGGATGCGCCCGGCACCAGGGTCGGCGGCCATCACATCGGCAAGGGCGGCACGCACCCGGCCCTCGTCGGCCGGCTCCATGCCAAGGCCGTCGGCAGAGTGGCGCAGGCGGTCCAGGTGGCGGGTGACGGCGAAGGGAACAGGACCGTCGGGCCCGTCCACGGCCTTGAGGGTCTCGAACACGCCGTCGCCCACGACAATGGAGTGGTCCATGGCCGACACCGAGCCGTCGTCGGCAGCGACGATCCGGCCGTTCACCCAGCAGACCCCGTCATGTGTCCCGCCCGGGTTGTTCGCACCTGTCTCAGCCATCGCCGCAGGCTAGTGCCCACCTCCCACCAAACACGGTCGCCCCGGCCGTGGCGCCCCGGTCAGCGCAACCGCACCCGGTAGCCTCGCTCCACGTGGACGACAGACCCGCAGCAGGGCTGCAACAGAGCCTGCAGCGGGCGTGGCAGGGCCTTCGCGACCACCTGCGCGCCTGGTCTCGACAGGTCCGCGAAGGGGTCGGCCTGAGCCTCGCCGACGACCCGGCCGAGCCGCCCGAATACGAGCCGACCGCTGAGCCCGACGGGCCACCCGATACTGCCAACACGGGCGACGCTGAAGATGATCCTTCCGAGATGCCACAGCGCCACCGACGCACCTGGCCCCAGCGCATCCTCATCGCCACGAGCGTGCTCCTCGCCCTCGGTTTCATATACGCATCAGGGCGCCTCGACTCCTTCGAGGAGGCCATCGGCTCCATAGTCCGCATCGACGTACCCACCGGTGTGCTCGCCGACCCCCACGCCCCGGCAGTCGCCGACAACGGAACCGGGGCCCGCGAACGCCCCGCCGTCAGGCCCGGCGAGACCGCCGCCGGCCCCGCCCGCAACTTCCTCATAATCGGAACCGACAGCGCCGTCGGCCTCGACGACGACGACCCCGCAGCGCACCGCGACCGCACCGCCAGCGCCGCCCTCGCCGACGTCATCATGCTGCTACGCCTCGACCCCGGCCTACGTCGGGCCTCGCTTGTGTCGGTTCCCCGCGACCTCTACGTACCGATATGGCGCAGCGGCGTTCCCGTCCGCGAGGAGAAGATCGCCTCCTCGCTGCTGGTGGGCGGAATGGAACAGGGTGCACCCATCCTTGTAGAGACCATCACCAACAACTTCGGCGTACCCATCCACAACTTCGTGGTCATGGACTTCCACGGTTTCGAACAGGTCGTCGACGAGCTGGGCGGTGTGCCCGCATGGTTCCCGTACCCGGTGCGCGACGTCGGCTCGGGCCTCAACGAGCCCTACGGCGGCTGCACCCTGCTGCGCGGAGAGGAGGCCCTGGCCTTCGTACGGAGCCGCAAGATGGAGGGCTTCGTCGAGGACCACTGGCGCCGCGTAGGCGTCTGGAACGACCTGGAGCGCAACCAGCGACAGCAGAGCTTCATGCTCATGGCCATGGAACGTGCCATCGACAAGGGCGCCCGCTCGGTGCTCGTACGCAACGACCTGATCGAGGCCGGAGCATCCACCGTGGTGCTCGATGACCGCCTCACGCTGCGCACCCTCCTCGACCTGGGCCGGGCGTTCTCGTCGTTCAAGCCCGATGACCTGGACCGCTACGTGCTGCCCGTGATCGACGACAGCGTCGGCAACTCATCGGTTCTGCGCCTCGGCGACAACGCCAGCCGTGTCTTCGACGTGTTCCGCGGCACCGCCCTCCAACCCGAGGACGTGCAGGTCTCGGTAGTCGACGGCCGAGGCGTGGCCGACGAACCCGTGCCGCCCACCGTGCACCTGGGCCGACACGGATTCTCGGTCGACATGCGGACCGGCCCCATCGCCGCCCGCACGACCATCAGGGCAGCCATCGCCGACTACGACGCTGCCGTGCTTCTGGGCAGGTTCATCCGCAGCGTGCCCGTGTTCGACTTCAGAGACGACCTGGGCCTCGAGCCCGGAACAGTGGAACTCCGCATGGGAACCGACTTCAGCGAGTTCCTCACCGAGCCACGTACCTTCGAGGCCACCGACGCCGTCGCACGCGACTACCTGCCCGGCGTGCTCATAGAACAGGCAGCCAAACCGGCACCCCGCCGTGCCCTCCAGGACGAGGAGTCGACGACCACGACCACGACGACCCTCGCCCCCGAGGAGTCGACAACCACAACGACCCTTCCACCCGAGGAGACCTCTACCACGCTGGCTCCCGACGAGGAGACGACAACAACGACCCTCCAGCCCGAGGAGACCACCACCACGCTGGAGCCAGCTGAGGTTCCGACCACCACGATTCTCGCCGACGACAGCACCACCACCGTCGCCCCCGGAGGGGAGACCACCGAGGACCTGGAGCCAGAACCCGACCCCGACGCCTACAACCTCTCGCCAATCCTCGACGCCCGTCCGCCCGACGGGGTGAAGTGCTGACCCGTAGGCCATGAGCGACCCCGCGAACCACCCAGTGCACGTCGCATTCCTGGTCGAGCAGTGCTGGCACACGGTCCCCGGCGGAACCGCTGTTGCCTCAGTCGGCCTGGCAGCAGCCCTGGCCGACCTGTCGGACGTAACAGTCACCGGCATTGCAGCCAGGCACCCACGCCCACCGGCCGACGGCCCCGTGCCACCGGTTCCCGTCGTCCACTCCCGGCTGCCACGCCTCGCCCTCTACGAGGCATGGCACCGCACCGGCAGACCCCGGGTGGAGAACATGGGTACCGACCCCGGCTTCTCCCTTGTGCACGCCTCTGGAGGTGCCGTGCCCGCAACCCGCCTGCCGCTCGTTGCAACCATCCACGACCTGGGGTGGCGTCACGAACCCGGGCACTCCACCAAGCGGGGTCGGCGCCTCTTTGAGGCCTGGCTGGACGACGCACGCCGAGCCGCCCACGTGATCTGTCCGTCACAGGCCACCCGCTCCGACCTGCTGGCTGCCGGCTTCGAGCCCGACCGGGTCAGCGTCATCCCCCTCGGGGCCGATCCCGTCGCCGTCGACCCGGGCGCCGCCGCCGCCCTGCGCAGCCACTACGGCCTCGACGGCCCCTTCGTGTTGTGGGTGGGAACCACCGAACCCCGCAAGAACCTCGTCAGACTGGTCTCCGCCATGAAACAGATCCCAGACATTCCCCTTGTGCTGGTGGGCCCCGCCGGCTGGAAGGAGGATGCCGCCCGCGTCACCGCGCCGCTGGGGGAGCGCGCCCGCATAGTCGGCCGCGTCGACGAGGCCACAAAGCACGCCTGGTATGCGGCAGCCGACGTGTTCGCAATGCCCAGCCTGCTCGAGGGCTTCGGCCTGCCGGTGCTCGAGGCCATGGGCCACGCCACCCCGGTCGTCACCTCGGCCGGAACCGCCACCGAAGAGGTGGTCGGCGACGCCGGCGACACCGTCGACCCGACCGACGCCGAAGCCATAGCAGGCGCCATCTCGGGGCTGTTGGCCGACCCCGACGAGGCCACCCGCCTGGGCGAGGCCGGCAGGGAGCGTGCTGTCACAATGACCTGGGCGGCGGCAGCCACAGCCACGGCCGACGTCTACCGCAGGGTTCTGGCCAAATGACCGCTCCCGCCCGCATCGCCCTAAACCTCCTGCACCTGGTGCCCGGAGGCGTGGGCGGCACCGAGGAGTACGTGGTTCGCACCCTGTCGGCCTTCGCCCGCCACGGGCCCACCGACCTCGAACCCGTGCTGTTCGTGCTCTCCGGCATGCCCGAGGCACACCCTGAACTGTGCGAGACGTTTGAGACCGTGGTCTGTCCGATAGACGGCACCAACCGGCCCCTGCGCATTGCAGCAGAGTCCACCTGGCTGGCAAACCGCACCCAGGGCTTTGCAGCCGTCCACCACCTGGGAGGCCGACGCCCCGCCATCACCACCAGGCCCACTGTCGTCACCGTGCACGACCTGCAACCCCTCGACCACCCCGACTGGCTCAGCCCGGCCAAACGGGCCTTCCTCGGCTGGTCCCTGCCGCGCAGCCTCCGTACGGCAGACGTCGTCGTGGTGCTGTCCGAGATGGTCAGCCGACAGGTTGTCAACCAGTTCGGCGTGGACCCCGGGCGTGTCGTCGTTGTCCCGTGTGGAACCGACAAGCGGGCCGAGTCGCCGGCCCGACCCGGCCGGGCGCCCGTGGTCATCTACCCGGCGGTCACACACCCCCACAAGAACCACTCAACGCTCATCGAGGCCTTCGCACGTGTGGCCGACCGCCACCCCGACGCCAGCCTCGTCTTCACAGGTGCCCCCGGCTCAGCCGACGCCGAGGTGCGTGCCACAGCCGAGGCCAGCGGCATCGGCCACCGCATCACCTTCACGGGCCGCATACCCGCAGCCGACCTGGCAACGCTCCTAGCCAGTGCCACCGTCATGGCCTACCCCTCGCGCTACGAGGGCTTCGGCATCCCCGTGCTCGAGGCCATGGCCGCCGGCGTGCCAGCCGTGGTGGCTGCCGGAACCGCCGCAGCCGACCTGGCCACCAGCGCCGGCGTGGTCCTCGAACCAGATGACGTGGCCGGCTGGGCCGAAGAGATCGACCTGCTCATCGCCGACCCCGGCTACCGCAGCCAGGTGGCCCGGTCGGGCCTGGTACGTGCCTCCAACTACACCTGGGAGGCCTCGGCACGGCAGCTGGAGAGGGCCTGGCGCCTGGCGCTGGAGGTACCCGCCTCCGGAACCGCCGCAGCCGACGCAGCCTGAACACAGTGCGCTTCCTCGTAGTCACCCCCCACTTCCAGCCCGACACAGCCCCAACCGGCGACGTGGTCGCCATGGTGGTTGAGGCTCTCGGCCAGATGGGCCACGAGACCCACGTGGTCACCTCGCTGCCCTGGTACGAGCACCACGCCGTGGCCGACGGATGGCAGGGCAGCCCCTGGCGCACCGGCCGCCACGAACACGGCACGATCACCCGCCTCCACCCCTTCCCGACCGACAAGACCAGCCTCACGGCCAGGTCGCTCGGATATCTGGGCTTCAGCGCAATGGCCGCCGGGGCCGCCGTCGCCGCCAGGGGGCCCTTTGACGCCGTGCTGACGCTGTCGCCGCCGCTCACCCTCGCAGTCGCCGGATGGCTGGCCGCCGAACGGCACCGCTGCCCGCTCATCGTCGACATCCAGGACGTGTTCCCCGACGTGGCAATCCAGGTGGGTGCCGTCACCTCGCCGCTGCTCATCGACCTGTTCCGCCACCTGGAGCGCTTCTGCTACGGCCGGGCCGCCGCCGTACGGGTGCTCTCGAACGACCTGGCCGACAACGTGGGCGCAAAGGTCGCACGCATGAGGCGGCCACCCCGTGTCGAGGTCATCCCCAACCCCGTCGACACCGCTGCCGTCACACCCGCGTCCCGCGACACCCCCTACCGGAGCGAACTGGGCCTCGGCGACGCCACCGTGTTCATGTACGCAGGCAACCTCGGGCACTCACAGTCGCTCGACCTCGTTGTCGAAGTGGCCCGCCGCCACGCCGACCGCAGCGACATCGCCTACCTGGTCAACGGCGGCGGGGTCATGGCCGACCACATGGCCCGCGCCGCAGCCGACCTGCCAAACCTGACCGTCGTCGGCTACCAACCCGCCGAACGGGTACCCGAGGTACTGGCCACCGCCGACGTGCACCTCGTGCTGCTCAAGGCCGGCCTGGGCGCCTCCAGCGTTCCCTCCAAGGCCTTCTCGGCCCTCGCTGCAGGCCGCCCGCTGATCGCCGCCATCGACCCCGGCACAGAAGTGGCCAAAGTGGTCACCGAGGCCGGAGCAGGGCTGGCCGTGCTACCCGACGACCCGGACGCCTTCGTGGCGGCCGTGGAACAACTCGCTGACGACCCCGGCACACGTCTCTCAATGGGGGAGTCAGGCCGGTCCTGGATCAGCCAGCGGCGCTCGCCGGCAGTAGTGGCCGGGGCCTTCGCAGCCCTCGCAGAGGACCTGGGAGCCCGGTAGCCCGGCCTGCCCCACAGGACCCATCCGGCCCGCATGATCTCCCCCAGCCACCGGTAGCGTGTTGGCCCTATGGCACGAGGAGATTCACGCAGCAAGGTCGCGCGCGCAGCCAAGGCCGGTTCGTCCGGCGGCAGCGGCGAGCCCCGCAGGTACGGCTTCCCAGCCGCTGTCACCATCGTCGTGGTGCTCGGTGTCCTCCTCGTGGGCTGGGCCCGCGAGAACCGCGAGGCCACATCGGCACCCCGCGTCGGAGACCACTGGCACTCCGCCTACGACATCTACGTCTGCAATGCCCCCAATGCCGGAACCTGGCGCTCCAAGGTTCTCAACGAGAACGACCCCAACGGCATCCACACCCACGGCGACGGTCTCATCCACGTCCACCCCTTCAACTCCCTGGCATCGGGCGATGACGCCGTCATGGGCGAGTTCTTCTCGTCCTTCGGGGCCATCGACGACACCTCCATCACCCTCGACACCGGTGAGACCATCACCGAGGGCTTCGACTGCGGCGGCCAGCCGGCAGTCCTCAAGGTGGCCCGCTACGACGCCCAGGACCGCGACCGCGACCCCGAGGTCTTCACCGAGGGCCTCGCCGACATCAGGTTCATGAAGAACCTCGAGGCCTTCACCATCGCCTTCCTGCCGGCCGACGAGACACCGCTGCCACCACGGCCCGAACGCTTCACCTTCCTCGAGTCAGTCGACCCGAGAGCCATCGAATCCGAGGCTCCCTTTGTCGACGCACCGGCTGAGGTCGACCACACCGAAGAGGCACCAACCACCTCGACGGACGGCTAGGGCCCTTCCCCAGAGAGGTCTCGCCGTGAGGGCAGTCGTGCTGGTCGGTGGACACGGCACCCGCCTCCGGCCGCTCACCAACGACGTTCCCAAGGCCATGCTCCCCATCGGGGGCGTGCCCATGATCGAACGCATGGTGGGCCACCTGTCCTCTCACGGCATCACCGAGGTGGTGCTCTCCATGGGATTCCTGCCGGACGCCTTCGTCGAGGGATACCCCGACGGCACCTGCGCCGGAACGCCGCTGCACTACGCCGTCGAACCCGAACCCCTCGACACCGCGGGCGCCATCGCCTTCGCAGCCGCCCACGCCGGAATCGACGAGACGTTCCTCGTGCAAAACGGCGACATCCTGACCGACCTGGACATGGGCGTGCTCATTTCCGTCCACCAGGAGACGGGGGCCGAGGGCACAATCGCCCTCACCTCGGTCGACGACCCTTCCCGCTACGGGGTCGTCCCCACCGACGTGTCCGGTCGGGTCATGGGGTTCGTGGAAAAGCCCGCCCCCGGCGAGGCCCCGACCCACAACGTCAACGCAGGCACCTACGTGCTGGAACCATCGGTGCTTGGCCGCATCCCGACTGGTCAGCGGGTGTCGGTGGAACGCCGGGTGTTTCCCGAAATGGCTGCCGAGGGAACCCTCTACGCCGTGGCCTCCGACGCCACCTGGGTCGACACCGGAACACCCGTGACCTACCTGAGAGCCAACCTGGACACCCTGGCCGACCCCTCCGGTTCGGTCGTCGACGGGAGCGCCCGGGTAAAAGCCAGCGCCACCGTTGAACGCTCCGTCGTGCTGGCGGGTGCTTCGATAGGGGAGAATGCGGTCGTGCAGGATTCAATCATCGGCCCCGGAGCCACCGTCGGAGCATCGGCCCGCGTGGTCGGCCACTCGGTGCTCGGCACAGCGGCCGTCGTGGCCGAGGGCGAGCACCTGACCGACCAGCGTCGCCCCGAGGTGGCCTGACATGTCGGTGCTCGTCACCGGGGGCGCAGGCTTCATCGGCTCGGCCCTCGTGGACCTGCTCGTCACCGGGGGCCACGAGGTGGTCGTGGTCGACGACCTCTCAACCGGCAGCGAGGCCAACCTGGCCGGTGCCATGGTCACGGGGCTGGTCCGCCTCGAGGTCTGCGACATCCGCCGGCCCGAGGTCTCAGACCTGATCGCCGAGGCGTCACCAGAGGTGGTCATGCACCTCGCCGCCCAGGCCGACGTGCAGGCCTCGATCGATGACCCGGTGAACGACGCCGAGGTGAACGTGATCGGAACCATCAGGGTTCTGGACGGCGCCCGAAGAGCCGGCACCCGCAAGGTCGTGCTGGCCACCAGCGGTGGAACCCTCTACGGAGACCCCGACCCGTCGCGCCTGCCCTACACAGAGGCTGAACCCCACGCCCCCATGTCGCCATACGGCCTCTCCAAGAAGGCGGCAGGCGACTACCTGGCCGCATACGGGCCACTGCACGGCATCGCCCACACGACCCTCGCCCTCGCCAACGTCTACGGCCCCCGCCAGGATCCCCACGGCGAAGCCGGCGTGGTCGCAATCTTCGCCCGTAGCCTCCTGGCGGGAGCGCCCTGCATCGTGTACGGCGACGGACAACAGACCCGTGACTTCGTCCACGTGGCCGACGTGGCCCGGGCATTCGTGGCTGCCATGGACAGCGGCGACGGCCAACTGCTCAACATCGGTACCGGTGTCGAGACGTCGGTCAACGGGCTCTACTCGGCGATGGCTGAGGCCGCTGGCGGTCCCGCCGAACCGCAGCGTGCCCCGGAACGACCGGGCGAGGTCAAGCGCTCGGCGCTGGATGCCTCCGCAGCAGCTGGGTCGCTCAGGTGGGAGCCCTCACTGGGCCTTACCGACGGTGTTGTCGACACCCTGGGTTGGTTCGGCTGGCGCTGAGGCGATCGCCTAGCCTCGGTTCCATGAGAGGCCCGAGGCTCGGGGCGGTGCTAGCCCTGCTGCTGTTGCTGGCGGTCGCTTGCGCTTCGACCCAGGTGGCTGAACCGGCCACCACGACGGCCGCTCCTGCAACGACGGCTGCTCCTGTAACGACTGCAGTTCCGGCGACCACGGCTACGCCAACCACGACCACCACGGCTGTGCCTGCAACGACTGCAGTTCCGGCGACCACGGCCGCGCCGACCACGACCACCACGGCCGCCCCCTTCGACAACGGCCCCTACCTGTCTGCCATCGACGACTATGTGGCCACCAACTCCGGCTGGAACGCGGCACCCGCCATAGGCACATGCATGGTCGCCAATGCCAGCCGCCTGCCCGAACCGGCAAGGAACCTGGTGGCCTCTTACGGCCTCATGAACTCGCTGGGGCACATGGGATCGCTCGGATCGTCGGCCTCAACCTTCTTCTCGATCTGGAACGGCTGCATCGCCGAGGGCGAGCAGGCGACGCCGAGTGCCTCCACCGGCGGTTCGTCGTTTTTCAACTCCTGCCAGGGCTCGCTGACCACTTTGCCAATTGAGCGGTCCAAGATCATGGGAGTCGTTCCCCTCGGTCACCTGGCACCACCCAGCCACACTCAGTCCACCGATCACGTCTACTTTCTTCTGCCCGGCTACGACACCCAGAACGCCCCCAGTGTCGACGTCTTCTCGCCGGCAGACGGCAGCGTCGTAAGTGTCACCAGCTCCACCAGTGAAAACACCGGGTCAGCCCACCTCGACTGGCAGGTGGAGATCAGCATCTGCGCCAACGGGACAATCAGGTTCGGGCATGTGTCCACCATTACCGGCGACCTCCTGGAGCTGACCACCGGAACGCCCGACTACTGCGAGACCTATGGCTACACCGGCTACATGTACACCAAGTGCCAATGGAAGGGTGAGGCTGTTGACCTGGCTGTCGCCGCGGGTGAGCTGATCGGAACGGCGGGCGGCCTCGACACCCCCAACTCGGCCCTTGACATGTGGGCCTACGACTGGGCCGGCGACCTGGCACCGGCCATCGACCAGAGCGCCCAACCCGAGGGCATCCTGCGGGCTACCTGTGCGCTGGACTGGTACACCGACGATCTGCGAGCCGACCTCTACAGCATGAGGATGGAGTCCAGCGGAATCGTGGCCGACGAAGCCACCGGCTGTGGCAAGGTGATACAGGACGTGCCCGGCACCGCCAAGGGCTTCTGGTATGCCACCGTTCCAATCGATGGCAAGTGGCTGGACCACCTGGCTCTGGTCGATACCAACACCCGCAGCGACCACCAGGCCATCTCGATTGCCGCTCTGGTTGCCGACCCCGGCTACTGGTACTTCCAGACGACATCGTCTGGAACGACCAACCTTGACTTCGCCCAGGTCGCGGCCGGGTCGGGCATCCACTGCTACGACACCTTCACCGCCGACTCCAACGGCCCCCGTGACACCGAACCCGACCATTTCCTCATCGAGGTCGTCGACGACGACACCCTGTACATCGAGCACAGGTCGGGCAACTGCGGTGGGGCTCTTGCCTTCGCCAACCCCTACACCTACTCCCGCTACCAGATGTAGTCGGAGAACAACCTCTACCTAAACAGGTCCTCGGCCGGGCTCCTCACCACGTCGTCGACCACGCTGCCGTCGCCGAACCACGATGGGTCCACGCCGCGCACAACAGCCACCGGCACAGCGGCTGCCTTGCCCATCACCAACTCGGCCGCAGCGGCGATTTCATCAACGACGGCCACCTCCGTCACCATCAACTCACGGCCCAGGGCGTCGTTGGTGCCACGCAGATCCACGATCGGTCGCAAGCCCGCACAGCCGATCGCCACATCGGCCACCCCGCGGCGCCACGGCCGCCCGAAGGTGTCACTGACTATGACGGCCACATCCAGGCCCAGGCGGTGGAGCAGCGCATCGCGGATCCGACGGGCCGAACGGTCTGAATCCACCGGCAACAGCGCAGCCCGCCCGTCGGGCACGTTGGAAAGGTCCACCCCGGCGTTGGCACAGACAAAGCCGTGGCTGGTCTCGGCGATCACCAGGTCGCCACGGCGGCGCAGCACCCGCACCGACTCGGCCTCGACTATCGGCTTGTGGCCCACGTCGGGGTCCACGTCAACCATGCGGTCCTCGGCTTTTGAGACCACCTTCTGGGTCACCACCAGCACGTCGCCGTCGGCAAGGTCGGCTGCCTCGGCGATCATGCCCGCCAGGTCGTCGCCGGGGCGCACTTCGGGCAGCCCGGTCACCGGAATCACCCGGATCTCGCCGCTCACGAGGCCGCCCCCAGAACAGTCTTCGCCAGGTCGGCGGCCACATCGGGGGACGACATGACCGTGTCGGTCACCACGCACGCCATGCCCTCGGCCTCGACGGCTCCGGCCAGGTCGGCGTCGGCGGTGTCGATTACGAGACAGGAGGCGAGATCACGGTAGATGCGTGCCACGCCAACGGCCGAGGCCTCGTGGCCCAGCTCACGCATCAGGCGGTCGGCGGGCCCCTTCAGTGCGGTGCCTGCGATGATCGGCGACACCGCCACCGTGTGCTCACGCCTGGCCCGGATGGCGTCGGCAATGCCGGGCACGGCCAGCAGCGGCCCTATCGAAACGATCGGGTTCGAAGGAGCCACCACGACCACGTCGGCTCCGGCGATCGCGTCCAGCACCCCCGGCCCCGGTGAAGAGGCCCCGGCACCGTCAAAGCGCACCGACGAGACCGGCACGTCGTGGCGCAGCCTCACGAAGTACTCCTGGAAGCCGACCTCGTCGCCATCGGCCAAGGTCACCATTGTGGCGACGCTGTCCTCGGTCATGGGAAGCAGCGTCGGTTCGAGGTCCCACCCGGAGGTGATGCCGGCCGTGATCTCAGCAAGGCCCACGCCCGCGGCCAGGTTGCCGGTGCGGTAGAGGTGGGTACCCAGGTCAAGGTCGCCCAGGTTGAACCATGTGTCGCCGCCGTAGCGGCCCAGCGAACCCATTGCCTGCCACGTCTCGCCTGCGAGCCCCCAACCGGTCTCAGGGTTGTCGGCCCCGGCGAGCGTGTACGTGACCGTGTCCAGGTCAGGAGAGATGTGCAGCCCGTGCATGACCACGTCGTCACCGGTGTTCACCACAGCGGTCACCTCAGTCGGCGGCACCACCTGCACCAGCCCCGACAGGAGCCGGGCGGCACCGACCCCGCCGGCCAGCACGGTAATCAACGAACGCTCCTCACCCCGGAGGCCGGGGCGCACCCTCAAGAAGGGCCAGGTCGGCATCGAGCATCATCTCCACCAGGTCGGCGAACCCGGTCTGGGGCTTCCAGCCCAGGTGCTCGGCGGCCTTGGAGGAGTCGCCCACTAGCAGGTCGACCTCTGCGGGCCGCAGGAAGGCCTCGTCGACCACCACGTGGTCCTCCCAGTTCAGGCCCAGGCGCCCGAATGCCAGCTCGCAGAACTCGCGCACCGAGTGGGTCTCGCCGGTGCAGATCACGAAGTCATCCGGCTGGTCCTGTTGCAGCATCAGCCACATGGCCTCGACGTAGTCGCCGGCGAAGCCCCAATCGCGCTTGGCGTCAAGGTTGCCGAGCCGCAGCTCGTCGGCCAGCCCCAGGGAGATGGCGGCGGCACCGTGGGTGATCTTGCGGGTGACGAACTCGAGGCCACGGCGTGGGCTCTCGTGGTTGAACAAGATTCCCGATGAGGCGTGCAGGTCGTAGCTCTCGCGGTAGTTGATGGTGATCCAGTGTCCGTAGACCTTGGCCACCCCGTAGGGGCTGCGCGGGTGGAACGGCGTGTCCTCGGTCTGTGGCACCTGGCGGGCGTGGCCGAACATCTCGCTCGAGCTGGCCTGGTAGCAGCGGATCGACGGGTCGACCAGGCGGACAGCGTCGAGCAGGCGGGTGACACCCAGGGCCGTCGTCTCGCCGGTGAGAACCGGCTGGCCGAACGAGGTGTGCACGAACGACTGGGCGGCCAGGTTGTAGATTTCGTCGGGTCGGTGGGCCGCCAGCACGTCGATCATCGAGGCCTGGTCCAACAGGTCGCCGGGGACGAACTCCACGCTGTCGGCCAGGTGGGCCACCCGCTCCGTGTTGACCGTGGAGCTGCGGCGCACCATGCCGACTACGTCGTAGCCCTTGTCAAGCAGCAGCTCGGCCAGGTACGAGCCGTCCTGACCGGTGATGCCCGTGATGAGTGCCCGCTTAGCCATGGCCCCCATTGTGCCGTTCAATCCCCGTCAGGAGGCACCCGGCCGGCCAGCGGCGCCCTCGTGCGCCAGTCGGCCATCACATCGGCAAGGGTCTCAGACAGGTCGGACTGCGGCTCCCAGCCGGTGTCGGAACGCAGCGCCGTCGGGTCTCCGCACAACTCGGGAACCTCAACGGGTCGAAACAGCTCCGGGTCCGGAACGAGTCGCATCGGTCGGGTGGAGAGGGCCACGAGGTGCTCGGCGACCTCAGAGATCGGCACCGCCATGCCAGAGCACACGTTGTAGGCAGCACCGGCCGTGCCGTCCACGGCCAGCATCCGGTAGGCCCGCACGACGTCGCGCACATCTGTGAAGTCGCGCAGCGGGGTCAGATCACCCACCGGCACCTCGTCGTCACCCGAGAGTTCGTTGGCCACGATCCGCGAGGCGATGGCCGGGCACACGAATCTGTCGCTCTGACCGGGCCCAAGGTGGTTGAACGACCTGGCCCGCACGACGTCCTGGCCGAATCCGCGGAATGCCTGTTCAGCAACCATGTCGGCGGCTGCCTTGGATGCCGCGTAGGGCGACACCGGTCGCAGGCGCGCCGACTCGTTGACCGGCAGGTCTGCCGGATCGACCACGCCGTAGACGTCGGCGCTTGTCACGGTCACCACCCGGTCCACACCGGCCTCTCTCGCCGCAGCCAGCACGTTGAACGTGCCCTCCACGTTCACCCGCAGGGTCTCAACGGGCGCCTTCCATGACCTGCCCACATCGGCCTGCCCGGCCAGGTGGAACACCACCTCCGGGGAAGCCTCGGCCACGAGGGCCACCATGGCGTCAGCGTCAAGCACGTCGGGCCCGCCGTGGGACCGGTCTGTCTCGACCACCTCGTCGCCGCTTCCACAGAGGTGCGCCACGAGGTAGCACCCCACGAAGCCGGCGGCTCCGGTCACCAGAACCCTCACAGGGTCGCCCCTCTACTGTCGGAGCCGAGGCCCGTGGGTCCGACGTCATGTCCCTGCACGGGCGCACCATAGACCCTCTCAGCGGCGGCGATGCTGCCTGACTGACGGGTCTGCAGGGCTAGGGTCCGTTCACCGTGGACGCCGCCGAGACACAGGGCCCCAGGGGTGCGCCCGCCCCGCCCCAGCCGCTGTCGGCCACCCCTGCGCCAACGCCGCTCGTCAGCGTGGTCGTCGTGGCCCACGACCCGGGGGAGTGGTTCAACGACGTGCTCGCCGGACTCGCAGCCCAGGACCACCGCCACCTCGACATCGTGGTAGTCGACGCAGGCCGCCGCCCGGGCCTCGCCGACCGGGTACTCAACGCGCTGCCCGATGCCCGCACCGTCGAGGCATCCGGCTCGCCCGGCTTCGGAGCCGCAGCAAACCGTGCGGTCGTGGGTGCCTCAGGCGACCACACCAACGGGGGAACCGGCCCCAACCGCATACCCAGCTACCACCTGTTCATGCACGACGACGTGGTGCTCGACGGAACAGCCGTACGACGAATGGTCGAGCGGGCGGTTGCCGCCAACGCCGGCGTGGTCGGCCCCAAGGTCCTCGTCGGGACCGACGGCCGCATCCTCCACGACATGGGCTGCACCGTCGACCGCTACGGATCTCCGGTGCCGCGCCTGCACCCCGGCGAGGTCGACCAGGGCCAGTACGACGCCGAACCGGACGTGTTCGCCGTGGCCGAGGCGGCCCTGCTCGTACGCACCGACCTGTTCGCCGCCGTCGGGGGCTTCGACCCAGAGATCCATTTCCTCGACGGACACGTCGACCTCTGCTGGAGGGCACGCCTCGCCGGAGCCACGGTAACCACGGCCCCCACCGCAGTCGGGCGCACCGTGAGCGGAGACACCTCGGTTAGACGGGGCACCAACCCGGCCATCCTGCGTCCCAGGCACAAACTGCGCATGTCGCTCACCAACCAGGCACCGGGCAGGGCAGCAAGCGTGGTGGTCGAGTTGGCGGCAGCGACCGTTCTGGGCACTGCCTACGGCCTGCTGACCGGCCGCTTCCGCCACGTCTGGGGTCTGCTCAGCGCCTGGCCCTGGAACCTGCATCGCCGAGCCGGAGTCAGCCACAGACGCCGCATCATCGCCAGACACCGCCGTGTCGACCCGGGCCGCGTCGTGGCAGGCCCCGACATGCCCCACCACGCCATCAGGCGCGCTGTGACCGGCCGCGCCCCCTACGGCACCGGCGACGAGGCACCCGGCAACATCGCCTTCCACAACATCTGGAGCGCACTGCTCGGACCCGGCGGAATCGCCCTCATGGCCAGCGCAGCCGTCCTGGGCTTCGGCTCACGTCACCTGCTCACCCGCGGCCTCCCAGCCGTTGGTCGGCTCCAGGCCCTACCCGCCAATCCCATGGACCTGGTGCGCTCCTGGTGGCACGGCTGGCGACCCACCGGAACCGGCGTGGCCACAACCGGCCCCGACGCCCTTGCACTCCTGGGTGTCGTCGCACGCGTCGTGCCCGGCAGCGACAACCTCATCTGGACAGCCGTCGTCCTCGCAGCGCTACCGGTCGGCGCCCTCGGCGTCTGGCGCCTCGTGCGACCGGTCGGCGGCGGCAGGTCACGCGCCGCGGCCGTTCTCACCTACCTGGCGGTGCCCCTTCCCTACGACGCACTCCGCGAGGGCCGCCTGGCACCGCTGGCCGTGTACGCCACGCTGCCATGGATAGCCCACCGCCTGGCCGAGGCCCAGGGCGTCGTGCCCTATGGCCACCGCGGAGGCGACCCGGGCCCCGGAACCCGTATCCGTGACATGGGCTCCGACATCCTCCTCACCGGCCTCGTCGTGGCAGCCGCAATCGCCGTGGATCCCACGGTCGTTGTCGTACTGCCCGTTCTGGTCGGCGGCCTCGTCGTCGGCAGCCTCCTGGCAGGCAGCATCGCCGGCCTCACCAGGCTCGTCGCCGTGGCGGCCGGAGGAGCGGTCGTGGCAGCCATCGTCCAGTTCCCTCTACTGATCGGCCTGTTCGACAACCATCCCCTCGACTCCCTCGCCGTACCCACCACCTGGCCGAGGGGCAGCCTCGGCACGGCAGCCATGTTCACCCTCGACACCGGCTCCCCTCTCGGCGGTCCCACCTGGGCGGGAACCTTCGGCATTGACCGCATCGGCTGGGCCGTGCTCGTCGTTCCGGCCCTGGCCCTCCTCACCACCACCGGATGGCGCCTGGCAATCAGCATCCGTGCGGCATTCGTCGTGGCCGGCGGCTTCGCCTCGGTCTGGCTGGTGGACCAGGGGTGGTGGCAGGGCCCCACCGTGCCACCCGAACTGCTACTCGTTCCCGTCGCCCTGGGACTGGCATGGGCTGCAGCCGCAGCAGTAGCCGACATGGGCACGACCATTTCAATGCCCCGCCGCGGCGCCAACTGGAGAAACTCCCTACCCGCGGTCGCCGGCCTGGCCCTGGCCCTCACCGTGCTGCCCGTGGTGATCGGTTCCCTGGGGGGTCGCCTCGGCATGCCGGAAGCCGACCTTCCCTCGTCCCTGCCGTTCATCGCCGAACCACGCTCAGGTATCGGCGAAACCACCAGCGGTGGCGACAACCGGGTGCTCTGGGTCGGCGAACCCACGATCCTGCCGGCAGTCGGCGTGCCGCTGACAGACGGCCCCCTTTCGGGCGACGTGGCGGTGGCGGTCACCGACGGCCGTCCCGACCTGCTCGACCAGTGGCCCTACGACCTGACAGGTGCACCCGGCGTGGCCGAAATCAGGGACGCCCTGACCGAGGCCCTGACCGGCCGGACAAGCCGCCTCGGAGGCGCCATCGGAGCCTGGGGGATCAGCCACATCGTGCTGGTAGAACGTTCGGCGCCAGCGCCCCACGAGGCGGTCGAGGCAGCCCTTCCACCCACCTACGCGGCGGCCCTCACACGCCAACTCGACATGGTCCGCGTAGAGGGCCTCAACAGTGCAGTGACAATCTTTGAAAACATCGCCACCCGACCCGTCCACGCCGTGGTGCGCGACCGTACCGGCCGCGCCGTACCGGCCGCAGTCACGCCCCTGGCCTACGACCGCTTCCGGGTGCAGGCATCAGCCGACGGCGCCTACCGGTGGATCCTCGGCCCCGAGGGTTCCTGGTCGTTCAGCGTCGACGGCACCACCCGGCCTCTCGTGCCCGCCGACGAAGCCGGAGGCGTGCCGGGCCGGCCATCGGTGAGGGTGGCCTCGGGCACCATCGGCGAACTGGTCCACGACAGTGCATCCTCAAGGTCCCGCCGCCTCCTCCAGGTGGTTGCTCTCTGCGGCGTCCTGCTCCTGGCCAGCTGGCTCCGCAGCGATCCTGAACCGGAGTGGCCATGAGCGCAATGAACGCCGTGCGGTACCCGGCACTGGTGGTGCTGGCGGCCATGGTCGTCGGCTCCACCGTGTTCGCCAGCCCGCCAGACCCGGTCGCCAGGGCCACCCTGCTTCCGCCGGTGCACGCAGCGCTTTCCACCACACCCGACTCCGGCGACCTCTGGTTCTGTGTCGGGCCCACCGTCGCAATGGACGAAATCAGCGGTCGCATCGTGACCCTCACCAGCATCTCCGATGAGCCGACCGTGGGCAGGGTCACGGTAAACGGTGACAACGGAGCCGAGGTCGAGCGGGCCTTCCAACTCGAACCCGGTCGGAGCATGGAGATACGGCCCGGTCCGTTCGTGCCCGGAGCGCTCCATGCCGGAGTCACCGTCGAGGTGCCCGGCGGCAGGGTGCTGGTCGAACAGCGCATCACCGGTGGCACCACCGACGACGAGGCGGTACCGGGCATAGGCACCGGGGTCGACGAGGCACCCTGTGGCACGATCACCTCAGCCTCATGGCAGGTTCCGTGGGCCACCACAGCCGAACCGGGCAACACTGCGGTGCTGCTCGTCTACAACCCGTTCAGGGCGCCGGCCGTCGCCGACCTGCGCTTCATCGGCGACCTGGGCCGCCGCGAGACACTCGACACGAGGGGTGTGGTCGTGGCCGGCCGCTCCCTCGCCGTCTTCGACCTGAACGACCTGATACCCGACTCGGAGGTGGTTTCGGCAAGCGTCGACGCCAGGGTCGGTCAGCTTGTCGTGGCACGCCTCCAGGTTGCCGACCAGTCCACCTCTGGCACCGGAGGTAGTGGTGGCAGTACCGGCCTTGCCGTCACCCCGGGACTACCTGAGACCTCAGATCGCCTGTTCCTGCCCGGCGTCTCCAGAGAATGGGGCGTCACCTCGTCGGTCGTCGTTATGAACCCGGGCGAGGACACGACCGAGCTCGAGGTGCTTGTCCGGCCAGAGGATGTCGGCGCCTTCGTCGAACCATGGCGGGTGACCCTCCGGGGTCGCCAGCGTCAGGTGGTCGACCTGGGCTCTGGCCGCATCGCCGACGCCGGCCGATTCGGGGTTGAGGTCCGCTCGCTCGACGGCGCACCCCTGGCCGCCTCGCTCATCAGCCGTACCGAGGGCGGCACAACTGCCGCCGGTCTCGCCGCGCTGCCAGCCGTGGGCGCCGCCGCCACCGACTGGATGGTGCACCTCACCGGACCAGCCGACCAGGCGGCCCTTGTCGTCTCCAACCCGGGCGAGACCACCATCGCCACCGTGCGCCTCTCGCTGCTGGGTGCCGCATGGCCCTCAGACACCCCCGACCTCTACGAGATCGACCCCGCCGGCCACATAGAGGTGGAACTCGGAGCGGCCATCGCCGCCGAGGCCACGGTCCTCGTGGACTCATCCGTGCCGGTGCTGTCGGTCATGCGACGTGACGACCCTGCAGGCCGGTCGTCGTCGTTCGGCATGGCCATTGCCGGAACCCAGACCCGTCCGTCGTTGTAGTCAGGCGCCGGGCAACCAGCCCGCCTGACTCAGTGCTCGCCGCAGCCCTCAGGCGTTGAGCCGGGCTCTCGTACCTCGGCTAGCGAACCCCACAGGTGCGTGGCAGTGACCGGCCCCAGGTGGTGGGCCCGCGTGACGCCGTCAGCATCGGCAATGACCACCAACGGCACGGCGTCGATCCGGTAGCGGTCGTGCACGACCGCATCGG
>Ga0208522_1000884_pt1 | contig 19830 bp, 22 predicted proteins | sample ETNtaG_25_FD_185763 | JGI IMG/M metagenome (GOLD analysis project Ga0208522, IMG submission 185763) | Marine microbial and viral communities from oxygen minimum zone, Eastern Pacific Ocean - ETNP201302SV86 (SPAdes) (version 2) | ecosystem: Environmental > Aquatic > Marine > Oceanic ... | reverse complement strand
GTTATCTGATCAAAAAATGCATCTAATGCTAGACCAAAAACATCAAAACCAGGTCCTAGATTAGCAGTTGAAGATGGTGTGCTTACTTTGACGCTTTTTATCATTAATCTTCTACCTCTTCGCCCATGTTAATTGCTCGGCTTAGTGCACTATGAAGATTTTCTAATCCTTCTCCTGTTGAATTTGAGATTGGAATTATTCCCTGAGAAAGTCCTACAACGTTTAAGCTACGGAGTATGCTTGTAGTTAGTGAATATGTCTCACCATCTGCTTCTTCCGATATAGCTTTTTCTAATTTTGCCATGTTAGATGACCATCCTAAAACATCTTGCAATTTTTCTTCTAACAGATCTGTTTTTGTAATTAAATTAATTGTTGGTAAACCCAATCTCAGTTTTATAGACGTGGCAAGAAGTGCTATTGAAACAAAATTAACTGGGGTAGTAACCATCGGGCCGTCATACAAAAATAAATTAATTTTTTCGTCAGCCGTAATATTCTTAATAAAAAATTGTCCACTTTGTCTATAAGCAAATAATTCTATTTGACCTGGTGTATCTATTATTAGATAATCTGGATTAACAGTATTAATTTGGTCTTCAATTGCATCAATTTTTGATGCAATTAGATCAGACGCCATTATCATCGAGCCGTTAGGACCAAGATCATATTGATTCATGATTGATGATATATCAATAAAATCTCTAACATCGATATCAGGACTATAGGGTAAACTTTCAACGCCAGGATCTAAGTTGAGTATAGCTGGAAATGCGCCACTTCTTACATAATATTCACTAATTTTTGAGGCAAGTAGTGTCTTTCCAGCTCCTGCAGTGCCTGTTAAAAAAATTGCTTTCAATCTTTCGTCAACTACATTTTGATTCGCTTATATTTGAATTGATAAAACAATGAAAAATGAATTGGAGAATTGCAGTCATTCCAGTAACATTGATTCCAATCATAATAATAGCAATTCAATTTGATATTAAATTTCAAGATGTTTTAGCAATAGGTATTGTTCCATTTGTATTGGCTGTTCTCGCATTTATGGTAAAATTAGGTTTGCAAGGCATAAAGTTAGCATACATAGCTAGAAGTTTTCTTGGCCCATTTGATTCTATCATAAGATTGTCTGCGATGAGAGTTGGTAGTGAATTTATCAAGTTTACAACTCCAATGTTTGTTGGTGCTGAATTCGCCGTCATATATTATATGACAAAAAAAGGAATTTCAACATCGAAGGCATCATGGGTTGCGCTTCTCGATATAGTGACTGAAGTTTTTGCTGCTGGTGTATTATCAATTCTTGCTGGAATTATTGCATTACTTAATGGTGCATATGTGGTTGCTGCTATAGTTTTAGCAACAAGTGTGACTGTAACATCACTCTGGGTTGTATTATTTTTCCTTTCTTCAAAGCATACATTTCAACTACCAAAGGCACTTGTTATGTTAATCAGTAAGTTGGGAAAAGAACGTGGTGAAAAATATATCAAACAAACTAATGTGTATATCGAGGAAGTTTGTACAATGAGTAGAGAAAATCTACATTCTCCTAAATCAAGAAAAGTATTTGTTGTAGGTTTTCTTACATCATTAGTTTCTTGGATATTTTATGGAATATCATTTTTAATAATTGCAAACAGTGTTGGATTTGCTGTGGAATTTTTTGAGTCAGTAATGGCAGTAATGGGTGCAAATGCTATTGCAAACTTACCTATCACTGTAGGTGGCTCCGGACTAGCTGAATTTGGTATAGTTGCATATCTAAACAATTTAGATCCATTCAATTTGGTAATACCAGAAGAAGGTTTAGAATGGAATGCTGTAATAGGGTGGAGAATTGCAACATATTATATCCCAATAGCAGTTACATGGATCCTTCTGGTGAAACTAGCATTAAGTAAATTTACTAAACCTAATGCTAAATAGAAAACACTTTATTTTTCTTCAAATCTTCTGAATGCATGAATTTCAATAATAAAATAGTCGTAATTACTGGTGCATCTAGTGGTATTGGGGAGGAATCAGCAATTAGATTTGCAAAAAAAGGGGCAAAAGTAGTTCTTGTTGCAAGAAGAAAAGAAAAACTTCTTCATGTGGAGAAAAAAATTTTAGAGTTTACAAAAGACACTCTAGTTTGTCAATGTGATGTATCAAACAAAGATCAAGTAAAAAAGATGTCAGAAAAAGTGCTGGAAAATTTTGGACGAATTGATGTCTTAGTAAATAATGCTGGTTTTGTAATTTATGGTAAGATAAATGAACTAAGCATTGAGGAGATTGAATCACAAATGGAAACAAATTACTTTGGAATGATTTATTGCACTAAGAATTTCTTGCCTCAAATGCTTGAACAAAAATCTGGTCATATTGTCAATGTGGCATCAGTTGGTGCAAGTTTTAGTATACCAGGAGTTGCATCATATTGCGCAACAAAATTTGCGATGCTTGGATTTTCTGAAGGACTAAAACATGAACTTCACGGTACAGGCGTTGATCTCACCGTAGTTAGCCCAATAATGGTTAGAACAGATCTATTTGATCATCCTTCCTTTGAAAATTTCACAAAGAATGCAACTGGTATTTCATTAAGCTCAGAAACTGTTGCAAAAGCAGTTGTTAAAGCAGCAAATTCTCCAAGATTAGAAATTGTGGTACCATCTGTTGTTAGAGCTGGTATTTGGGCTAAGCACACATTTCCGTTCTTGATTAATCCAATTATTGGTAGTGCATTTAGAAAACAATTAGAAAAAAGAGGCTCTAAAGAATGATTTTATTCACTTTCTGAATTTTCTTCTATTACTTTCATTTCTTTCAGTTCATATTGAATGATTTCATTGAGCGTAATTCCTTGTTCTTTCAAATATTCAACAGTTTTTTTGCTTAATGGAGCTTTTAGTTCATCAAGTTTGAATTCACAAACTACACCTTTTTCCAAGTCATTAAGTTTAATTTTTTTTGAAAATGATAATCCTTCTAGAATTGTTGTTCCAGAAATTGGTTCGTATGTTTGAATATCAACTTTATTGTCTTTCTCGTTAATATCTAAAACATATCCAGATGCTGCAAGTTCAGTTGCCTTTCCAAATTTAGGCGAATCTAATTCTTTTTTGATGTCTTCTGGTATCTCATCCTTCTTTTTTGCCATTATTTATCAAAATCACATTTGTTTTTCTTTTTTGCTTTTTGTCCACCAATCTAGATAATTGTCTTTTCTATCTCTGTCTGTTTCAACCCTTTTTGTTAATTTATAACGAATATCACTAATCTGTTCTCTTGTTGCGTATAATCCACATTTTTTACACATAAAGTGTTTTGTGGATGGATCGATTTTCATTGGTATATCAAGTTCTTCTTCAATGTCTCTAAATGTTGGCGCCTTTAATTCATATTCTCTATCTTCTGACTCTGCTTGTTTTAGATCCTCGTCATACTGTTTTTTTCTTTTTTCCCATTCTCTTCCAATACATTCAGGGCAACTAGGCAATATTCCAACCGAAGTTTTTTAGCATAAGAGTGTTACCACATGATTTTGAATAGAAAACAATTACACTGATGCGCGGATTATATCTTCATCCCTTTCGGTCAGTTCGCCCATCGAACTACCGCGCATCAGATAGATCGGTAAAACTGTACGAATAATTAATTTTTTCCTTCTAAAATTTCAGAAATGATATTAGTAGTGTTCTCAGCACCATTTCCATCAAAATTCTTAGAAAACTCTTTAGTGGATTCTTCAAATTTACTATAATTTTCTTTAATATTTTGAATAGCTTTAATGGTCTGTTTTCTATTTTTTGCCATTATTCCTAATTTTTTTTCTTGTGCCCATTGGATCTGATTAGTATGTTCATCATAAATTGGAATTCCTATGATTGGCTTTGCATATTTTCCTAAAATTTCGCCCATTACGGTATGTGAGCCATTTATCACACTATATTTGCATGAATTCAGGACCATATCTTTTTCTTGCTCAGAAAGAAATCCTTTATCTATCTGAATCCAATCAATCTTTTTTTCTAATGCCTCAGATATAGTATATTTTTCACCATATTTGTCTAGTACATGATCTATTGTTGAATCATTTCTTGCATGTGAAATAACTCGTTTTTCATTTTTCATTTCTGGTTCGTGAAAGGCTTCTTCATACCTTTCTCCAGTTCCATCATTTGTTGACATATTTCCAGTACGCATCCAATATCCAAAATTAGAGTTTTGAATTAGCAATTCTAATTCTGTTTGTTCTTTTCTCTCGATTTTTTTATTATTTGAAAAATGACCTACATAGGTAACTTTTTCCTTCAGCTCGTCTGGGAAATTTAGATTATATTCACATATTGTATATGGTGGTGGGGAATCTGCCACTATAATCTTTGATGCTTTTGCAATCTGCTTTGAAACAAAAACTAATGATGGATAAAAATAAAATCTTGATTTCCATAATTTTGGCAGGAATTGGTTAGTGACAAAAATACTCGTGATTCCTCTATTATTTGCTAAAACATTAGAACCCATGTCTCCATCATTAATTACTAAATCAAATTTTTCCTGATCATACATTCTTCTCTCCTCTTTGAGATAACTTGAAATTTGTGAGACCAATGGTTGGTTTTTTGAAACAGGAACAAGTACATTCAACATTGACAAGCCAACACTTGGCCCAAATTTTCCATCAATTGGCGTTGGCATCAAAACTTCATGAATTTTATCTTTCTGAGAGGGAAATTTTTCTAATAATCTTTCATAAATTTCTCCTTTGCTAAAATAGTGAGTTTCTAATTCATTGCCTAATTTTTCTTGAAGGACGTCGTTTAATCGCATCATTCTTGAGTAATGACCATTTCCCCACGGATAGATAAATTCACCTATTTTTTTCATGTTATAAAATAAAATAACCCGTTTAAATTTTCAGTGATCAATCTTTAGGGAATCTAGTATATCGTGAACATTATTTGGACCTAATTTTACTTGTATACATTTTCTAGTTTTGAGGCTAGTGTTAACATATTGTATTAATTTTTGATTTCTCACCTGCTGAAAATTAAGTTTATTTTTCGTTAGTTGATCAATTTTAGCCAAGTGTTTTTCAAGCCCAATCTCTTTAGCATTATCCATAATGCTATCATCCAAGCCACAGAGCGGAATATATGGTATCAATCCATCATTGAAAATATTCTTTGTAAGATATTCGATAAATGATGATGGATGTATCAATGGTGATATTGGAAGAGAAACTATGTTAATTTTCTTTGCTGCAGCAACATGCTTTAGAATTTGAGATATAATTTCAATTGTACTAAGAAATTTTTGTTTGTTTGTTTTAGGTCTAGATATACGATAAAACTCGATTTCTACTTTGGTCTGAAGTGTTCTAGGTATAATATGATTCAAAATTTTTACTAATTTTCTGAGTTCTGTTTGCTTCTGATAACAAATAATTATTTTCACCTCAAATCCCTGCTTGATACATTCAAGACATGAAATTGCCGAAAACTCGTCAAATATACAACATATCGTTTTTTGATTTTGTGAATTATTTGGTACACCACCAAGACCACTATCCAAGAAAATAGATACGTATCCATTTGATTTCGTAAGATACGTGTAAAGTAGTTTATCATATTTAGTTTTTGTACCTGGTTTTGTGTTGAGCTTGATTGTTTTTTGTATTAATTTTGATGTTGCAGAAATTTCAACATCTTTAGGTAGATAACCAGTTGACACACCCTCAACATTAACGTAAAACTTTTCTCCTTTAAGTAAAAGTCTACTACCAACAGTAATAATTTCAGAAATTATTGCATTGAATTCATTTTTTATTTTGTTGGCTATGATAATTTTTTCTATTCCAAAAAGTAAATTAATTGCACTAGATGCAAAAACAGGATCACTTGCCTTAACAACAACCACTGAACCATCTTTTATAACACTTTGAAATTTTAGATTATGAATTTTTAGTATTTTTTTAATGTTTGATGTTAATTCACTAATTTTATTTTTTGTAAACATTGATGGAAAAACTACTATGCATGTATTACCATTCATTTAGTTTTTTTATGTATTGGGAGTTTATATTTTACAATATTTCTTAACTATAGCTAACTCTCGTATCATTATAATACCTCAGAGTTTAATCATTATCATGGGAAAATTTACGCAAGATGAGCTAAATGAGATTAATAGCACTCTCAATACTCCCGAAGAATGTCTTCAGTGGTCATTTGATAATCTTCACCCAAAACTTGCAAAAGCATCTAGCTTTGGTGCAGAGGATGCAGTAATTATAGATATGATGTTTAAGATAAATTCTGAATCCAGATTATTTACATTAGATACTGGTAGATTGCCACAAGAAACCTATAACACAATGGATGAAATAAGAAAACGTTACAATACAAAAATTGAAATTTTATTTCCTGAAGCAAAGGAAGTTGAAGAGATGGTTAATGCAAAAGGAATAAACTTGTTTTATGATAGTGTTGAGAATCGAGAACTTTGCTGTGCTATTAGAAAAGTACATCCAATGAACAAGATGTTAAAAACACTTGATGGTTGGATAACTGGTCTTAGAAAAGATCAAAATCAAAATAGATCAGATGCAAAAATGCTTGAAGTTGATGAACTGCATGATCAGATTGTCAAAGTGAACCCACTAATCAACTGGACATATGAACAAACATGGGAATATGTCAAGAAAAATAATTGCCCATATAACAAACTCTTAGATCAGGGATATCCAAGCATTGGTTGTGAACCATGTACACGACCTATCAAAATTGGTGAAGACATTAGAGCAGGCAGATGGTGGTGGGAAAACAATTCTGACAAAGAATGTGGGCTACACGTAGATCATAACAAGTAAATACCAATCAAAATTTTTTTAAAACATGATTAATGCACATGGTGGAAAGCTTGTTAACAGAATAGTTGAGAAGGATCCTGCGGGATTATTTTCTATATCCATTACAAATGATCTTGCAAACGATGTTGAAAATATTGCAGATGGAATTTTTAGTCCATTAGAAGGTTTTCTAAATCAACAGGATTTTGAGTCAGTTGTTTCAAGAGGGAGATTAGCAAATGATGTAGCATGGACAATTCCAATTGTTTTAGATGTTGATGAAGATACTAGCAAAAAAATGAAAGATGCTGGTGATGTTTTACTCAAAAATCCAGAAGGCACTGGGGTTGCAATTTTGCACGTGGAAGATGTATTTTCTTTTGACAAGTCAAAAATGAATGATGGTGTATATGGAACAAATGATGCTGCACATCCTGGAGTTGCAAAAACTAATTCTATGAAGAACTTTCTGATTGGTGGAAAAATTGATTATATTCAGAGACCAAATGAATCTGAAATTAGAAATAACAGGCTAACAGCAATTCAAACCCGTGAATATTTTGAGAAATCTGGCTGGAAGACAATTGTAGCATTTCAAACAAGAAATCCACCACATGTTGCACATGAGATGTTGCAAAAAACTGCCATCACTACGCGCGACGGTGTATTTGTAAATCCATTAATTGGAAAGAAAAAATCTGGTGATTTTAAGGATGAAGTAATTGTTAAAGCATATGAAACTATGATTTCAAATTATTATTCAGAAAATAGATGTAAGCTTGCTACATTACACACAGAGATGAGGTATGCTGGACCAAAAGAAGCAATACATCATGCAATTATGCGTCAGAACTATGGTTGTACTCACATCATTATAGGACGTGATCATGCTGGTGTAGGAAAGTTTTATGATCCATTTGCAGCTCACAAAATCTTTGATGACTATCCAGAACTTGAGATTACACCAATCTTCTTTCCAGCATTCTTCTATTGTAAAAAATGTCTTACATTTACAAACCCAAAAGTTTGTCCACATGATGCTGATTCGAGAGAACAGATTAGTGGAACAATGCTAAGAGAGATGCTACAAAAAGGACAATCACCATCTGAATTTATCTTAAGACCAGAAGTTGCTAAAGTTATCATAGATTTTGATAAACCATTTGTTGAATAGATTTTTCATATGATTTTAAAACTCGCACTCATATTTTTTTCATTAGGAATTATTCCAGCCTTTGCGCAGGAATCATCCAATCCAACATTAGCAATGGATACCATTAGTATACCTAATGCTGATTTTAACGTAGTTTCACGTGATGCCAAAATTATCCCATTAGATGATATTCATTCAGTTAGTTGGCAAGTAACTATCCACAATGACTTGGCATATGCAAATCCTAATGGAAATGCAGTTGTACGATTTTATGATAGTAACGTAGATGGAAAGTTTTTTGAAATTGGCATGGGGAGTCAACCTAACAACAAATATTGGGTTGCAATAAATATTCCAGATGATCCTGGTTATGTTGTAATGACTAGTTATCAAGAGCGGGGTTGGGTTCCTGAAGGTGGTCCATCTATCATTGCATATACAGATAGAGCAGGGCTAACTGTGAATAATGGACAAAGAATTGTTCTCTCAAATCTTGATGTTGAGACATTTGCACTCAAATCATATTCGGTTTGGGGTTTGGATGGCTCGCAAGATCCACCAGCAATACATTCTGGTGTATACGTAATGGACATAATGTCTGGTAATCCAACTGACAATCCGTTACTTTTCTATCCGTATGTACTTGCTGCAGGCATGGGTGGATTAATTGCAATCTTGCTTGTAACTAAGAAGCGCTCTTCTTAGTTTTATAGTATTTACAGGAATTTTTAATTTGACAAACTTCACACATTGGTGAAATTGGTTTACAAATGTTTTGACCATATTTTACAAATGTTTCGTTAATATCAAGCCAAAGCTTTTTAGGAATTATTTTCATTAATTCAAATTCAGTATCCTCTGGGTTTTTTGTTTGAACTAAACCTATTCTATTTGAAATTCTGTGCACATGAATATCAACAGGTATGGCAGGTTTTTCATAAGCATAAACAAGAACACAGTTAGCAGTTTTTCTTCCAACACCAGGCAACGCTACTAATTTCTCTAGATCATCCGGAACCTTACCTTTGTATTTAGAATCAATTATCTTTGCTACTTCAATTATCCTTTTTGCTTTTACATGATAGAATCCAATCGATTTGATAATTTTTTCAACATCTTTTACTTTTGCATTTGCAAGTTGCCTAGAATTTTTGTAAACTTTGAATAAATCTTTTACAATTCTACTAGTTGCTTCATCTTTTGCTCTAGCTGATAATATAGTACCAATTAGAATACTAAATGGACCACGATTTTCTGCGTCATGAAGATCTTGTAATGCAGTAATTCTCGCTGACTTGACTGAATTCATTGTCTTTACCATCCCTGTTAGAATTCTTTTCATACTTGGGTTTGCAGTACAAGTCTTATATCTGTAAAACCGATGATTTGTATGGAACTAACAAAGGAAGAACAAGCCGCATTAAATGGAGAAATGGGCGAATCCTTGAAAACTGCATATAGAATCTTGGTTGCAACTGGTGAAGCAACAAATGCAGAAAAACTTGTTCCAATACAATGGGCCCATCTTTCAGGCGTAAATTATAACACAATTGGTGACTCTGGAGAGGAATTCCTTTCAATACTTAGTAAGGATGCAAAAGTTAAGGTCAAAACAACGCTGAATCCTATGGGTTTTGATATTGATAATGTATCAAAATATAATCTTGATCAAAACTTTATTGAAAAACAACAAAGCATTAGAGATTCATACATTAGAATGGGTGTGGTCCCAACTTTTTCTTGTACACCATATGAAATCTACGACTTGCCTGAAAAAAACACTCAAGTTTCTTTTGCAGAAAGTAATGCTGCAATTTATGCAAACTCCCTCGGAAATTTAAAAACAAATAAGGAAAGTGCATTCTCTGCATTAGCAAGTGCACTAACAGGTAAAAGTCCATATTCTGATCTAAGGAAAGAAAATACCGAATCATCTACAACAATTAGAATGAAGTTAGAAAATCCTAATGAAATGGATTTTGGCTTGTTAGGTTTTTTTGCTGGAAAAGTTGCTGATACTTCAGTTAGTATTTCTGGTGTGGCAAAACCTGATAAGCGAAGCTGTAAGTCACTTTGCGCGGGAATGGGTACTTCTGGTACATGTGCAAAATTTGACTTTGTTGGTGAGGAGGATAATGATTCAGAGAAAGTTGATTTTGGTAAAGAAGAAATGAATAACATCTTTGATGAGCTTAACACTACTGAATCGGGAGATATAATTACACTTGGTAGCCCTCAATTGGGTCTTGATGAACTTTCTGATCTTTCTTCAATGTTGAAAGGTAGAGCATTTACAAAGAGTTGTATGATTTTTTGTCCAAGAGCTATACAAAATCAAGCAAGAAAACTTGGATATACAAATGAGATAGAGAAGGCCGGAGGAGAAATTCTTTCTGATTGTTGTACATGCTTGACTCCCCTGATCAATAAAGATGAGACTGATGCAGTTACAACAAACAGTGTAAAGGCAGCATATTACTTGAAAAATTCTACAGGGGTTGATGTTAACCTAAAATCACTCTCAAAAATAGTAGAGGAAGATACAAAATGAAAAAAATCATAGTCAAAGGCAAAGCAAAAGGTGTTATTCTTAAATCAAAAAACCCAATCAATTTTCTTGGTTCAGTTGACAAAAAATCAGGAGTAATTCATAATGAAAAATATGATATCTTTAACAAATCTATCAAGGACTCTGTCTTTGTTTTTCCTCATGGAATTGGAAGTAGTGTCGGTGCATATACAATATTTTCCTTAAAATCAAATAATACTGCGCCAGTTGCAATGATCTGTCAAAAAGCGGATCTTACTGTTGCATCTGGATGTGCATTAGCAAACATTCCAATGATTATTGTTTCAAATGATGAATTTGATTCTATTGAGGACGGAAAAGAAATTCAAATTGATACAGAATCAGAAAATATTCTAAACTAACTATATTATCCAGCTTCAGTTATTTTGCTTGAACCACTTGGTAACACCCGAACAAAATCATCAATATTAAACAACTTTCCCATCTCTTCATTGATACTTGAAAATTTGTTTTTAATCTTTTTTGCAACATCAGCCATTTCTGTACCAGCTGGTTCAATTATTACATAACAAACACAGCTTTTCTTTATTATCTCCGGCGGTCCACATGTTAACAAATATACTTCATCTTTCTGTAAAATTCCAATTGCAAGTTTTAATGATGTAACTTTGAAAAAATTTCTTTGTCCTTCAATCATGAATGATCCTTTTCCCATTGTTTGACCCGTTGGTGCTGCTTTTTTTACTTGGTCTGGGTTTACCCAGTAGGCGTTTATTCCGTATATCTCTTCTTTCCATGCTCTACTAAAACATGCAGTAGCATGTGCAACTTCTTTCAAACTAAGTGGTGTTGCAGCATTTTGCTCATCTTTTAAAATGAAAAAAGGAGAACCATTAATTTCAGCGTGAAAAATTTTATCATTTTTCTCTACATGCTTCCTAATTACTGCAGAATTAGATGATGAATCTCTTCCTCCAATGGCCAAAATCCCATCAGAAGTGAAAAACCATCGATATCGTTCAAACCAAGTTTTCTTCCGGACCTGCTGAAAACCAATAGATCCTTTTGAGACTTGTGATTTGTGTATAGCTTTTTCCAGATCTTTCTCTGTTCTTTTGATTAGCCTCTCAATTGAGACTATTGCACCTTTTTGTTTTTTTGATTCATCAAATATTACTGAGGCAATTGTTTGAATTGGTGCAGATGTGTTAATCTTAATCCTCGAGTCAGAAATTTTGAGATATGTAATTCCTTTTTCCTTTATTATTTTAGAATTGTTTTGATCCAGAATATCAGTAATTTTCGAGTCATCAAAATGTGATGCACCTAATGAGACTGTTGTCAAAAGTGCATTTGCAACTTTTGCAATTTCTTCTGATTTTTGTTTTACAGTTCTGATTGCCTTTGACTGTTCATCTAATTTTGTTTCAAGTTCTGTTACTTTTTTATCCTCTACGTCTGATTGTGTTGTTTTACCCTTTTCAATAATTTGTTCTGTAAATAATTTATCCAATCCATCCATAAAACTTGAAACTTCAATAATTTTTTCATCATCTTCTACTGAAAGTTTGATTGGGTAAACATCAGATTTTTTCTCTCCCTTTACAATTATTGCTTCATGATCTCCATCTATCACTCTAGTCAATAGTTGCTTACCTAAATCAAAGACATTCTGAATTTGTTCGTCAGAAATATTTTCTGATGGTGTTTTTGTGTCTATCTTTGCTTGCTTGATTATTTCTTCTGTATATCTTCGTGGTAGTCCTAATAATTTTCCAACTATTTTTGCTACTGATGTAGAAGTTGCAAATTCTTGTTTAAACTCTAAAAACTCTTTCTTGAAAATGTCAAAATTATCTTGTGGTGGCGTAGCATATTGCAGCCCAACTGAAAGTTTTCTATGTCTAACTTCCATTGAATGTAGCAAGGCAAGAATTTTCATTTCATTATTACAAAGCAGAAGGTTACCATCACCAAAAAATTCTGCAACAAGAGTTAACTCCTTGTCAAAGTTGCTGAATCGAATATAGGCAATTCGTTCAGTCCCAAGCTGTTCAATCTTTAGAATCTTGGCACGAAGAAGTTCACTTCGTAATCTTCGCAGCAATTTATTTTGTTCTATTTGTTCGATTTTATTTGAAGTAGCCCAAATTCCAGAAGTTGAAAGCATTAGGAAAACGTCAGATTTTTGTGGGTGATGTAGTTTGAACAGCAAATTTTCTCTATTAATTCCGTAAATATTGCTAACATAGTATCCTTCAGTCAATACGGATAAATTTTTGACTAGAAAACTCAGTTCAATTCCAGCTAGAGCCATGCCGATCTACTCAAAATAGCTGATTATACTCTTACTATTTCGAGCGTAATTTAGCCAAAGGTATTAAACTTGGATATGCTCAGTCAACATGAAATTACTTGGTAAAACATCCAAAGAGTGATAGGTTTGCACCTAAACAACCACAAACTGAAAGAGAAAAGCTTGAGGCAATGGCAGGAACATTAGGAATTGATCATCAAAATAAATCTGATTCTGAGCTAAGAGAACTTATCAAATTACAGATGGATAAACCACAATCAAACGAATCTGATAATGATATTGCAAAATATCAAGATACACCACAAACTGGAACATCATTCACTGATAAATTAAAGAATACAATAGCACCACCACCAAAAAATGCACCACCACCTGATACAACACCATCAACAGAATCTACACCATCAACAGATGCACCACCACCAAAACCAACTGAATTTAAAACAACAGTAATCGATGAGAAAACTCCTACAAAAAAATTAGAAAAAAAATTATTTTGGTTTAGAGTTGTTCTGGCTGGTATTGGAGGAATAGCTGCAACATTTGCATTTGAGGATATAACTGGAGAAGAGCGAAGATTCGCAGCAATCGGACTTATGATTATATTATTTATTGCATCTGGAATCGTTGCAAAGACTTGGAGAATACCAGTTCCTCGTTCTGATAGGAAAAAATATGCAACTGCTGGAATTGGAAGTTATGTTTTCTTTTACTTGTTCATGTGGATTCTTTCATATACGTTAGTTCACGCTAATGATAACGTTGGGTCAATGCCTTTTACCTAATTTTTGGATCGTAGATTAAATGTGGAAACACAGAACTCCTGGCATTCCTGACGAAGAATTTGAAAGGACAGAATCAGTACCAATAACTAAAGAAGAGATACGCGCAATTCAGATCAGTAAAGCTAGACTTAACTCTGGAGATACTGTATTTGATATTGGATGTGGAAGTGGTTCAATTTCGGTAGAGGCAGCATTGCAGATTGGTAAAGATGGAAAAATTTTTGCAATTGATATTGATTCTAACGCAACAGAGCTTACAAAGAAAAATCTAAAAAAATTTCAGATAGATAATGTTACAGTTGTTGAAGGTAATGCAAGAGAAAAAATTAAGGAGCTTCCTATGGCAAATGCAGTTTTAATTGGTGGTACAGGCGGAGATACAAGGGACATCATAGAGATGTGTCAGGATAAGCTAGAAACAGGAGGAAGACTTGTCGTTGGAATAATATTGATTGAGACACTTTTTTCTGTTTTATCTGTTCTAGAGAGCCTAAAGTTTACTTCTATTGATATTACACAGATTACAATTGGAAAAAGTCGAAAAACTTCTACTGGAACAATGATGCTTTCTAGAAACCCTGTAACCGTTATTTCCGCAACGAAAGTCTAATCTATCTTTTTAATTGGGAAGGACTTGATATTTTCAATGCCTGAATTAATTGGAATAGGTGTAGGTCCTGGTGATCCTGACTTGCTTACAGTAAAGGCTGTAAAGGCAATACAAAATGCTGATACAATCATGTGTCCTGCATCAAACGAGGACAGACCAAGCATTGCGTTATCTGTTGTATCATCTCTAATTGACAAATCAAAAAATCAGGAAATTGTAAAGTTAATTTTTCCTATGACAAAGGATAAGGCTATACTTGAGAAGCATTGGAAAGAGAACTCAAAAATAATGGCAGACAAAGTTTTGTCTGGTAAAAATGTCGTCTATCTCACAGTGGGTGATCCATATCTCTATAGTACTTGGATTTACATGCACCGTGAAATCGAGGCAAATCATCCAGAAATGAAGATAAACGTCATTCCGGGAATTGTTTCTATGTTTACATTTGCCTCCAAGGTTGGAATTAGTATAGCTGAAGGTGCAGAGAAAGTTGCAATAATTCCATCTTGTTATGATTTGAGCTCTGTAAAAGAGATCGCAAAAAATTCAGAGGTTCTTGTTTTTCTAAAGGACGGAAGATATTTTGATCAGGTAATTAACTTGCTTAGAGAATCAGGTTTTCCAGGGAATTCTATTTTTGCAATTGGACAAGACCTTGGAACAGATCATGAGATAATTAGAAAGATGACATTAGGAGAAGTTAGTGATGATACACTGACGACAAAATATTTTTCTATACTGGTGGTAAAACGTGTCTAAAGTTTTCTTTGTTGGTTGTGGTCCAGGTGATCCTGAACTTATTACGATCAAATCAAAAAAACTATTACAAAAGGCGGATGTTGTAGTATATTCTGGCTCTCTTATACCACCAAAGATTTTGAGCTATTGTAAAAAAGCAAAAATACATGATGCAGCAAAACTTGTTCGTGAAGAAATTTTCAAAATTTTATTGAATGGGGCCAAAAAAAATAAAGCTGTTGTAAGACTACATGATGGTGATCCTGCGATTTATGGTGCAATTCGTGAACAGATCGATAATCTTGCAAAGAAGGGAATAGAGTCTGTTGTTGTGCCTGGAATTACGTCATTTTTGGCTGCATCGGCTGCTCTTGGAACTCAACTAACGCTCCCTGGTGTTACACAAACAATGATTATTACAAGAGCAGAATCTAGGACTAAAGTTCCAAAACGTGAAAAAATATCAGAACTTGCAAAACACAAAGCAACAATGATCTTCTATCTTAGTGTTCATTTATTGTCAGATATTGTTAAGGAAGCAATAACTGGTGGTTATTCAAAAACAACACCAGTTGGTGTTGTTTATCGAGCAAGTTGGGACGATGAAAAAATAATTACTGGAACTTTGGCAAATATTAGAAAAAAAGTTTTAGCAGAAAAAATTACAAAAACTGCAATTGTAATTATTGGTGACGTTGTAAAACCAAAGTCATATGAGTATTCCAGATTGTATGATAAGACGTTTAGCCATGGTTATCGAAAGGCAAAACCTAAGACAAAGAAGTAACTCTATTAGTCATTCCAATCTTTCTAAGATTTCTCTCAAGTTTTTTAGTATCTCCTGATGTAAAGATTCTCAAACTATTGCGTTTAGATTTTTTCTTGGTCTTTGCAATTTTTTTTGCTAACTGTGCAGCGGGATCATGAAAATGTACATTTGGAAATTGTTTTTTTAGATATGGGAGAAGAAAAGGCAGATGTGTGCTAGACAGTGTTACGCTATCAATATCATATTTTTCAAGTCCATTCTTAAGAAATTTCTTAATCTTTGTGTTACAGTACGACTTGTTATCCAAAAATTTTCCAGATTCAACTAATTCTACTAGTGATGATGCATTAATAGCTCTAATCTCAACATCAGCTGGAACATGAGATTTTTTTATGTACTCTGTTAATCCTTTACTTTTTACAACTGACTGTGTGGTAAGTATTGCAATATTTTTTGTCTTGGATGATTTGATAGCTTCTTTTAATGGTGGTAATACGTATTCAACATTCCTTCCAAACCTTTTACCTAGTATGAGTGATGGAGTATTTGATGCAATTACAACAAGATCAGGGGAGAATTGCTCTCTTAACATCCTAACAGATTTTGTTATAATTCGTGAAAGTTCTAATTTTGATTTTTTTCCATATGGAAAGTTTTTCTGATCTGCAAAGTAGATAATCTCAGCTCTAGTGATTCTTCTGATTGGCTTAATTATTGACAGAGAACCAAGCCCAGAATCAAAAATTGCTATTTTCACCATTATTTTTTACTCCTGCTAGTGTATTTTGTTAGCTAAATTTAGCCTAATGTTGAACTAAATCTACACCTCCCATTAAGAGTGAACTTCTAAAGCAGTCCACATGCCATCATTTGACAAATCATGGGCACACCAGGAGACTTCTAGCGTTACACAGAAGTTTCGTGATTCTGTAAAACCACAGGGCGCTTTGAAGCCAAGAATCCAGACCGCTGTAAACAAACTACAGCTTCAAGTAACAAAAATGGATTCTATGCTAGGCAAACTTGGTGAAAGAGATCAACAACTTTTCGATAGAATAGTTGCTGCAACCAAAGAACACGATACATCATCTGCTAGAATATTATCAAACGAACTTGCTGAAATCCGAAAGGTAAAGAAAATGATGGGAAACACAAAAGTTTCTCTAGAACAAGTTCAGTTAAGATTAACAACAATCCATGACCTGGGCGATGCAATGATTGCAATTGGACCAGCGATGGATACCATGAAGGGATTACAACCATCATTAGCCAAATTCATGCCAGAGGCAGACAGCGAACTTAGTTCGATGACAAGCACTCTCAACGGCCTAATGGTTGATTCAATCTCAAATGAATCCTTTGGACTGGAATCAGACGTTGCAAATGAGGAAACTGAAAAGATTCTCCAAGAAGCATCTGTAGTTGCAGAACAGCAAACAGGAGACAAGTTCCCATCTGTACCATCATTAGATGAACTAACCGCACCTACAACAACATCAACATACTAGACGATTAGTTCTCTTCCTCTGTTTTTTCTTTTTTCTTTAAGGAAATGATATTTCTTTAGATAGAATGGTTTCTAACTCTGAAATCTTTATTCTACTTTGTTCCATTGAATCACGCCTTCTGATTGTTATCGTATCATCTTCCTTTGTCTGATGATCAACTGTAATTGCAAATGGAGCACCAAGCTCATCAAGTCTTCTGTATCTTCTACCAATTGCACCGGAATGATCTAAGAATGCATCAACTTTTGTTTTGATCTTTAAATAAATTTCATCTGTGATTTCAGCCAATCCATCTTTCTTTACAAGTGACAAAACACCAACATGAATTGGTGCCAGATATGGTTTTACAGAAAGAACAGTTCTTTCATGTTCCTTGTCAACCTTCAAACTGTGCTCTAAAATTGTATACAAACTTCGGTCAATTCCCATGGATAACTCAAAGACATGTGGAAGAGTCTTCTCTTCTCCGTCCATAACCTCAAATTTTTCATTGCTCTTCTTTGCATGACTAGTAAGATCATAGTCAGATCTGTAGTTACATGCGACTAGCTCAAGCCATCCAATCGTTGTTTCTACCTCAAAATCAAAGGCAACATCAGCATAGAATGCCTTTTCCTTGTCTCCTAGCTTCCTGAACCTACTTTTGGACATGTCTATGCCAGTTTTTTCATAAAACTCGCTGAGCAATCCCAGATAATATGCAACAAGCTTGTTTGGAACAGTATTAGAATCAACTGCTTCTTTGCATGTCATTGCCTGAATTTTATCATCAATTAAGATTCGAATTGTCGTATCCTGAATTTCAGAAAATCTTTCCATCTCGTTAAGCTTGTTAGGATTACAAAAGACTTCAATTTCTGCTTGATAGAACTCTCTTAATCGCAAAAGACTTTGCCTTGGTGCAATTTCATTTCTAAAACTCTTTCCTACTTGTGCAATACCTAGTGGAAGTTTTCCACGCATTGTTTTGTATAATCTTGGAAAATCAACAAAGATTGATTGACATGTCTCTGGTCTCAAGTATGCAGGTTCAGCTTCTGGTCCTATACCAACCTGAAACATCATGTTAAATTTTTTTGCTGCATCAAATTCTCCTTGACATTTTGTGCACCGTATTTTTTTCTCTGTTATTACTTTATCAAACTCTTCTAGATCAGCACTTTCTGGAATCTCAACTTGGCATACATCACTGATCAATCTGTCAGCTCTAAATGTTGCACCACATTTTTTACATTTGACAATAGGATCTGCAAAACTACTGAGATGTCCTGATGCCTCAAAGACTGAACTAGACATTATCTGTGAACCATCAATCTCTAACATTCTATCTCTTCTTACCAGCTCACGTCTCCATAACTGCAAAAATTTGTTCTTAATGCTTACTCCAGATGGACCATACTCCCAAAAACCAGCTTTTGCATCTCCATAAACTTCACATGATGGAAAATAAAACCCACGTTCCAGTGCAAGTTTCATAACAAGATCGTAATTCATATCTTATACAATTTATTCATGCATAAATGCGTAATTGCTCACACAAGCGATTTTGCCTTTGCAACGTTCTCAAAGTCATTTCTTCTGTCGTCAATTGGAGTTTCTAGAATAATTGGAATCTTCTTTTTGCTGATTAGTTTGATTACAGCACTCATTCCCTTTATGCCAATCTTGCCTAAGCCAATGTGTTCGTGCCTGTCTAGGTTGCAGTTTAGTTCTGCTTTGGAGTCGTTAAAATGCAGAATCTTAAGGTTTTCTAATCCGATTACATCGTCAAATTTCTTGAATGTTTTCTTAACCTCATCATCAGTACGTAGATCATATCCAGCAGCAAAGGCATGGCATGTATCAATGCACACACCAAAGCGCTTTCTTGGCTTACATTTTGAAAATATTTCTGCGAGCTGATCAAAATCAGAACCAACAGAATTTTTTTGTCCTGCCGTATTTTCTAAAAGTATCATTGTGTCAGCTTTTGTTTCTGCTACTTTGTTTAATGCATCAACAAGTCTCTTCATTCCTTTCTCTTCTCCAGTTCCTTTATGGCTTCCCAAGTGTGTTACAAGATATGGAATACCAATTTGGTGGCATCGTTCTACTTCCTTTATCATAACCTTGATGGATTTTTCATAACCATCTTTTTCTGGTGATGAGAGGTTTGGTAGATATGGCATGTGTGCTACTGTTGCCATTCGATCAATGTTTGAAGACTCTAGCTTTTCTTTGAAATTTTTAATATCATCTTTTGTCAGATCTTTTGCATGCCAGCTACGCGGATTTCTTGTAAAAATTTGAAAAGCTGAACACTTTCTTACTACTGCATTATCCACTGCATTATCAATGGATCCTGAAATTGATACGTGAGCACCGATCTGCACAATATAAAGTTCTTATGGACATAATTAAAACCAATCCAGCTTGATAATTAGGTGGGAAAAGAGAATAGATAATCAAGTTTTCACTTAACTAAACTATCTCATATCCAATGTACATTCTAAAATCGTTATTATTGTATTTGTTTGTATAAATGAATTAAGCTGAACTCTAAGATAATTTGTAATTAATACTGAATTTTCTTT
>Ga0208522_1000882_pt1 | contig 19841 bp, 17 predicted proteins | sample ETNtaG_25_FD_185763 | JGI IMG/M metagenome (GOLD analysis project Ga0208522, IMG submission 185763) | Marine microbial and viral communities from oxygen minimum zone, Eastern Pacific Ocean - ETNP201302SV86 (SPAdes) (version 2) | ecosystem: Environmental > Aquatic > Marine > Oceanic ... | reverse complement strand
GTCATCATCACCACAGGAGGAACGGGGCCAGCAACTCGCGATGTGACCCCGGATGCAACTGAAGCGGTTTGCGAACGAATGTTACCTGGATTTGGTGAGCAGATGCGGGCCATTTCACTACGGCATGTCCCTACAGCTGTCCTCAGTCGGCAAACAGCAGGAGTTAGGGGCCAAAGTCTGATTCTCAATTTGCCAGGGAGTCCACGTTCCATTCGTGAAATTATCGATGAAATATGGCCTGCTGTTCCCTATTGTGTTGACTTGATTGGCGGACCCTATATTGAGACGACGGACGGTGTTTGGGCTGCCTGGAGGCCTCCTCACGCGCGCCGCGCGGTTGAAGAATGAGACCCGAGTCGGCGAGGCATGGCCAAATTCAAGGAAGCGGATTTAGAACTCTCTCGCGATAAGGATGAGATGAGAGAAGTCGAAGTGAAAATCGACTTTACACCCAATGCACTTGCAAGTGTTCTATACAAACAAGGAGACACTGTCGTCCTAGCATGCTGCACGCGCGCGAGGAATCTTCCACGTTGGTTCCCCCGTGATGCAACAAAAGGTTGGGTCAATGCAGAATACAGTCTACTCCCTGGTTCAACCGATTCCCGATTCCAGCGAGAGCGCAGGGGCGCAAAGGGCCGGACCTACGAAATCGAAAGATTGGTGGCGCGAAGTCTTCGTGCAGGAATTGATCTTGAGGAACTTGGGCCACACAGCCTAACTGTAGATTGTGATATCCTCAATGCTGATGGTGGTACACGCTGTGCATCGATTACAGCAGCAACCATTGCACTTCGCTTGGGTGTTCGAAGGCTCATCGACCAAGGTTTGTGTCTACCCGCAGCAGATCGTAAACCAGCAGACGCTGGACGCGACTGGAAACCTCGTGAATTGAGTTCTGCAGAAAAAACGGCCCACGAAGCAGCAGTATTGCCCGTTGATGTCGCTGCAATTAGCGTCGGTCTCCTAGGTGACGATGTCTATTTGGATTTGGATTACATCCTCGACTCAAATGCTGATGTTGATATGAATGTCATCGGAACAAGTGATGGAATGCTTGTGGAAGTCCAAGGCACGGGAGAAGAGTCCACTTACTCGCGCGCGCAGATGGATGCACTCATGGACATGTCAGAGAAAGGATTGGCCCGTCTTTATGGAATCCAGAGAAATGCACTGGAAAATCAAGCCTGAAAGGCAATTATTGGTGCGGTGGGCCGGGCTTGAACCGGCGACTTCCAGATCTTCAGTCTGGCACTCTCCCAGCTGAGTTACCACCGCGTGGGAACGAGGCCACTGGCCTTGCATTATCAACCCTTTCGGGTAGTAAATGAGGGCTTCAAAAGAGGTCGTCGTCGTCCTCTTCTTCGATAATCATAGGGCCATCGTCCTTTGATTTACCCGCTTTCTTTTTCGGTGCGGCCTTTTCCTTCTTTTCCTTGGCTGGTGGCGCGGCCTTTTCCTTCTTTTCCTTGGCTGGTGGAGGGGCTGTTTTGCCCTGTTCAGCGGCCTCGCGTTTTGCTTTCTCCTCGGCCTCTCTAGCAGCCAGTTCAGCAGGGTCTATTCCTTGTGCAATAGCCAACTTGTTCCGGCGATCATCGCGAGCCTGTTTCTCAAACAGTCGGTGCTTAGCCCGTTCACATTGTTGCATCATGAACATGGCGTCGTGTTCCAGCAACGGGGAATCTGAAATCATCGTGATATCGAGCCAGTCGCCATCCTCAGCAAGGAATTCAGCAAGAGGTTCGAATTTGAGATCAGATTTCTTAATTTGTGTATAGTGAAGTGCATTCCCCATTCGATGTTCGATTCCACTGAAGTGACAGTAGAACGTCTTGCCCCCGATGGTTTCGCGCACTTGATCGAATAATTCACCAAAATCCTCACTCGTTCGAAGGCCCCCGTGTCCACGCGCATGAATATGAGCGAGATTCAGAACAGGGACTGTTCCTTCAACGTGGTTAGTCACCTCAAGGACCTCTTCGAGGCTACCCCACAATTCCTGTCGTCCGCTGGTTTCAACACCAATCAGTGTGGGGCTGTTCTCGATGACCCATGGGAAGGCGGCGTAATCTTCGGCCTCGTCCTTGTTGTTCCAAATTTGGGCGCATCTGTCGACAACACCGGCCATGACATTGGCAACCTGTTCATTGGCCTCTGCTCCACGATTGTATTCACCATAGGGGCCGACGTGGTAGGTGATGTGGCGGGCGTTGATGATTTTCGCAGCCTGGAGACTGGCCTCCATCTTGGACAGAGTTCGGCTGCGTTCGCGCTTGTTGCCGAGGATTTCAGCATAGTAGGGGCCATGAAGATTCATTTCGAATCCAGTCTTCCAAGATAAGATGCCAGCTTGCCAATACTGATCGAAGTGATGCGGGGCTACGGTTCGCACTGTTTGAATCTCCATCGTCTCTAATCCAAGAGCCGTGATATCGTCCATTCCTTCCACTATAGTGCGTCCTTTGCAGGACAATGGTACACCGGCTGGTCCAAGTCTTAGTGGCATAGGGTCCCCTCCGGCCTCTCGGCCGAAACGGTCTCTGTTGAAAAGGATGTGCGGGTGCATTCTCCTTTCATTTTCAAGAGACCGGTATGACCTGCCCCTCGTATGTCTTGAACGTTCGCAAATTTTCTACCGACAAATTAACGCAATTCGTCCTCTTCCGCGTAATATGCAACGGGTAGCACCTCGATATATTTCGGTCAATATTATCATCGTTCTTGGACTATGTCTATTGATGATACTGCCGAGTGGCGTGGGTGCCGAATTGGTGGCCACAGATTACAGTACGGATGTGGAACCGGTCGAGTTCTACAATGCCAACGGTTCGAGTGTAAATTCCGCTCACGACGATTGGGGCCAAGCGGGGACACTGCTTGGTCGCGTGGCGAATGCAAGCCATGATTCCAATGCAAGTTGGATGGGAATGGCCGATTTGCCAAACGCACGAGAGATTAGCAACATCGTTTGTGCGCAACCTGGAGTCATCAACGATGAACGAGGGTTGTCGGATTTCAACTGGCTGTGGGGGCAATTCATCACCCACGAAATTGATTTCACACTCACACAGAATGGTCGAGTCGGCGAAAATGGAACGCCCGAGGCAGCAGACATTGATATCGCCGAGGATGATCCAGTGATGGGGGCACCCGGTGGTTCGAAAATACGCTTCTTCAGATCATTGTACGTCAACGTCACCGATGAGAATGGAGTGCAACATCGAGAACATCCAAATTCAATCACCTCATGGATTGATGGCAGTGTTGTTTACGGCTCCTCGGAGCAGACGAGTGATTGGCTGCGCACGTTCGAGAGTGGGAAACTCAAAGTCAGCGAAAATGTATTCGGAGATTTATTGCCAATCGCGGAAGAAGACGATGAAACGCAACCTCCCATGTCTTTTGCTGGCTTCAGTGCTGATGTTCGCTTTGTCGCAGGGGATTCAAGAGCCAACGAACACATCGCTTTGATGGGGATACAAGTCCTGTTCATGCGCGAACACAATCGGTTGGCCGAAGGAATCCATGACCGTAATCCAGATTGGAGTGACGAAGATATTTACCAACGCGCCAGAAAAATTGTGGCCGCCCAAATTCAAGCAATTACCTACGAAGAATTCCTGCCCAGTTTAGGCGTCATATTGGATGCTTATTCTGGACACAATCCCGAAGTTAATCCGGAAGTGACCAGTGCATTTGCCACAGTTGCATTCCGTATGGGCCACTCGCAAATTGGCGATACATTCCTGCGTGTGGATGAGCAACGTGCGCCAATCGAAGAAGGTCACATGAGTCTCTTCGATGGATTCTGGACGACTCAGCCCATCACCGAAGAAGGTGGAATTGCACCGATGTTTCGCGGAATGGCGATGCAAACTCAGCCGGCAAATGATGTCTATTTCGGAGACGATTTGCGAAACCAATTGTTCGGAATGCCTGGGGCAGGTGGCATGGATTTGTGTGCCATTGACATTCAACGCGGACGGGATCATGGAGTGCCAGATTATGCAGCGATGAGAGAAGCATTTGGACTCAATGAAATTAGCAATTATAGTCAGATTACCAGCGACAGCGAGGTTGCCAACAATCTTGCACAAGCATACGGAAATGATGACCCCGGGCACATCGACCCGCTCATTGGAATGCTCGCAGAAGATCATCTGCCTGATTCTGCATTGGGTGAAACCATGGATGCACTGATTCGTGATCAATTCACTCGCTTGCGGGATGGAGATCCATTCTATTATGAGAACGACCCAGAATTGGATGGTGTCGAATCGGAACTCGCAGAAACGAAATTGTCACACGTCATTTTGAGGAACACCGAGATTGAATCGTTGCAGTGTAACGTGTTCTTTGCAGAACACAGTGTAGGTGAACTCGATTGTTACATGCCCAATCCTAGTGAAGAGCCTCAAACTCAGTCAGACAGTAGTTCTGAGCTGAGCACGCTGATTCTCGGTTTGTTTGGGCTGGGAATTGCTGGTATGCTGATTATGAATTTCTTTGGAGCAGCGGCCAGAGAAGAAGAATGAGGCCCAGACTCATTGCAGCAAGGATGTATGCTGAGAAATCAGGTACGTACGGAGGCAATTCTTCTTCGACGTCGAGGACTGAATTGACGGTGACCTCTTCGACAACCTGAGTGTGGCCAGTAGACCATGTGACTTCGACGTGGTCAATGGATTGTTGTCCTAGTCCAAAGTATACAGCTGGATCGCTGCTGCCGAGGAATCCATCCCCTGCGTATGCCTGTTGCATGAGGACTGTTCCATCTTCCAGATAAACCTGAACTAAGCAACCAATGCCATGTGAATTGGAGCCGTTCTCAACCCCGTGTAGGCGCACTTTCAACCAACCACCTGTGCCCTCCTCAACCGCTGTATTTCGCCACAGTCGTGGTGGGCTATCAGAGTGGGCCATCAACAAATCCAAGTCACCATCATTGTCGAAATCGGCAAGTGCTGTACCCATCGTTTTGTTGGCGCCGGCAATCCCCAATTCGGTCGCTACATCGGTGAAATCTAGAATTCCATCACCATCGACATCACCATCGTTTCGATACAAGGAATTGTATTGATTGGAAATGTATTGATTAATACGACCTACGCCAAACCAGAGATCCATATCTCCATCTAAATCATAATCAAAGAAATGACAATCCCAATTGACCAGAATGTTAGTGTTGATTCCGACAACCTCCGCGTCTTCAGAAAATGAGTCTCCTTGGTTCATCCAGAGGAAATTTGGACCAAAGTTGGAGTGGCACAAATCGAGGTCCCCATCAAGGTCAATATCAGCAGCATGGGCCCCCATGCCAGTTCCAATGATGGTCATTTCCAGTGAATCTGTGAATAGAGTAAATGTTCCATCTCCATTGTTGTGATAGATTGGAGAAACACCGAAATCACTGGCTACATAGAGATCCTCCCAACCATCACCATCTGCATCAAACCAAACGCCAGCCCAAGATAGCCCAGAACCGTGAGGGTCTTCTCGAACACCTTCTGGCAATGACATCTGTCCACTTGCACTGGCGGAACCAGTCAGTACGACGGTCAATGCTGGACCAAGTTGGGTCTCAAAATTGGGGGCATCGTAATCGATTTCGTGATGATGCCCATACACCCCAGCCTCAGAGGTCTGGTCGTTGAATTCAGGGATTCCATCTCCATTCAAATCGCCATCATTGCGATACAGGATATTCGACTCAGCACGGGCTAGACCAGTGTATTCGTCAATCATTCCGAAGTTCAGCGAATAACAATCCATGTCGCCATCATGGTCATAATCGACCCATATTGAACCGGATGAATGGCCTGGATTGCCCAGTTGACTTTGGGCAGTCACATCTTGGAATAATCCATTTTCGTTTAGGAACATCTGATTGGCAGCACCGGTTCCTTCAGGATTGGCCAAATCGGCACGGCCATAATTTGAGAGATACAAATCGACATCACCATCACCATCGAAATCGACCCATGTAGCACCGATTGTTGTGACTCCGGCTTCGCCTATACCGGCTTCTGACGAGACATCGACAAAGGTCCCATCACCTTCATTTCGCATTAGGTGGCTCTGGCCATTAGAGGCGGTTTGTAGAACGTCTAGGTCACTGTGGTTCTCTGGAATTTCAGAAACATGGGTGTAATTCAGAATTTCAGCGGTTTCTTGGCCCAGATGGTCAAATCGAGCTGTCAGAAATACATCTAGATCACCATCTTGGTCATAATCCCCCCAAGCGACACCTGGGCCATAAGCAGCCCAATTTGTCAACGGGCCAGAGTCGATTGACTCCAATCCGGAACCGGCTGTGACTTCCTCAAAATCTGCACTTGCTGTAATTGAAGTCAGAAGAATGCCGACCAATAGAAAGGGTAGTGCAGAGCGCATGTACTGGGGTGAGGTGACACTCATAAGAATAGTGTGCCGAACCTATTCGCATCTACGATGCGGTATCGATGTGTTTTCAAAGATGGGCCGTGGCCGAGGGACCGAAAATAACGGGGTTGTTCAGCCCCTGCGGAGGTTGAGGGCGATGGAATCTTCAAATCTAATCAATGCGGCTGCTGCAGCTTTCGCTGAAGGGAAGCCAGTCATGGTGTTTGATTCTGATTTTCGTGAATGTGAAACCGATTTGCTTTGGCCGGCAGCCGCGGCAACACCTGCTGTCATGAGACAACTGCGCCAAGATTGTGGTGGACTTCTGTTCCTAGCGATTGGCGATGATGTCGGGGAAAAATTCGGCCTACCGTGGCTGCAAGATATCCATACTCACCCCATTCTAGTTGCAGAAAATCCAACACTTGGCGTTCTTATCACCGACGATTTACAATATGATACGAGAAGTGCGTTCACCCTCTCTCTCAATCATCGAGACACATACACAGGAATTACCGATTATGATCGAGCCCTAACCACTCGAAGATTCGGAGAATTGGCTGATGAAATGGAGAATGAATCGACTATAGAGGCAGTTGCTGCGTTGGGTAAAGAGTTCAGGACCCCCGGCCATATCCCACTGTGCAGAGAAGCGCCAGGTGGGCTACAAACTCGGCAAGGGCACACTGAATTGGCGGTTGCAATCGCACGTTTGGCTGGACTGGCCCCGTGTACCATTGGAGCCGAGATGCTGCAACCGGATGGTGATCGTGCACTTAGTGTGAAAGATGCAAGAACCTATGCAGCCAAGCATGACATCCCGATGTTAACTGGCGAAGAAATCATGAGGGCTTTGGACCTATGAGAAATGGAGGGGAGATGATGGTGCGTGTGATGGCTGTGGGCGTTTTCGATCTTCTTCACGCAGGACACCTCCATTATCTGGAACAAGCCAAGGCTTTGGGTGATCATCTGACTGTGGTGGTTGCGCACGATGAGACTGTGCGTATTCGAAAGCACGAACCGGTCACCACACAGGACTTGAGGTGCCGGATGGTCTCCGGGCTAAAACCAGTTGACCACGCCATGATTGGTAATCCACCTTCTATCCCGATGTACGATATTCTCCCAGTGGTTGAGCCCGACATCATCGCTCTAGGTTATGATCAAGAACATGCAGAATCGGCGATTCGAGTCGGTCTGGATGAGCGAGGATACGAGAATATCAAGCTAGTTCGAGTTGAAGGGTTGACTGAGGATCTAGATGGAACTCGGAAAATCATTGACAAGATTCTGACTCTGCAATGGGCCCAGAAACGACAAGAAGAAATCGGAGGAGATGAGTAGATGTTCACTGGAATCGTTCAGGGCACTGGCAATGTTCAATCGGTGAGCGGTGAATCGATTTTGACCATTGGAATTCAGATTCCATCCACAGAAGATCTCGAAATCGGTGGTTCTGTGGCCATCGATGGAGTGTGTCTAACTGCAACTTCGGTGGGGGACACCGTCACATTCGACATCATTCCTGAAACCTTGGAGCGGACCACATTGGGTTCTCTTGCCTGTGGTTCAAATGTGAATGTTGAACGGGCTCTGAAGTTTGGCGATGAATTGGGGGGTCACCTGTTGAGTGGTCACATCATGGGTAAAGCCGAGATTGTCGCGGTAGTCAATGAGGATTATACAATTCAATGTCCATCTGAAATGGGTGAATTCATCCAAGAGAAAGGATTCATCGCTGTCGATGGGATTTCACTCACTGTGGGAAAGACGGATGGGGACGGTTGCTTTGACGTCCACATAATCCCCGAGACACTACGCCTGACTACGCTTGGTAGCAAGAGTACAGGTGATTATGTCAACATTGAAATCGATGCGATGACACAGGCGGTCGTTGAGACTACCAAACGGCTCATGGCAGAAAGGGAGGAGTGAGCATGAACATTGCAATCGTGTGTGGTTCATTTCACAAAGCAGAAGTGTCCAAGATGCTAGAATGGGCCTCTGATGAAGCAAGTCAGCAAGGACTTACTCTCACGGATATTGTGTGGGTCCCCGGTGCAATGGAGGTACCTCTAGCGTTGAATCGGTTACTGGCTAGAGATGACATTCAGGGTGCAGCATGTCTAGGGATTATCGAAAAGGGCCATACTCAGCATGGACTCGCTATGGGTCAATCCGTAATGCAGAGTATCATCGATCTGCAACTCAATTGGGACAAGCCCGTGGGATTAGGAATCATTGGACCGGGTGCAGAGCCAGAACATATCGGGCCTCGTTTGGAGCCTCACGCCAGAGCAGCAGTCGCCGCAATTTCTGCGATGTCTTAATCCCTAAATGGGGGATAGAAGGGACCTCTCCTTCTGAATGTAGAATGCCAGACTCCCTTCAGAACCTGTTTGGAAAATCGCCACCATGAACCGATGGTTCGGAAAGGGTGGATTATGAATCTCAAAGGATTGCCCCAATCTTCAATCGGATACTTCAGTTGACCAAGCATTCCATCAGGTAGTTTTTCATCGACTCCATAGTTTTCAGGGCGTTTGTCAGCGGGCATGTAATAGGTCCCAAACACGATATCCCAGAACGGAAGGAAGCCTGAGTAATTGGAACAGTGTGCCTCCTTCTCGTTGGCATGATGCCAGTGATGGAACTCGGGTGTTGGAATCAAACGGTGTAGCGGACGCAGTTTCCAACCTACATTGGCGTGAAGGAATAGACCAGTGAGAATCTGAAGTGCGGCGAGGACTCCGCTGGTCTCAGGACTGAATCCGGCGAAAATCAGGAAAAAGAAACCAGGGCCAATCAAAGCGAAATCCATGGGGTGAACACGGAATCCACTGATCCAATCCATGTGCTCAGGGGAATGATGGATGGCATGGAATTTCCAGAGTTCGGGAACCTCGTGATACCAACGATGCGCCCAATATCCAAAGAAATCGAACAGGAGGAATGCAACGAGTGGTTGGATGTAGCTTGGAATCATATCGACAATGCCGAAATAATTGACAATTAGGCCAAGCACCCAAGTGAAGGAGAAGAAACTTATGAAAACAGCAAAAATGGCCCCGAATACATTGAGGAATGGTTGTGAAAGTGCATACGACACATCAAGAGTCCACTTTGGCCGTCTAACCTTCTGTCCCTTGTGCCGAGGAAATATTTTCTCCATCGGAACAACGAGGATGAATAATATGACGACAACAACTAGAGATTCAAATTGATAGTACCATAATGAGAAACCGACGATAGTTAGGACAATGATTCGACCAAGTAGCATCCAATACCACGCAGGAGGGGCTGGCATGATTGGTAGGCCGTCGGCGCCAATCGATTCTGGCTCAATCGAAGTCTCCATTGTACTCAGTAACAACTTCATTGCCTCGCTTATCAACGATGTGGGTTGTTGATTAATCAATATTGAAAATGATGTGTTTGTTTACTGTCAAGATTGAAGAGATGTCGCGCGCGCCAGCAACCTATGGGCGAGGATGTGCGCAACGTCATCATCATCGGTTCGGGTCCCGCTGGTTACACAGCAGGCCTGTACACCGCACGCGCAATGCTCGAGCCGTTGATGTTCGCAGGATACATGTCTGGGGGCCAATTGATGCTGACCAGTGACATTGAGAATTTTCCAGGATATCCACAAGGAATAGGTGGCCCAGAAATGATGATGGATTTGCGAGCTCAGGCTGAGAGATTTGGTTTAGAGGTTCAAGACCGGAATGTTGGCAGTGTCGATTTCAGTTCTCGGCCATTCAAGATTGAAACTGAGGGAGAGGAATTTTTCGCCAATGCAGTCATCATCTGCACGGGTGCCGAGGCCATATGGCTGGGTGTTGAAGGGGAAGAGGAACAGAAGGGACGAGGTATCTCTACCTGCGCAACATGTGATGGTGCGTTCTTCCGCGATGAGGAGATTATCGTCGTGGGTGGAGGCGATTCAGCCATGGAGGAAGCAACTTTCCTCACTCGATTCGCTTCAAAGGTGACTTTGGTTCATCGTCGGGAGGTTTTTCGGTCTTCCAAGGTCATGTACGAACGAGCAGAGAACCATCCGAAGATCGAAATTCAGACTTTTCGTCAAGTCAAGAAATGGTTGTCTGACGAAAATGGATTGACCGGTGCGATTCTAGAAGATCCACGCGATGGAAGTGAGCATGAAATCGCGTGTACAGGCGCATTCATCGCGATTGGTCACAAGCCGATTACACAATTTCTAGGGGGCCAAGTCGAGACCGATGATGAAGGATATCTGATTCACACCGAACACACGATGACCAATGTCCCTGGAGTCTTCGCAGCAGGTGATGTCGTCGATACACGTTACCGTCAAGCGATAACAGCAGCCGGGCAAGGTTGTGCAGCAGCGATAGATGCCGAGCGTTGGCTTGAAGACAACGTCCACTGAGCGAGGAGTATGGAGGACCTCACTCCCGGGGACCGGGCTCGCTACGCGCGGCATCTGACTTTGCCTCAAATTGGCGAAGCGGGTCAAGCCCAACTCAAGGCATCGAGAGTCTTCTCGGTTGGGGCTGGTGGCCTTGGATCACCGGCGTTACTGTACCTAGCTGCAGCCGGTGTAGGTCACCTCACAATCATCGATGATGATGCCATTGAACGCAGCAATCTCCAACGACAGATATTGCACTCCGACGAGGATGTAGGGGGTTCTAAAGCCGAATCGGCAATGCTACGATTGAAACAACTTAATCCTTCAATCTCAATTGACGTGCACTCGGTTCGATTGACCTCTGAAAATGCATTGAATCTGTTGGCGGGGCATGATATTGTCATTGATGGGACCGACAACATTCCGACTCGATATCTAGTTAGTGACGCCTGTGAAATGCTTGACATTCCATGGGTCTATGGCAGCATATACCAATTTGAAGGCCAAGTATCGGTATTCAACCTAGAAGGAGGCCCGAACTATCGAGATCTGTTTCCAACACCCCCGCCACCTGAAGCCGTGCCTTCTTGCGAAGAAGGAGGGGTTCTCGGAGTTCTGCCCGGAGTTATTGGTTCGATTCAAGCGACTGAGGCAATCAAGGTCCTTCTCGATATTGGCGAATCCCTGCGTGGACGTTTGCTCATCTACGATGCATTGGACATGACTATGAGAACACTGAATTTTTCTGCCATAGAAAGAGAATCGATTACAGAGCTCATTGATTACGAAGGATTCTGTGGTGTCAAGACAGGGATAATGCCTTTCGAAGAGATTCGGCCGAGTGAGTATCTCGCACGGCGAAAGGAAGGTTGGAATCCATTGTTTATTGACACGAGGAATGAGGTGGAAGCAAGTATAGTGACGCTGCCTAACACCGATGCACTGATTCCACATGTGGACATTCTAATGGCAAATTTGCCCCAAGAACGAGACATTGTGTTCTATTGCCGGACCGGGGAACGTTCGGCAATGGCCGCCTACGCACTTGCTCAAAGTGGGTATGATGAATCGGCATTATACAACCTCGCAGGAGGTGTCCATGCTTGGCATCTCGAGATTGATGAAGGGGTTCCGAAGTACTGATTGCCACGCATCTGGAAGGACCATGTTCAAAGGTCGTCGGTAACGGCCGTAGGCCGTTCTCATGGCATCCATCATAGTCGCAGACGAACAGGAGGGGCGGCGCAACCTCCTCGCGGGTACTCTGGAAAGAGAGGAGTATTCAGTCACCAGAGCCGGAACACTACGCCAATGCGAAGGAACTGCACTTGCGACGATGCCTGATGTGGTTCTCATCGATGGTGAATGGAAGGCAGGAGATGCTATCGATGCGGCCAGCCGACTCTCTTCGGATCCTGAATTTGCCCTCAAATGTCGAATCGTCATCCTCTCTGCGAATGTAGGAGAAGAGTATCTCATCTCTGCAGCCAAGGCCGGCGTCTCAGAAGTACTCGCCAAACCCGTTGACATGAGCAGGTTACTCGTTCAGGTGAACAAGCATGCGAAGAAACTCTTTGTTGAGCCTCCGGCGGATATTCGAACCGGTAGCGGAACTGGATTCTTTGAGGTCAGTGTAACCCCTGGAGACCCCTCTTGGTCGCTCCCGATTTTGCAGGAATTATTGGGCGAAGGTGCCATCGACACTGCCTTCGTTGGTGATTTGGTTTCCCGCATGGATGAAGACATTGAAATTGGACATGATGTACTAGAACGCCTTCTAAGAATGGCCTTTGATGATTTGATTCTAGGAGCAGAGGTGAGTGTCGAACTTGACGAGGACATGCCCGAAGATGAGAGGGAAGCAGCCATCGCTGCCGCCAAAGCAGAACGCAGATCGAGGCTTATCGATGCCATGGAGTCACAGGCTGATGTCATCGAAAGTGAGTTGGATGAACAATTGGAACGACTAATGGATCCACCCGATAAAGTGGCCATATTGACCGAGTTCACAGGAATGATTCCTCTCGATCCAAACACGTTGAGGATGACTAGGTTGTCTCTGGAAATCATTCGGGATTTATTCTGGGACATGGGCATTCCTGTTAGGGAACATTTGGGGATGTACTCAACACAGTTGGAAGATGCGCAGCAAATGGTTGTGGATTGCCTTGAGGCCCTCCCGGATGCCCCGGACGAAGAGGAGTGAAAATGCCTGATATTTCATCCACAAGAAAGGGATTGGGACTCGCCCATAGGCGCGGGCACATCAAGCATCTGCGGCAAAGCCAGCTCGGTCTGAATCGATGGAGGGGGGTATTGGGAATTCTCTTCATTGCCACATGCATCGTATTCGGTTTTCTGCTCTTCAATAATCACGAAAGCGTTGTTGGAATCTTTGAAAGAACTGGTAACTGGGGTTTGTTTGGGTTTACAGTAGGTCTCTCTATAGCCGTAATGATACTGATGCCTACGCCATTAATCAAGATATTTGCAGGAGCAATATTCCCCTTACATCTTGCGGTAATTGTCAATTTCGCAGGAGCGATGATTGGTGGAATTGGTGCCTTCCTTTTCGGCCGTTGGCTATTTCGAGATGGATTGGTGGAGGTAATCGCGAACAATCCAAAACTACAACGGATCGATGCAGCTATTGGAAAAGAGAGTCTACGAATCTCCTTCTTGATTCGTCTTTCACCCCTAATCCCTGATGAGTGGTTGAATTATGTTCTATCTGCCGGACCAGTTAATCTCAAAACATTCTCAATCTCAAATTGTGCAAGTATCGTTTACTGTATTGCTTATGCCTATTATGGCTGGGCATTCGGGCAAATAGCTCTCCAAGAAGGGGGTTTGCAATCATTCTCTGAATCATCTGGTTCCGTGGTGATGTTGATTGGAGGGCTAGTGGCAACAATCGTCGCGACAGTCATGGTCGCCCGAATTACGATGCAAGCACTAGGTGATGTCGTCGGTGATGTGGAGGGGGCATAATTGCGCGAAGGATTGGACCCGTATCCTTTGTATGCCGTACTGCGGTCGAAGGTTTCGGAGGAATTTGTTTGACGCAATCTGAACTACCCAATATTTGGGGCGAAGATTGGAAACCTAGAACCCATTTGGATTTCACTTCTGAAGTCAATATGGATGATTTGAAGATGGAACTCATTCGATTCATCACAGAACGACATGATGGTCATCTTCGTCTAGTAGGGTGGTTGTTTGACGAAGTTAGAGTGGACGAAGAGGCCGAGAGTTTGGATGGTCCTGCCTTTCATCTGTTCAGTGAGGCACTCATGAAGAAATTGTCCGATAATCTCACCAATCGAGCAGAAGAGGCCGGAATTATGGCCACTGAGATTATCCCACGAAGAGGTGGTGCGCTTCACCTTTCTCGAAGAACCAAGCGCTTCCTCCTAGATGTGCGCCTGTGCCTGCGTAGAATAGCTCACGCAGCGACTGTGACAATCGACCAGCGATTTGAATGGCAACGTTGGATGACACGGACAAGAGCGCTTGATGAACATCTCAAGGACATCTTCACCTCAGGAGTCCCCACACCGGATGGAGGTCAATTCGGAGGCAAAGGATTCCGCTCAACTTGGCAAGAAGGGATTGTCGCCTGTGCAACTGCACTGAACTTGGCCAAGAACCTCCCTCCGGGATCCCAACATACCGGGGATGTAGTCGCACCGATGATTCGAGATATTGGTTTGGCCATGGCTATGGGACAAACGCCAACAGATCTGTTTGCGGCTCAAGTCGGGAAATCCGAATCATACATGGATGGGGGAATAGATGGCGCGGGTGGGCGTGATCTCCACATCGGAGATTTGTCCCTGGGGGTGTTACCCCCGACGGCGCCGTTGCCGATTGCCAGTGCGACCACAACTGGGATAGCCTTGGCCAGTCAACGTTTGGGTATTGATAGATTTCAATTCGCACCGGTGGGTGAAGGATGCTCGTCTTCGGGTGAATTCTGGGAAGCGATGAACTTCGCTGGGGCTAGAGGGTTGCCGATTGCATTCATGATTCAGAATAACCAAATTGCCTTGGACACATTCACAGTTGGGCAATCTTCCGCAGAAACGTGGGGAGATAAAGGCGCAGCGATGGGCATGCCTGCTTGGACAATCGATGGTTCACAGCCACTACTCTTCTACTCGAGTGTGGCTGTCGCACGTGAGTTTGCCCTTGGAGGAGGCGGTCCTGTTCTGATTCATGTAGAAACTATGCGAGGATGTGGACATGCACATCATCACGATGATCTCTATCTAGGTGCACCAAGCGGAACTCCTCCTGGTTATGCCGACAAAGATCTGCTCGCTTATTGGGAAGCAAAGGACCCACTTCCAACACATCGAGATTTGCTTCTATCACTGGGCATCGAGGAAGTAACTTTGATTGAAATGGAAGATGAAGAGAGAGCCTTTGTCGAAGATGGTCGGACTGCGATGGAAGCAATGCCCTGGCCCGAAGGAGATAGTGTTCGATATGGAGTCACCACACTCCATGATGCAGATTCTCATGCCATGCAATTTGACCGATTGGGCACTCCTGCTGAAGGTGCAGAGCAATCTGTAGAAAGTGGCCATGTGACCCTAGAATTCTCCGATGAGCCTAATGCTTGGTCCTATTCACGTGCCATCCAAAATGGAATGGTGGCAATAGCCGAGAGATATGGGGCATCGGCGGTGTTCATGGGCGAGGACATGGAAATCTCCGGTGCCTTTGGGATGAATGTGCCACTGAAGAATCAAGGGCACTCTGATTTGCTTTTGGATATGCCTCTATCTGAGGCAGTCATCGTCCATGCCGCAACCGGTGCTGCCCTAGGGGGCATGCGTCCAGTTGCTGAAATCCAGTTTGGTGGATTTGCCGCCCTAGCGATGAATGCTCTCATCAATAATGCCGCTCAACTTCGGTGGCGTTGGGGTGCAGATGTACCGATGGTGGTACGGATTCCACTAGGTGCCAAAACCAGAAGTGGTCCTTTTCATGCAAACATGATTGAATCATGGTTCGTTAATGATCCTGGGTTGGTCATCGTCTTCCCATCCAATCCACAAGATGCTTACGACCTTCTGGTCGAGGCTGCCGCATTACCCGACCCTGTGGTCTTCCTTGAGCATCTGGGGATGTATGGATTGCGAGGTGGGATGACTGGTTGGGGGGATCGAATTCACATGCAAGTGGATACAGAAACTGTAGCCAATGCCGTAGAGTCAGGAGATACTTACAAACTAGGTAGAGCAAATGTGGTTAGAGGCGGAAGCGATGGCACCATTGTCACCTGGGGTGCAATGGTTCATGTCGCATTGAAGGCCGCAGAGATGCTTGCATCAGAAGGCAAGGAAATCGAGGTAATCGATTTGAGGACACTTGCTCCATTCGATTCTAAGACCTGCGTGGATAGTGTGGCTAGGACTGGGAGATTGTTGGTTTTGCAAGAAGCTCAGTACACCGGTGCGCTTGGACATACGGTCAGCAGTCGGATCCAAGAGGAGTGTTTCTGGAGTCTAGAAGCACCCCCTGTTGTCATTGGGGCATTGGATACCCCGGTTCCTTTCGCCCCGACTCTGGAAGATTATACCATTCCAACAACAGAATTGGTCACTGAACATCTACGGAAATTATGTGCCTAAGACTAAGACGGAGAATCAGGTGGAAGGTACATGGTCGACTTCACTCTCTCCGAAGAACAGCAAATGTTGCAGGAGTTGGCGCACGAGTTCGCAACGGACAATGTTCGCCCCAATGCTGAGCACTGGGATGCCACAAGTGAATTCCCAATGGAGGCGATTCAAGTTGCGCATGAATTGGGCCTGATGAATCTACACATTCCTGAAGCCTATGGCGGCATGGGCATGGGAACCATGGATGAAGTCCTCGTTCAGGAAGAGTTTGCATGGGGAGATGCGGGCTTCGCTACTGCGGCCTATAGCAATGGATTAACGGCTGCACCCCTCATCACTGGAGGTACTGAGGAGCAGAAAGCCAAGTATCTAGGTCGTCTGACTGAAGCGCCTCGAATCGCATCCTATGCGGTTACAGAACCAGGCGCAGGAAGCGATGTGGCCAGTATCCAGACTACAGCAGTCAAAGATGGCGATGACTACGTATTGAATGGTTCAAAGATGTGGATTACTGGTGCTGGAAAGGCAGATTGGTTCTTCGTTCTAGCATACACTGACAAAGCTGCGAGTTACAAGGGTATGAGCGCCTTCATTGTCGATGCGGGTTGTGATGGCCTCTCTTTGGGGAAGAAGGAGACTAACATGGGCCAGAGGGCCAGTGATACACGATCTATCAATCTCAAAGATGTGCGCGTTCCCAGCGCCAATCTCGTCGGGGGCGTCGAAGGTAAAGGATGGTTCAATGCCATGGCTGCATTCGACCTCAGCCGCCCAAACATCGCCGCACATGCGACTGGAATCAGTCGTGCGGCGTTTGAGCATGCACTGCAATACGCAGATGAGCGGGAAACATTTGGCAAGAAGTTGCACCAGCATCAGGCCATCCAATTCATGCTCGCTGACATGAAGACCAAGATTGAGGCCAGTCGGGCACTCACATGGAAGACTGCATGGGAATCCGACAACGGGGTTCGCAATACGGAGAGCGCGGCACACGCCAAGCGATTTGCAGCAGACACAGCAATGGAAGTCACAACAGATGCGGTACAGATTTTCGGTGGATACGGTTACTCCGAGGAATATCCTGTCGCTCGCCTGATGCGTGCCGCCAAGGTCCTGCAGATATTCGAGGGGTCGTCTCAGGTACAGCGGATGATAATCGGTCGGGAAATGACTCGTGGACTCTGAGGTGAGGCTGTGCGGTGTATCGTTCTGGCCGCAGGCGCCAGTGCTAGATTAGGTCAGCCCAAAGCGCTGCTTGAGATGGACGGGGGGACGCTGATTCAGCATCTAGTCGAGCGATTAGAAGCAGTTGGATTGGAACCAGTGATTGTGACCAATGCTGAAATCAGCGTTGATGTTTTACTGGCTTTACCGAACCGAACCATCGTCATCAACCCCAATCCCGATGCTGGAAGAACAGGCTCCCTACAGTGTGGACTCAAACAGATTCTGGACACCAAGGGTGGAGGACGCGCATTCCGATTACTGGTCGTACCTGTGGATCGTCCGGGATTTTCCAATGATACCCTTCAGACCCTCATGGGGAAAGATGTCTGCTCCTGTCCAGAGAAGGATGGGCGAGGGGGGCATCCTCTACTGCTTATGCCAGATGATGTGGCCCGGATTAGAACGGTTGATGCTGATTCTCCACTTCGTGATTTATGCACTCCTGAACGATTCAAAGTGGACGATTTGCACCTACATTTGAATCTCGATACCCCTGAAGATATCGAGGTCCTTAGGGACCTCGCAATTTGAGAATCGGTTTGAAAACCGAATTCTGCGTTGGGTATCCCGCGATTGTGCTTAAGAGGAGTAGGAATACCGAGCGGGCCAATGAGGAAGGTGTGGGTCGCTGTATTTTGCGCTGCCTTGCTCATCTTCATGGTTCTGCCAACAACCATTTCCGTGAGTACAGATATTGAACTTAAGAGAGATGATTCGGCCATTTCAGAAACTTCAGGTCGGTCAATCTCGACGGGGGCGCTGGCATGGGAATGGGCACACAAAGCTGGAGGTTCGAGCGGGGATGATCGGAGTAATGCCATCGCTGTCGATTCAAATGGCGATTTGTACGTCACTGGGGCCTTTGAACAAACAGCGACATTTGGCAGTACCACTCTAACCACTGCCGGGAACGATGACATCTTTGTCGCCAAAATGAACAGTACAGGTCATTGGTTGTGGGCCGTTCAAGCAGGAGGGGCATCCAATGATCAAGGAATGGATCTCGCAATCGATTCTGCGGGCAATGTATTCCTCACTGGGCAATTTCAGAATACAGCCCAATTTGGTTCTGACAGTTTAACGGCTGGACCCACATCGAATGATGATTTCTTCGTTGCAAAAATTGATACTTGGGGCAATTGGCAATGGGTCGAGGGAGTAGATTGTCACAACAATGGTAGATGCTATGGAACCTCGGTCGCTGTGGACTCGGCTGGATATGCGTATGTGACTGGTTCATTCACGAGAAACGTTGATTTTGGAACCACGACATTGGCTTGGGCCGGTGTCGAAGACATCTTTGTTGCGAAAATTGACACTTGGGGTAGTTGGCAATGGGCAACGATGGCCGGTGGTGCCCAAGGATATGATGTAGCATATTCAATTGACATCGGGCCCAATGGAAATGCATTCATTGCAGGATACTTCCAATTCACCTCGGACTTTGGTAGCGATTCCATCACAGCCAATGGGGGTTCGGATGTTTTCATCGCGAAAATATCACAGCAGGGCGATTGGACATGGGTAGAAGCAGCGGGTGGGAGCAGTTCCAGTGAGGCATATGCTATTTCTGTCGATTCGCAAGGTGGAGTGTTTGTCGCCGGGGGATTCTATTCAGGCATAACATTTGGAAATATCAGTTATAGCTCCGGAGGATTCACCAATTCCTTCATCGCGAAAGCGATAGATCAAGGAAATTCAGCCTCTTGGGATTGGGCAGTAACCGTGAGCAGTAGTAGTAGTAATTCTGCAGAAGATATGGTCTTTGATTCAAATGGAGATCTGGTCATCACTGGTTGGTTTCGAGGGACTGCCTCGTTTGGAAATACCGCAATGACCAGCAGTGGGAATCAGGATATTTATGTCACAAAAATTCTAGCCAGTGGCAATTCGGCATGGGCTCAAAAAGCAGGGAGCGGGAGTGACGATGTTGGACTTGGAATCGCAATGGACTCGCAAGGGAATCTGTACACCACGGGTTACTTTGTCCAGAACACCATTTCATTCGGCAGTGTTGATATTGCCACCAGTGGTGGGTTCGATTCGTTCATCGCCAAGATGTCAAACGATTATGATCAGGATGCCATACCCGATACATTGGATGATGATGATGATGGAGATTTCATCCTCGATGCATTCGATGGCTGCAACCCTTCACCACTCGGATTCCAATCACTTGCATCGACGGATCATGATGG
>Ga0208522_1000879_pt1 | contig 19884 bp, 11 predicted proteins | sample ETNtaG_25_FD_185763 | JGI IMG/M metagenome (GOLD analysis project Ga0208522, IMG submission 185763) | Marine microbial and viral communities from oxygen minimum zone, Eastern Pacific Ocean - ETNP201302SV86 (SPAdes) (version 2) | ecosystem: Environmental > Aquatic > Marine > Oceanic ... | reverse complement strand
TTTTTTATTTCTGAAGTGGCTCGGGCCGGAATCGAACCAGCGACACATGGATTTTCAGTCCACTGCTCTACCAACTGAGCTACCGAGCCAACAACAGAAAATTATTATTTATAATTAATTATATAAAATATTCTAAATAATTATTGGCTATGATTAAATGAGCGGCGAAAATTAATATATTTTATCGTCTTTTCAACTTTTCTTCTATAATGAATTAGATATTTATAACAAAAAATAATGATCCTGTTCTCTATTTTATCAATAAAACCATTAAATGTTATTATTGTAATGCTAGTTATTAACAGATAGGTTTCCTTTATTTATCGATAATAAATACCAATGGAATTAGTTAAAGATATAGTAATCGCTACTCATAATCCTGATAAAAAAAAGGAAATTATGATTGCTCTCCATGAATTAGGGGTAAATATATTATTTCTTGATAATTTCCCAGAAATTGGTGAGATTGAGGAAACGGGTTCGACATTGCTTGAGAACTCTTTAATAAAGGCTCGTACCGTTAGTGCTATAACTGGTATACCAGCGATAGCAGATGATACTGGTCTGGAGGTTGACGCTCTAAATGGAGCTCCGGGGATTTATTCAGCACGCTATGCGGGAATTAACGTCTCTTATGAGGATAATGTCAGGAAATTACTTTCCGAGATGTCCTCAACTGACATGGATTCTAGAACTGCTCGCTTTAGGACGGTTGTTAGTTTTCATTCACCAAATAAGGAACTTTGGGCCGAAGGTGTTATTGAAGGTAGTATAACCATGGGCGCCATTGGAACAGGGGGATTTGGTTATGATCCAGTGTTCAGAGTGGAGCAAACTGGAAAAACTTTTGCAGAGATGACGAGGCGAGAGAAAAATAAAATAAGCCACAGGGGAGTGGCGCTAGAGAAAATGTGTAAACTATTAAAAGAAAACATAGAATAGGAAAGGATACTCTATCGAATACATTGCTATCAGTTAACTGAAAACTGAAAGTTGGTTATAAAACACATATACTCATTTATCTTGGGCATAATATTGCTTTTGTCCAATGCTCTATCTCCTTATCAAAACCTAATAGCGCAAGAGGTAGACTCTACATTCTATAGCGATTCAGAATTGTATTCACAATTTCTATATCTTCCAGAATCTGATTTTGTTGTAAACCCATTCCCGGATCATATAACAAATCTCGTCCAGCCTATTGACTCAACCTCCAATCCTAAGGGGATATTGAAAATAAAATATGATAGCCAAGAAACAGAGATTGTTCTCGCAAAAGATTGGAGTGCTATAACAATATATGAATATATAGATGGTAAATCTTATAGGATGCCTTTCAGCTCAAACGTAGAGTGGTATCTAAAAAAATATAACGAAAGAAAAAGTTATCTAAAGCTAATTGAAATAATGCAAAAAGATTCAAAAGATGGTTCTAGTAAACGAAAAGGTCAAATGATGGAGGTGGTGGGTGTGGACCTTGGTAATCTAGGACGTGCTTCTCTTAGTCTAAATGGGAATGTAACAATAACGGGGAACATGATATTTCAAGATCAAGAGTTAGTCAGGTCATCGCTTAGTCAAACACAGAATACACACTTAGAGTTTGATCAGAAACAGCATCTTAACATTCAGGGCAAGATTGGAGACAGGATAACTGTAAGTATGGACCAGGATTCTGAGAGGCAGTTTGACTGGGAGAATAACATACGGATCGCCTATGATGGTTTAGAAGATGATATTGTTCAAAAGATTGAAGCGGGGAACATTTCACTATCATTGCCCTCTACAAAATATGTTACGTTTTCAGGAAAAAACCAGGGGCTATTTGGGATTAAATCTATATCTAAACTAGGACCTATAGACATTACGACTATCGCTTCAATTGAAAAAGCAAAGAAAGAGCAGGAGGAGTACAAGGGAGGCGCGCAATCAAATACACAGCAGATTCGTGATGTAGACTGGCTCAAAAATAGATACTTTTTTATTCATCCTTGGTTTCGAAATGGGGTTGACACAGCCGTTGTCCACGATCTAGTAATTCAACAGGTAAATATACCGTCTTTTTATCCCTTGCGTAATGGGTTACACTATATTGGTAATCTTGTAGTAAAGAATTTCGAGCTATATAAATCAATCAATACCAATGAAGCCGGTGCAGTCACAGGAACGGCATATATAAACCCTCTAAATCCGCTAGACTCAGCATATATTGATGATAATGAGACAGGGAATTTTCTTAGACTGGAGGCAGGAACAAACTATGTGCTTAGTGCAGACCTAGGCTATATACGATTAAGAGATATGGTAATGAATGAGATCCTTGGCTGTTCTTTTGTTTTAGAGGATCGTAATACTGGAGACACGGTGCTTGTCGTTGGCGCTGCTGCAGACTCCGCTGGGACAAATCTGTCACTGATGATGCTCAAGCCTCGCAACAGCCACCCAAATCATCCTAGTTGGCCGCTTATGTTCAAAAATGTATACTATCTTGGAACCACACAGATTAATCAAGAAGGGTTTGAGGTTAAGATAATCAACAAACGTTCTACGCCTGAGAGTGACCGTGACAGAGCAACGAGCTTACCATATATTACACTCTTTGGCCTCGATAGCCTTGATGTAAACGGAGTCCGGCAGTATGATGAAATAATTGATACCCAGTCGGGGAACATATTAAACATGCTTAATGGGGAACTAATTATTCCATCTTTACACCCATTTGCACTTTCAGATTCATTACAAGGGGGGAATACGGTAGAAGAATTAATAGGCCAGCTGGGTTCAGGCGTTATGTATACCTCTTCGGTCAATTCAGAGGTTAACGGTGATAATCGATTTGTGATTGAGACCAAGTATAGTAATCAAAGTTCTACAATTAATCTAGGATTTATGCTGGTTGAGGGTAGTGAAGAGGTGGTCCAAAATAATATTGTTTTAAAGCGAGGTGTTGACTATCAAATTGATTATTTTACTGGTACAATAGTTCTTATGGGTAGCGCGGCCGAAGATCCTAATGCAGATTTAAAGGTTCGTTATGACAGGCATGAGATAGTGTCTTTTGATAAAAAAACAATCTTTGGAACCCGTGCACAGATGGATCTGGGAGAAAAATCATTTATTGGTGCCACGGCTCTTTATTATAATCAGTCAATAATGAACCAGAAAATAGAAGTTGGTTATGAGCCAACCCGTAACTTTATTTGGGATCTGAATGGTAGGTATGAGTGGGAGATGGATGGTGTCACAAGATTTTTAGATAGGCTTCCTGTGATTGAAACAGATAAAATGACTAGTGTGTCGGTAGAGGGCGAGATTGCACAGGTGTTGCCTAATCCCAATTCGATAAATAATGCTTCTACTGGAGATCATAACGGTGTGGCATTTATTGATGATTTTGAAGGCTCAAAACGTACAACCTCTCCATCTATCCAGCGCCGCTTTTGGAAAGAATCTTCGACCCCATATTATTATGATAAAGATTTGGGAATATTTTCTGGAACTTTTTCTCAACGTAATCGAGGCGAGATCTTTTGGTATAACCCATATATACCAGTTCGAACTAGAGAGATTTGGCCAAATCAGTCAACCTCTGTACAAGCCGGAAATGAGACCACCGATGTTCTTGTTCTTAGACATCGTAAAAGAGCTCATCAAAAAAATGTAAATAATGATTCAACATGGGTTGGAGTTACCACATCGCTCTATTCTGGAGATTATGACCAAACCCAGAGCAAGTTTTTTGAGATTTGGGTCAAAGGAACCAGGGGCAAGTTAACTATAGATTTAGGTAAAATAAGTGAAGACTGGGATGGCAATGATGTGTTAAACACGGAAGATGTTCCAGAAGCGGGCCTTACACTTGGTAATGGATTTTTAGAGGATCCAGAAGATACGGGATTAGATGGTTGCTTTGATGAGTTCGAAAATGGTTGGGGAGGGTGTCTTGAGCAGAATTCTTACCAATATTATATCGACCAGAGTGAGACAGAGTTGATTAATACAGAAAGCGATGTTGATCCTAATGATCCTAATGGAGATAATTGGAACTATGACCAAGGCAGCCAAGACTATTCTAAGGCGAACGGTACTGAGGGCAATGGAACTGGTTCAAAGATCCAGGAAGGTGGAAAATATCCAGACACTGAGGATCTAGACAGATCTGGATTTTTGGATAAGGTCAATGACTATTTCTCTGCAAGTTTTAACCTTACGGACACCACATATTTAGCAGGTCAAACGGAAAAAAATGGCATCCAAACAGGCTGGAAGCTATATAGAATACCGCTGACTGATTTTAATAATGTAAGCTCGACTGAGTGGAATGAAATAAGATATATAAGATTAGCTGTCTCCGATTTAGACTCTACATTTTCAACACTGCAGATAGCAAAAATTGAGATTGTCGGTAACGAGTGGCAAGAGCTAGGAATATATTCACCGCCTTATGAAAGTAATCGTAATCTTTCGCCAGTGCTAAAAAAAGAAAATTTGATTGTTGACCCTAAAAGAGAGATAGAGACAACTGATAAAAATATACCATCGTTTCAGATTGCCGTAATTAATACTGAAGATAATTCAGACTATCAGCCCCCAGATGGAGTAAAAGGTGAGTATGATAGGATAAACCAAATAAGGTCAAAAGAACAGTCTTTGGTAATGCAGTTTAATAATTTACCTCCTTATCACTCTGGATCGGCACAGAAGACATTATACACACTGAATGACGATCAAAAAAGAAGTTTCATGACATATGACCTAATGAAAATGTATGTATTTGGTAATAGTCCATGGGTAACATATTTGAACACAGACGTTGAAATCTTTCTCAGGTTTGGACTCGGAGATGATTATTATGAGATCACCCAGCCTGTATACAGCGGGTGGGATGAGGATAAAGGCAGGAATAGTATTGAGCTTGAGCTTGACTGGTTGGCAGAGCTAAAACTGAAAGACTCTATCTCTATAAAACGATTCAAAGAAACGGATATTTTTGTGGACTCTGCTGATGTAAAAAGATATATATATACCGATGATGAAGGAATAAAAACAGGTAAGCAAGTATATATCAAGGGCAAGCCAGCGCTTAATAGGATCCAATATTTTATTATGGGAGTAACAAATACTTCCGATAAAATTATCAGTGGTGAGGTCTGGGTAGATGAGCTCCGACTGAGCGGTGTAAAAAAAGATCGTGGTGTTGCTATGCGAGTACAGTCAACGCTGAAACTTGCAGACTTAGGTACAGCTAATTTTACCTATAGCAGGCAGGACGCAGACTTTCATCGTTTGCAAGAGAGGCTATCAAAGGGAACAAGTACATCAGAAAATTTTAATATATCTGGAAGAATTGATATACATCGATTGTTACCAAGGTCATGGGGATTTAGTCTACCAGTTAACGCTTCAATTAGCAGAGCGACCAATACCCCAAAATATTTTCCTGGTGAGGATATTCTGGTAGATAAAGTTGCGCCTCCTGATACAATTATTTCTCAGAGTGAGTCGATTAGTTTTAGTACATCTTTATCCAAAACTTCAAAATCCGATAATAAACTAATAAAGTATACGATTGACAATATAAAAACTAATTTTAGTGCATCACAGTCTAGGTCATCCGATATTACATATACTCAAAAATGGTCAGAGTCTTATTCAGGGAAAATAAGTTATAATTTTCCTTTTGGCAGAGACAACTACATAAGTCCATTAAAGTGGGCGAAAGAAATTCCTGTCATCGGATCTTTAAGTGATTGGCAACTTTATTATACGCCATCAGCGTTTAACACCGCACTAAATTTTACAGAGAAACTTTCATGGAACGAGACCAGGTCATCAATAAGATCTCCTGATAGTTATAACTTTGGGCTCAGTAGAAATATGAACCTTGATTACAAATTTACAAATAGCATGTCTACTAAATATGCTTGGGCCGGGCAGAGTAAGTTAAACGATTATCGGGGGTACGCTTGGATGGCATTAAAGAATTTAGACCCAGGACTTGTTACAAACGTGACTGAGACAATGAACACAACATATAGTCCACAATTTTTTAAGTGGCTAAAGCCAAATATGAGCTATACTGCTAGTTATCGTTGGACAGATGACCTATCAAGAGAGGGGCAAAATATTAGTTCTAATCTAAGGTTTAGCTCAAGTTTTACACTCACTCCTGTACAGATTGTGGAATTATTATATAAGCCGCCTTCAAGCAATACAAAAAACACAAGTCGAACTAGAAACAGTAGATCTAGGACAAGAGGAAAATCGGAAGCTAATAATACAAAAAATAAAAAAGAGACGAAGGAAATAAAATCTCTGACATTTATACATGGACTTATCGATAAGATTAATCCAATATCATTAAGCTATACAGAGACGCTTAATAGATCAGCCAATCAAGTGATTGGTGAAGTCCCTGCTGGCTATAAATTTGGTTGGATTCCAGATCATGGCCTTCAGCAATCGGAAGAAGTTGGTACTAATCTTGGTAGCTGGGATCACAAAAGAGATGGCTCACTTCGTTCTGGATTAAAACTATCAAGGTTAGTTACGATTAATTTTAATTTTTCTCAAAATTTTTCTAGTGTAGTCAGCGGTACGGGAGTTGAGCAGAGGACTATGACCAGAGATTATATCACATTTGATGAGTTCTTTAACGAGGGGGTACCTTTCCCTGGGTGGAGTTTTAGAGTTAGTGGCGTTGAGAAATGGCCGATTATTAAGTGGGTCGCAAAGAGTGCTTCGCTTGATCATAGCTATGCTGGCAAGGAAACACGATCCTGGCAGTTTGAGGATGTCACACCAGACGATATGGGCTTTTTTGACCTAGGAAGTTTTGTAAAAGATTATAAAGACTATGAGCGATCTTCAAGGATAAATATGAATTACTCGCCACTGCTTGGTTTAAACATGAGCCTGAAAAAAAATATTTCCCTCACATTCAGACACAATAGAAACTTGTCTCTAGATGAGCTACCAACTGGCCTTACCATAAGAAAAGATCATAGCTATACATCTACAGCAACCTATACTCATAGAGGCGGCATGACGATACCAATTCCTTATTATGGAGATCTCAAGCTGAACAATAATGTCAGTTTTACATTAAATTTTGATATGAATGATAGTAAAGAGTTCAAATCTGGGGATAAAATCGATCTTGAGGAAGGTGCGTTTTCTTCAAATTGGAAAGCTGGATTAAGGATCTCGTACCAGTTTTCAAATAAAATATCTGGTGGTTTACGTTATGAGTATAGGGAGAGTGATAGTAGGACGATGGGTGAGAAAGTAGACAGAGATTTTGGCTTTGATATTAACATAGCGATAACAGGATAGTGATGCGTTTTATTATCATATTTTCTTTTCTTTCAGTCGTGCATCTAAGCTGTGATACAGGGCTGCCTGTTTTTGATGGACAAAGGTCCTATAAACACCTTGTAGATCAGTGTGATTATGGGCCAAGACATCCTGGTTCCATGGGTCACTTGGCAACAAAAAAATATATCACGGATCTAGTTAAAGACCTTGCCGACACCCTATTGTTACAGGAATTCTCGTACGATGTTTACGGAAAAGAGGGGCGTTATAATGGTACGAATATAATTGCGAGATTCAATCCTTCAAATTTAGAGCAGGTTCTTATAGGTGCACACTGGGATACCAGACCGTGGGCTGACAGAGATAAGAATAGTGCTAACAATGATAAGCCAATTATTGGAGCCAATGATGGGGCATCTGGTGTGGCTGTACTCCTTGAGCTCGCAAGATTGCTTAAACTTTCTCCTCCGTCAATAGGCATCAACCTAGTCTTTTTTGATGCTGAAGACAGTGGCGTCTCTGGTAATAATGAGAGCTATTGTAAGGGCTCTATTTATTTTTCAAAAAATCTTCCTCTTGAAGGAATAAAAGAAGGTATAATACTAGACATGGTTGGCGACAGAGAGCTATCGCTTCCGATAGAAAGATACTCGCTGAATTTTCATGGAAAACTTGTTCGAAAGCTGTGGGACAGAGCTAAAGATATGGGGCTCAATGCTTTTAAAGGTGTAGTCGGGCCTGCTATTTATGATGATCACGTCCCTTTGAATCAGTATGCGGGCATTCCTACTATAGACATTATTGATTTTAAATATCCAAACTCTTTTACAAATTATTGGCATACAATGGATGATATACCGGAAAATTGTAGTGCACATAGTCTTCAGCAGGTCGGGAAGCTAATGGTGGACTACATATATAATCGTAAATTCTATAATCCATAGAGTAGCTAACGTGTTAAAGTAGAATGCATACTAATAAACTAAATATTTTGATTTTGATTTTATTCTTTTGTGGGTGTACTGTGAAAGACTCTGATGATGATTCAGCAGCCTATATATCTGATGCTCAGTTTAATTTTCATCAGGATGTGAATATGCTTTATGTTAGTGCTAAAGTTTTGCCTGAGGCAGAAGGTCAAATTCTTGATAACGTGATTGTTGAATGGTACGGAACTAAAGAAGAAAATGCTCCGGATAGTTTGATTTTAAAAGATAATGGTATGAACGGGGATATTATTGCAGAAGATGATATATATACTTTAAAGTTTCAGAATGACAGTACGGTTATCAATAATACCCTCGGGGGTGACTCTGGCAGCGTATATATTAATATATTAGCTATTTATGTTGGGCAAACAGAAAAAAAGTCTGCTTCTTTTAAGATCGGGAATATTATTCCTAGAATAATTAGTATTGCATCTCCTGACACAATTACCAGGCCTTCTGGTGCTACTCTATCGCTGCACCTTGTTAGTGCTACTGTTTTTGATGCGGATGGGCTGGATAATATAAAGTGGGTTGGGTTTACCTCTTATCATGTTGAGGGAGACTCAATGATGAACAAGGGTAATTATATTTATTTGTATGATGATGGCAGTGAGAATATTATATACCTACCTGATATAACGAGTGGTGACGTAACTAGCAGCGATGGAACCTATAGTTTTAAAATACCAGTATTTGGTAGTGGAAACACTGACCCGGAGTATCAGACAAAAACAGGAACATTCCGATGGGAGTTTATTACACAGGATAAGGAGGATGAATACAGCCTCCCGACTACACATGAAGTTGTTATTCAATAATATTTTTTTTCATTTAGCATCGCTGGCTATTATTTATGGTCAGGTCGCTTCGCCTACAAGGTTTAGTTTGAAATCAGCCAGTGATGGTGAGGTGTCTTATTTTGATGATGGTTTTGCCAGCAACGTAGTCGCAGAGATTCGGTTAATGGGTGATTCACTAACATGGTTTGGTACTGGCCGAGGACTGTCGATGCATGATGGAAACTCCGCATTTACTTACCAGTCAACCACTGATTCAATAGTTGATGTTTTGAGCAATCCAAGTGCGGTTACGAATGCACTGCCATATGGAGGTGTTTCTGCTATTGCTACGATAAAAGATTCGCTGGTAGTGGCATTTGCTGGAGATGATAACGATACTCCTATAGGGCTGGGATTGGCGATCGCATCGGATGCTGGCGCTTGGTATGATACCCCGCCAACAACGGTCATGGAATATAGTTTTTTATGGGACAGTCTAGGCACAGACACTACCAATGGCGTTTATTTCGGGTTTGACAGCGAGTATCAGCCTAGCATAGGATATACAGGAAGTTTTATGGTACTTAATCCCGTAAATGAATCAGACAGAATAAGCATGTTAGATAGTATTCAGGCAAATACAGTAATAAAAATTAAAAATAGTAATTCTTCAAGAGTTTTATACTTTACTGTGGAATCAGTATCTGAGTTTGGTGTTGGTCAGGTTCAGCTTTTAATTGTTCCGGGTTCAATAAGTTATACCTCCGCGTATGACAAAGGTTTTACCAACTATGAGCCAATTGTATTTGGCATCACAAAAGCCACAAAAGCCATCCAGTGGCAGTATCTCCCTCAGCCGACAGATAGAGAAACGGATATAGAGGTCCCTTTTGGAGAAGGTTATTTCTGGCAGCTGCCGGTCACAGTGCCCCAGGCAAATGTTACTTATGATGCCTCTATCTCGGGTAAGTATCTATGGATCGCAAGCTGGGCAGGTGGGCTGCGAAGGTATGACTTATCTATTGGTCTAAGAAAGCCGCAGAACATACCCATGCCTATGGACTGGCAAAATGCTTTGTCTACCTGTCAAGATAGTGCATTTATAGATACCTCATCACTTATCACTGGTGATGAGATTCCGGTACTAAAAAATTATTATCTAAATCCTCGCGACCCTTCCGACGGAGGAAACCATAACCATAAAGCTTTTTCTGTATTAGCATATGGAGAAAGGGTCTGGGTTGGGACAGCAAATGGTATTAATAAAGGAAGATTAATTGAGGAGATAACACAAATATCCCCAAATGAGTATGAGATTTTAAGTTGTATAGAGTGGGACCATTATAAGTATCCCACTAGCGGGCTCTCGGGAAATTTTGTTGTTGGACTAGCAAAGCAAGTATGGAGAGGACAAACAACCGTATGGGCTGCAACTGTTAGCACTGGTGAAACAGGAGAGATGCAAGGCCTCAGCTACTCACGAGATGATGGAATTTCTTGGCAGACAGCTCTTATCGGAGAGAGGGTATATAATATCGATGCGAAAGACTCATTGGTGTTTGTAGCAACCAAATCAGGGCTATGGAAAAGTTTAGATGGTGAAAACTGGGCCAGGTTTGACCCTGCAATTGAAAAAAGCATGCTCAACCAAAGGCAGATATTAACGAACACCGTTTATGCTGTTTCAATTGATGCGCGCGATACGATTCCTAAGCTTTGGATTGGAACTCCTGATGGAGTAGCTTTATCTCCTGACGTTCAGGGCAGTACGTGGGAAATATATCAGGCGGATCATGATCCGAAAGAGGTTTATGCTTATCCAAATCCTTTTTCACCATTATCTCACAATCAGCTAGATAATGATGGGTATGTTCGTTTTCATATTGGTAACATTGTAAACAAAGAGGTAAAGCTTGATGTTTTTAATTTTGCTATGGAGAAAGTGCACTCAAAAATATATAATCTAAATTCTTATTATGGAGCTCTCAAGTGGGACGGTCGTGATTTGACTGGGAATCATGTGGCGAATGGTGTTTATTTTATTAGGCTCAATTTTTCTAGCTCAAGAAATCAGTCTCCAGGTGATAATTGGACAAAATTAATCGTAGTAAAATGAGAAAATATTTATACACACACATATTATTTATTACAGTCTTATTTGCTCAAGATTATGGGGGCCTTTCTGGCAGTTTTTTGAGGCTTGGTATTACGGCTCGTTCGATTGCGATGGGGGGTGCTTTTACCGCAGAAAAAGACCATGGTTTTGCTACTTTCTATAACCCTGCATGGGCAGCATTTTTGATAAACAGACAGGTTGGTCTTTCCTACTCAAGCATGTCTCTTGATAGAAGGCTCTCAGGTCTTAGTTTTGCAACACCTTTGCCTCCGACTGCTGGCTTGGGTATTGCCTGGATCAGCGCTGGCGTTACAGATATTCAAGGCAGAAACAGTGCCGGTGAAAAAACAACAATGATGCAGACCGGAGAAGATGCTTTAATGATATCTTTTGCACAAAGGATACTGCCTTGGTTTTCTTTTGGTGCAAACATTAAAATTTTACAGAATCAGTTGCCAATAAATGAGTCTTATAAAGGGAGCGGTATTGGTTTTGATATTGGTTTTTTAATTAGATCAGGTAAATCAACCACTGTTGGTTTAATGATACAAGATCTAAACTCAATGTATAACTGGGACTCGGGGGATCTTTATGCTGAAGGGAGGATCTACAGCGAATACTTTCCTACTATATATAGGTTTGGAACGAAGTTTATATACAAAAGCATACTTGTAGTCGCGGACGCTGGTTTTATCACAAACTATAGAGTCGGAAAAGAAGTATCAGAGGATACTTTTGTTAATCTATCACCTAGAATAGGTATTGAATATACCTACATGGATCTATACTATATTCGTGGGGGACTTGGAAACGGAAGAATTGCATTTGGATGGGGTCTTGAATATGACCTAATCAAAGACCATGACTCACGTATAGACTATACTTTTTCAATGGACTGGGCTTCACAATTAGCACACACGCTTTCTTATGGGTTCAACTTTTAGAATATTTATTATTTATCTTACTTTTTATTGTTCTGGTTTATTTGCTATTGGAACTCAGTTTTTGACCTTCCCTGAAAACGCGTATGATCTCGCTATGGGGGCTCATGTTTCTTTTGGGGGTTCAGCCAGTGTAAACCCTGCGCTTATAGAGGCTGCCCAGTCTTCTCCATCATTATATTTTAATTCCGGTCAGTGGTATGGAGATATAAGAATGTCTGGAGTCAACTATGTTCACAAAGTTGGAAACTATAATAATAAAATTTTTTTGAGGCAGGCAGGTGTTACTGATCTAGAGTATAGAGAAGACAGACCATCAGATGACCCAACCACAACCTTTGCCGCTTATGGATTTTCAATCGGTTCTGGGCTTTCATACAAGACCCCTATTGGACATATTGGGGCTACCATTAGTGCACTTTATTTTACTATTTATGATCAACATTCCACGGGCGTTTCTGTAGATCTTGGGTATTCAAATGTTTTTAGTAATGGCTGGGGAATCGGTGCGTCTCTATTGAACATTGGTACTGCTTCCAAGTTTTATCAAGAAAAACCGAATTTACCAACTAGGATACTAGCAGGGGTTTCTAAAAATTTTGTATTAAATAGCATCAAAAATAATTTTCATATAACCAGTGAGTTTTCATCATTGAATGATGTCTGGAAAATAAAAATAGGTAACTACGCTCAGTGGAAGCAAATAAGGCTACTGGGAGGTTTTTCTACTACGAAGCATTCGACCTCATTATCATTTGGATCTGGTTTAGTATATGGTCGTTTTGGTGTAACCTATGCGATACGTTTTGGATCGCAGGATATTGGTGTCCCCAAAAATTTTAGTTTGAGCTTTCGGTTACCCTAGTGCAGCAGGACTATAAAACCTTAGCGATTTATGTTTTAACGCTCTTTGTTGTAGTACTGCTAATTGTATTAAAAAAACAGCAAGATTATTTAACAGACTTAGAGAATGATATTGTTGAGACCGAAATAACAACAATATCCCCAGATACATTAGAAGAGCAAACAAGTAGCCAAACCCCAGTTGAAACTGAGAAGATACCAATGAGAGGTGTTATCGGTTTAATTATTGATGATTTTGGTTATCGTAATGACCATGTTTCAAACGGATTTTTACAGCTCCCTGGGAAACTAACTTATGCAATAATTCCGGGGCATGATTACAGTCAATTATTCTCCAAAAAAGCGTATGATGCCGGTTATGAGATTATTGTTCACCTGCCTATGGAAAATATTGGCAAAACATATGGTGAAGAGGAATATGTCTTGATGTCATATTTCCAGGATGACGAAATAAAAAATCGAATTAATAAGGCATTTGATCTGCTTCCGGAGTCAATCGGATTAAATAATCATCAGGGCTCAAGAGGGACTGCAGACTCTCGTGTTATGACCCTAGTTGCTGGTGTGATAAAAGAGAAAAAGAAATTCTTCATTGACAGCAGAACTACGAATAATTCTTTAGCAGAGACCACAATGCGCAAGTATGGAGTTCCTACTAATAAGAGAGATGTTTTTTTAGATAATGAGTTAGATGAGGAAAAAATTAAGATTCAGTTATTGGAGCTTGCTGATGTTTCTGAAGAAAAGGGTATCGCAATCGGCATCGGACATGTTAAGCCTCAGACTCTGAATGTCCTCGCGAAAGAGATTCCTGTATTGCAGGAAAAAGGTTTCCGATTCGAATTTGTATCTAACCTCGTATACTGATCCTGATGCCAATCCTTTGTAGAGTTACTCGTGGAGATTTAACAGAAAGCATACACGTCATCTTTGCAACTGTTGTTGATGATACGGGTGCCGTTCTCTATTCAGCGGGTGACTCTAACTATCTAACCTGCATAAGGTCCTCTTTAAAACCTTTTCAGGCGGCCGCATCTATCAAAGCCGGAGCAGTAGATGCTGCCGGATTTTCTGACGATGAGATTGCTCTGATGTGTGCATCTCACTTAGGAGAAAGTGTCCATGTCAAGACCGCAGAAAGCATGCTAAATAAACTAGGGTATACCACTGATAATTATGAGTGCGGTGTTCATCCTCCAGCAGATATTATTTCCAGACATGATCTAATTCGATCAGGCGAAGACCCTAATCCGCTTCATAATAATTGCAGCGGAAAGCATGCGGGGATGTTATCACTTGCAAAACATCTTGTTGGAGAGCCTGAAGGATATATCAATCCTGATCACTCTGTACAGAAATCTATTTATAAGCTTTTAAAGGAGTATACAGGGATTGAAGATATTCCTATGGAAACGGACGGCTGTTCAGTGCCGACAGCGTTTTTTACAATGGAAACAATTGCGCGATTATATCAGCTATTAGCTACAGATAAATACAATGAGCTGGTTCGTGCTTATAACGCGATGGTATCTCACCCATATAATGTAGCAGGAAAAGGCCACTTTGATACTAAATTCATCGAGGCATTACAAGGCAATGGTGTAACAAAAGGTGGTGGAGAGTCTGTAAGAGGTATTGCGCTTAGAGATAGAAATGGGAAAAATATCGGCATATCATTAAAAGTGCTAGATGGTAGCAGTCGGGCAATGCCTATCGGAACTATTAAGCTTCTAGAACACTTAGAACTCTTAACAAAAAAAGAACTTTCAAGTCTAGAAGAATTTCGTGATAGAGATCGAAAAAATTGTCGAGATAAAAATATCGGCCGTGTAGAAGTATTTGTCGAATCATAGAAAAACAAATTAACATCCAAGTTTATGGAGGAAAAAATGAAAAAAATGATATCTAGTATTTTATTTATTATATCTTTAACAGTTTTAAGCGCACAGGATGCAACACTTTTTCTGAGTGAATACATTGAAAGGTCAAGCGGAAGTTATAAGGCAATTGAAATATATAATCCTAGTGGGTCAGCTGTTGACTTAAGTAATTATACCATTAAACAAGCTGCTGGTGGGGCTGGCTGGGGATTTCATCCTGATAATGGAGAAGTGCCTGAATTTACATATCCGCTTACTGGTTCAATAGCAAGTGGAGATGTTTACGTTCTAGCAGCTGATCAGGCTAGTGGCATAGAATTAGCTGTTGATATTGCATTAAGCTACCCAAGTGTTTGTCATTTTGCAGGCGACGATGCTATCGGATTATTTTATAATGATGAACTTATTGACATTATCGGAGTGCCTACGATTGATCCTGGTAGTTCTTGGGATGTTGCTGGGGTTGCGGGTGCAACAGAAGATCATAGGTTGGTCAGAAAACCTACAGTTACATCTGGCAATGCTGATTGGGCTAGTTCTGCTGGCACAAATATTGATAATTCTGAGTGGCAGGTCGATAATATTTCAACTTATGGCCCTTCTGAGTTTTTAGTTACATTAGGTTCCCATGTTATAGCTGGAGGTGGGAATATGTCTCCAATTGCAAATGCAGGTGCAAACCAAACAGTTCTTTTTGGAAGCGCTGTTACCTTAAATGGCTCTTCTAGTGTAGATCCTGATGGAGGAACGATTGAGTCTTATTTGTGGGCTCAGACTGCTGGTGAAAGTGTAACCCTAAGCTCTACTACGGTTGCTGAAGTTAGTTTTACTGCGCCATCGTCTGAAGACAGTCTTTCTTTTACGCTTACAGTAACAGATAATGAAGGCGCAACAGGTTCTGCAACTGTTTATGTAAAAACTGTTCAGGCTGTACCAAATACAGTTTTTTTTAGTGAGTACACTGAGGGTGGCGTAGGAAGTGGATATAATAAATATCTTGAAATTTTTAATGGTAGTGGGCAAGACATTGATCTTAGTCAGTATGCAATTTCAAGCTGTAATGGTGGATGTCCTGATGCTTCTTCTTGGGATTTTCCTTCAAATATCGCTTTTAACACAGGTACTATTTTAACTGCAGGTGATGTTTATGTTATTGCTCACCCGCAGGCTGACGCATCTATTCTTGCAGAAAGCGATATGACATTTTTATATCTAAGTAATGGTAATGACGCGTTTGGAATTGTTGATGCAGCATCAGGTATTGTAATTGATATAATTGGGGACAGGGGTAATGATCCAGGAGATGGTTGGAGTGTTGCTGGTGTTGAAAATGCAACCATGGACCATACCCTTGTACGTAAATCTTCCGTTGAAAATGGAAATGCAGATTGGACTTCTTCGGCTGGTACAGATGCCGCAAACTCGGAGTGGATTGTTTATGATGATTTAATCTGGTCTAATCTTGGCTCGCATAACATGGGCGGTCCTGAACCTCCAATTGTGGTGATAGAAAATATTTCACCAGAGTTTATAACTAATGCAACGGAGATTGTTATTAAGGCCTCTGCATCAACCTCTACAGGTAGTATTAGTAGTGTTGTACTTAAATATGGAACTAATGATCAGTTAGTCAATCAGGTAGATATGGATTATGAATCCACTGAAAGCTTATGGATTGGTTATATTGACAATCATCAGGGAAATACTTTTCTCCAAATGAGGGCGTTTGCGACAACAAGTGAAAGTGCTGAGGGGCAGTCGACATTATCAGAGCGGATTATCGCAAGTACAACTCAAAATAATATTTCGGATCTTTACTCAAGTCAAAGTGAAAATGAAATTGTAACGATAAAAGGTATTATAACTATTGGCGGTGGCGGTCTTTTATTTCCAACTCAAACAAAAGCTTATATACAAGACCAGTCTGGACGGGGGATGCAATTATTTGATTATGATTTAATTGATGGTATTGATAGAGGAGATGAGATTGAGGCAGTTGGATATACAGGTTATTATAATACAACCTATCAGCTTAAAGACTTTGTTTTTAGAGAACTTTCTAATGGTAATGCTATTTCTGATCCAATTGTGGTTGCGCCTTCAAATGTAAACTCTAGTGATTATGAAGGAACATTGATATCTATTACAGGGAATGTTACAGCCGTAACACCAGTGAGTACTACTGGAACAAACCTTACAATCGATGATGTCACAAGTGTTATGATTTGGAATTCAACTGGGATTGATATTTCAAATTTTGTGGTTGGATATCGTGGCCAGTTTATTGGCGTAGGGAGCCAGTACAATGAGCAGTATCAACTTTTAGTCGGATATCAGAGTGATATCACTACAGTAGTTGGCGTGGATGAAGAGGCTATTATTGTAGATAAATTTGATTTGTATCCAGCTTTCCCAAATCCATTTAACCCCTCTACTCAACTTTCTTTTTCTGTTGATAGTCCATCAGATATTAGAGTCGAGATATATGATATTAGTGGAAAATTAGTTGATTCCATCATAAGTGGATTTTTTCAATCTGGTTTGCATATAGCACATTGGAATGCAAAGGGCTATTCATCAGGGATGTACTTTGTTCATTTAATCAAAGGTCATCAAAAACTAACGCAGAAGGTTATGCTTCTAAAATAATTAGGTTGATTCTCATTGATTAAGAAAAAAATAAATACTCTTGCTAAGGGTATTGCTCTAGTGTCTTCATTTGTTTTTGGGCAGGCAGATCATATAGTTTTTACTGAGGTTGTTATTACTCCATCTAGTGGTGAATATGTTGAGATAACTAATCCTACTCCTAGCGCTATTGATTTGTCAAACTATTATCTTACCGATGGTACTGATGTTAGCTCGGCTAAGTTTTATTATAATTTGCCATCTGGTTCAAACTATTGGAGTGGCTCAAGCTCAGATTTTATTTGTAGTTTTCCTGATAATTATTCTATTCCTGCAGGAGCATCTATAAAAATATCACTTAGGGATAGCGATTCATATCAAAATACTTACGGTGTATTAGCAGATCTTTCTCTTGAGGATGATATGTTAGATGCAGTTGAAAGTGTAAGCACAATTGGATCTGCATCAAGGAAGCTTGATAATTCATCTGAAAGTTTAGTTCTTTTCTATTGGGATGGTTCATCTGAGGTGGTTAAAGATATTGACTATTTATTATGGGGTGATAATTCTTTTGCTATTGATAAATCTGATGTAAGTGGATATGAGCCTGATACTCCTGTTGGTTCGCAGTCATTTATGCCTTTCCATGTAACAGAACAAAAACTTATGAGGTTAACAAATTCAGATGAGGGCTCAGAGAATCAGGCCGGTGGCAATGGCATTACAGGTCATGATGAAACTAGCGAACCATTATCAGAAACTTGGACAGTGGTTAGCCTTACTTCTTCAAAGCCTGATATATCTGAACTTAGTTTAACTCCTTCCTCGCCTACAATTGAAAGTATGCTAACATTTTCAGCAACAGTAACAGATGATGAGGGTCTTGCTTCAGTAATTTTAAAATATGAATTTCAAAATGAGGAAGTCTCTTTGCCTATGGCTAATGCTGATGGGTTATCAATCTATAGCGTTCAAGTTGAACCTTTGGGTGAATCGGGCTCATTAATATACTCTGTAATTGCTGAAGATAATACTGGATTGAAGGATTCAACAAGCAAGGTAGCAGTAATGATATCAGAGCCACCAGAAGAATTGACTATTGCTAGTTTATTAGAAGATCTTGATAGTTATATTGGGAAAGTCGTTGAGATTGATGGGGTGGTTACTGTGCCAGCGGGAAGGCTCCGTACCAATTTTACTGAGGCTTTTTTACAAGATGAGTCTGGGAAAGGAATCATTTTATATAATTCGCAGTTAGACACATCATTTACTAGAGGAGATTCTGTTAAAGTTGTTGCTGAGGTAGATGACTTTGATGGAAAACCAGAGCTAATCTACTCAAGTATTACTGTTTTAGAGGAGAATGTGACTATTCCGGTTGAAGAGATAACTATAGCTCAATTTAATTCACTTCAATATGGTTATACATTTGTAAAGCTTTGGGGGAAAATAATTTCACGTTCTGATCCTTTTGGTACAAATACTGGAGCAAATATTAGTTTGCAAGATGCTTCTGGTGAGGTTACGACAGTACGTATTTGGAACTCTACAAATATATTATATGATGATGGTAATAATTTAATAAACCCTGATCTTGATTCACTTTTACAAGTAGGGAGTCTAATAGAGATAGCTGGTATAGGTGGTGAGTATAGTGGTGCTAGTCAGCTTCAGCCAGCCTATAAATCAGATATAAATGAAAAGTTAGAAGGGCAAGTAGGTGATTATATTGCAAGCCTATCAGTGTCACCATATCCATTCGTCCCTCAACTTGGAGAGGTAATTGATTACAGTTATAGCTTTCCTTCAGATGCTAGAATTAAATTACGAGTATTTGATACTTCAGGACGATTAATAACTACATTATATGATGAGTATCGTGGTATTTCTTTTTATAATGAAGCAAGTTGGAACGGTAGAGATAATTTAAACAGGCTGGTTCCTGGTGGAACCTATCTCATACATCTTGATATTATAGATGCTATAACCGGAAAAAATTACCAGAAAGTCGCACCAGTAGTGATTGCGGTTTATAAGAATTAAGCCAATGCGTATTATAAAGATTTATTTATTATTATCTATTTTTTCTGGGTTGATTGCTCAGGTAGCATCGGAACATTTATATTATGGGGCCAGCTCATTGTCTATGGCAGGAAGTGATATTGCAATTCCAAAAAGTTCATGGTCAATGTTTGTTAACCCTGCTGGAATCGCGGAACAGAAAACATTATCCTTGGTGGCCAGCTCAGAATCTTTATTTGGGCAAGACTATTTTAGTCGCTCTCTTTTTGGTATTCAGTTTCGAGTGCCTAAAGCTGGTTCCTTTGGCTTATCCATAGAAGATTTTTCTGTAGATTATAGTGGAAATTC
>Ga0208522_1000871_pt1 | contig 20043 bp, 23 predicted proteins | sample ETNtaG_25_FD_185763 | JGI IMG/M metagenome (GOLD analysis project Ga0208522, IMG submission 185763) | Marine microbial and viral communities from oxygen minimum zone, Eastern Pacific Ocean - ETNP201302SV86 (SPAdes) (version 2) | ecosystem: Environmental > Aquatic > Marine > Oceanic ... | reverse complement strand
ACAGCTCGCCATTTAGCAAAACGTGCACCCATGGCAAAATATTCTGCACAACGCGTGCCTAAATCGGCCCACCCATTTTCGGGTTCTGCCTCAATGCCCTTGGTGACCTTCTCACCAGGACAATCCTCGAGATCGATAGTCCCTGTATCGACCTTGATTCCAGGGATGATTCCACGTGATGTGAGATATTCGGGAATTGAAGTGCCGTCATCCATGTTCTGTCGGATGGTTTCGTCGTATAGGATGACTCCACTGACTGCAGATTCACACCCTGGTGTGGCGAAAAGGTTAGCGCGATATGCACGGCGTGCCTCTTCACTAGATTCTAAGCCAACACCTTCAAGACGGTTTGACATCGTCCCATTGCTTTCATCTGCTGCGAGAATTCCCTTGCCCGGTGCGACCAACGCGGCTGCTGTGGCTTCAAGAAGTGCTTTGTCCATAAACGGGGGATGTTGGAGACATCCTTCAAACCACCGTTGGTGCGGCATCGTCAATAATCAATAATTTTCAACAAAACAATAGCATCATAAATCGAACAGTGAAAGTGACTGCGTGGCGAAAGTCGGGCGTGTATGTGCTTCTTGCGGTCAAGCCGGGCACAATGTGCGAACCTGTCCTGAGATTAACCCTGAATCCGCAGAACGTCGGATCTCGCGGGAAAAGAATCGCTTCACTCGTGCCTGTACAGGATGTGGCGGGAAGGGACACAACATCCAGACCTGTCCGCAAGTGAATCCAGAGGGGGCAGCACGACGCGTGGAACGAGAAAACACACCGAGGAGAGATGGGCGTCGCGTGTGCAGTGCTTGTGGAATTGTTGGACATAACACGCGAACTTGTCCGGTCTTGAACCCAGAGAAAGTGAAGAAAAAGCGTCGTAAAGGACGGCGCGTTTGCTCACATTGTGAGACATCGGGCCACAATATCCAGACTTGCCCAATTCTACATCCTGAAAAGGTCACGGTTCGAAAGAAGAGGATTGACGGTGTTCGAATCTGTTCTGCTTGCGGACAGGAGGGGCACAATCTTCGCACCTGCCCTTCAGTCAACCCATCCGCTGCTGAAAATCGTGAGCGACGGTTGACTATGCGTGGAACTCGAGTATGTCGAATCTGTGGGAAAACAGGACACAACGCAAGAACTTGTGAATCTCGTTAGATTCGGAGTGATTTTTCAATGTCGTTGACTGCAACAGGTACGTTGGACGTGATGCCTTCAATCATCATCCAACCGTGTCCCTTTACCCCGTCACCTACCAATCGTATTCCATCTACACCAATGTCAGTGGGCAATTCTGAACCTTGCGGGGTTCGATTACAAGGCCAATTTCGATGATAAGAATGTACACATAATTCATCTCCATGTTTATCCAGCCATGGGATTGCAGAGTAAAGTTCCTCACGACCCTTTGCGATTTCGGCAGGTATATTCTGATCAGGAACATACTGATGTGTGATCATCATGTGTTTACCCTTTGGAGCCAAGGAAGGGTCCGAGAATGTAGGAATCACATATCCACCGACCCGATCAAGTCCAGGAAGCATGGTCACACCACTGTCTCTTTGCGGGATGTCGTCGTCCAAGGAGAAAACAAAACCAATTCCTCCTGCAGCTTGTGTGTTGTTGATTTTATCTCGTATGTCTTGAGCGACCACATAATCATCGGACAATGAATCCAATAAATTTGGGTGACCTCCATTGTGAATAATAGCATCTGCCCCAACCCATTTCGCATCCTCTCTCCCACGACGACGGATGCCAACTGCAAATCGGTAATCCTTGGTTGCAGCTTCTTCAGAACCAGGAATTATTTCTGTTACCTCATGCGACAATTTGAGTAGGCCACCATTCTGTTTCAATTCAGTTCTTAGAGTATCTATGACGGCTTTACAACCACCAACAGGCACGTGTGGAGGGTCACTCCAGAAACAATTCTGTAGCATCCGTTTGGTTGCTGAAGCCGGCATTTGATAGAAACGTACACTGGCAGCGAAATTGATGAATGCGTCGAGAAAATCTACAAAATCATTGGAAAATCGTTGACGCATCCACGTCTCGCCATCAAGGGTTTCATCAGGCCCACCAGGCTTCTTTGCACGCGCGAGTAATAGTCGCGGTAAATTGACCCAATCTTTCAATGGGAACCAAGACATAAGACTCAGGGGACCTGTCGAAGATTGCAATACACCATCGATTGAACGGCAAGCAAAACGAGTGGAAGGGGTAAGTTTCAAACCATGCCGACCCAGTTCCAATCCCCCTCGACTTCTCTTGCCAAAAAGCAACTTGTAAAACGGTCCTTTTCGACCGTGGGGAATCATGTGCACAGCCCCAGTTGGTACTGCAAATCCATCGTGATCGTGTTGAGTAAACCGACCGCCTGCAAACGACATACGTTCGTAGACTTGCACATCATATTGGCCCTTCTGGGCCAATTTGACAGCTGAAGACATCCCGCCAAGACCTGAACCAACGACAATGACTCGCTTCTTTTCAGACATGAAATGACCTCATGAATAGACAAGTGCACCTGTTGGACACCAGAGTAAACAGCGAAGACAATCTGTGCAATTGTCCTCAATTACTTCACATAGACCTACAACAATGAGGGCATCATCTTTACACGCCATCAAACAATATGAGCAACCCACACACAAGTCATCGAGAACATTCAGTTTTGCTCCAATTTCAATGGGGCGGTCATGAGATGGACCCGAAACCAAAGCTGGAACAATTCCAGGTGTCGCAGTGTCACGGAATACATCTCCCATGCTTTCGACATTAAGTTTCAGTATTTGATAGATTGGACGTAATACCTATCAATCTCCGCCGACAACATCATTGTGTGGTGTAATGCTAAACAATGTAGCCCCCAATCAGAAAATTGAGCCTTGGAGCACAAGAATTGTCAGTCGACTCAGCGGACCAATTTGGTTGCGCCATTTCATATTCTGGCAAATTGGACTTCTAATCCTGATTATTTTGGCCCGATTCACAGATGGCAGTTTGGACAACGTAGTTGTTGCAAGTGCTTTCACAATGGTGGGTTTCATCACGACCTATGTGCCTAGTCATGTCGCGAAACAAATTGAACAATTTGACGCAAAATGGAAACTCAGTCCCCTGAGTGAAAATCTAGCAGTAGATTGGATTGAGGAAGGGAGACAGGTTATGCGTTTCCGCGGGAATTTGACTGGTGTATTGCTAATGTTGCCTGTAGTGGGCTATTTTTACTGGTGGACCAATTTGTTTTGTGCACCTGAAATGTGGTTTGGTTCAACGATTGCCAATGTTTACTGGACAATTTTCTGGACATTTGGAATGTTGTGTAGTGGATGGTGTACTGCAATGGTCATCAAAGTCATGAAACTTCCAAATGTAATGGTTTTCGATGAAAATAATCCACCATCTCCATGGGAGCATCACATGCAACCACTTCGAATGCTTTCGGCCATATTTTTCTCTGTTGCTATCTATGGTTCGCTGATTATCATTTGTATCATGATTGTCATGTATTTCTTCCCATTGGAAATGAATATCATCGTGCTAATCCTAGCAGGATTATGTGGAGTGATTGATTTGTTTGCTTTCATTTACCCTCAATTGGGAGTCCATTCTCTACTAATTCAATACAAGGAATTCCACATTCGTGAAATTTCACCATCGTTGGAGGAGGCTTTATTCAAAGTTAGCCATGACCCCTCGTTAGAAAATCTTGAATTTTTTGAGAATTTAGCTTCAATGTTGGATCGGATTAATCAATTGGAAGTATGGCCATTCAATATGCAACAATTTTCCACTGTAATGGCCTCTGTAGTCATTCCAGCAGCAATCTTCATGATCCAGTTATTTTTTGTAGGCGATTCATGATGGGTCACAGAATAAAAATCCAAGATGCGCCTGAAACATTGGCACCTGAAGCGTTGCGTAATGGAATGGATATAGAGGGGTGTGGAAGTATTGTTTCCTTCCTTGGAATTACGCGCGGAAATGAAAACGGAGTTGAGGTCAAACATCTCGAATTTGATGCATGGATGGAAAAATTGCCATCCGTATTACATAATCTTGCGACTCAAGCTATCGATGATTTTGGTGTGCATAGTGTCGCTATGAGTCACCGTACCGGTGTTGTCATGCCAGGTGAAGACATCGTCTGTATCCATGTTGCTAGTCCCCATCGAAAGGAAGGATTCGCAGCCTGTGCTTGGCTTATCGACGAACTCAAAGCGCAAGCCCCCGTGTGGAAGAAAGAGGTGCGTGCCGATGGGGCGCACTGGAAGGAGGGTCTAGGTTGACAGATGCGATGGTTCCCGTGGGGCACAAACCGATTGTTGCTCGTTTCGCTGTGGCAACTGGGGTCCTTGAACTCTCAACTGATTCTGCAGACGCCATTCGAAATGGTTTGGTTGCCAAAGGCGATGTGCTGGAAGCCAGCATGGTCGCCGCAATTCAAGCGGTCAAAGAAACACCCCGATCTATTCCACATTGTCACGTTATTCCAATTGAAGGGTGTTCTGTGACATGGGATTGGGAGGACAATGCATTACGTTGCACCGTCAGTGTCAGTGCCCATTGGAAGACTGGCGTTGAGATGGAAGCACTCTGTGGTGTATCCACGGGCCTACTGTGCGCATGGGACATGGTCAAATCGCTTGAGAAGGATTCCGAAGGACAATATCCAATGACGAGAATTCGAGATATTCGAGTCTTGGAGAAGCGCAAGGACGAGGCGCAGGATTGAGAACCTCCACGCTCTCGCGCACGGCATGACGAGCACGTCTGACCTTGCTGACCACTTCCTGCGCGCGTGCGAGGAAGCAGCGATAGCAGCGGCCAGATGGCGTGGACGTGGAGAGAGGAAAAAGGCCGATGGTGCCGCTGTTGAAGCGATGCGGGCTGTGTTTGATTCAGTGCCGTTCGATGGTCGAGTGGCTATTGGTGAAGGCGAGAGAGATGATGCTCCGATGCTCTACATCGGCGAACCCCTTGGTTCAATGCAAGGTGTTGCTGGTGCAGCACAAATTGATATTGCAGTTGACCCGTTAGAATGTACCAATCATTGCGCTCTTGACTTGCCCAATGCCATCGCAGTTCTTGCAGCTGCTCCACGAGGTACGCTTCTACATGCACCCGACTGTTACATGGACAAGATTGCAGGGGGGCCCGAATTATACGGTCAACTGAGCCTTGAAGCGGATGTTGCTTGGAATGTTGAACAAGCCTGTTCCATCTTAGACAAGGCGCCTCGTGATCTCAAAGTCGTCGTGATGGATCGTCCTCGACACGAGAAACTCATCGCTGACCTGCGCGCACTGGATGTTGCTGTTCCACTGATTGGAGATGGGGACGTTTCTGCGGCACTGAATGCCGCAGATCCCAATTCAGACATCGATATGCTGATGGGCATTGGGGCTGCACCTGAGGGTGTAATCACAGCAACCGCTCTTCGTGGATTGGGTGGTCACTTTGAAGGGCGACTGATTACGACTAACGAGGATCATGAACGTCGAGCGAAAGAAATGGTCGGCGACGATGTGAATAGGATTTGGGGGCGTGATGATCTCTGTCAATCCGACGATGCGATATTCGTGGCCTCTGGCGTTTGTTCGGGGTATCTTCCTGGTGTTGAATTCCTTAACGATAATCGGGTTGCGGTTCACTCCGAAATACTGCATGTTGTCGACGGAACTCGTCAGTTTGTTTCGTCAGAGAAGCAGTACTGAACGGCCCCGTAGGGGCCGGATTTGTGTTGCGTCGGGTTCTTATGTCGGTGGTGAATCCCCCGAAACATGACGAACTGGCCCACAATGGAAGCCATGACAAACAACCTCGTGAACTACGGTGTAACCGACAACGGAATCGCGATAATCGAACTTTCATCTGACTCTGAAGGTAAACCATGGGTAGAGGGGAAAACCTCTGTTAACACCTACACTCATGCGATGATGAGAGATATCGATGAAGCAGTACTCAATGCTCGATTCAATGACGATGTATCAGTGATGATTCTGATTGGACACGGAGATAAATTCTTCTCTGCCGGAGCAAGTATTTCGATGCTTGATTCTGTAACGCCCGGCTTCAAGTACTTCTTCTGCCTACATGCAAATGAAACACTGAGTCGCCTCGAACAAACACCGAAATTGGTCATCGCAGCACTCAATGGTCACGCTGTCGGCGGCGGACTTGAGATTGCAATGGCCGCAGATATTCGAATTGGGCGCAAGGATGCTGGACAGGTTGGTCTGCCCGAAGTCTCCCTCGGTGTTCTCGCCGGAACAGGTGGGACAGCACGCCTTTCGAGATTGGTTGGCAAAGCCAAGGCCATGGAAATTATGGTCACTGGTCGAAAATTCTCCTACGAGGAAGCAATGGAAATGGATCTGGTGCATGATGTGTGGGATGGAAATAATGACCAATTCCGTAACGACATCTTGGATTATGCCGGCCAGTTTACACTACCATTTGCAGCCAGCAAGGCCATTGGAAACATCAAGCGCAGTGTACAGAGTGGGATGGAGATTCCACTGGAATACCATCTTGCCCTAGAACGTGAATTGCAATCCGACCTTTTCCAAAGCAAGGATGCCAAGACAGGTATTGCAGCTTACGTAGAGAAAAAGACACCACGATTTGAAGGTGCATGATAAACAAGTTGTGCAATCAGAGCCGCGTTTATTGGTATAGCGAGTCGATATGATTTCTCATATCAAAACGCTGCGCGTCTCTCGCAACTGCTTCTGACCAGTCTCGATGTCATACACGTTGTAGGTCTCCATCAGCCCACCGTATGTGTGTATGCTCACCGAGATTTTTTCAAGTGGGTTACGAATAGAATGGATATCCTCGTCAGGTGGAATCACTACATCGACCATTCCCGGTACTGCATCGATATGGGGGCGTTGTAGAATCACTCCCTCTCCACGCTGGCCCACGGGCAATCTGTCGTATTTAGTGACCTCGAGTTCACCCGAGAGAACAGCCACCACCCCCCACGTCCCGTGGTCATGAATAGGTGTCACCTCACCAGGTGGCCATACCATGGCGATGATGGCGAATCCAGTTTTCTCATCATGATGAAGTAGAATTCGATCGTACGCATCGACCGGTGCCTCCCTCCTCAACTGCTCAAGGTCCAATGGCTCACTCACCATTACAGCTGCGGATCTAGAGACTTCGCGGACGATTCCTATGACATCATCTGGGTACTCTTCTAGAATAGTGGAGACTCTCTCAATGTGTTCTTGGAGCCTGCTCGCTGATTTATTTCCCGCCATGACTTTCCGAAGGAGCACTGAACCGTGATTCATTCACCGAACATCTTCGGCTGATGGTTGATGGAAAGTTCGAGGTTCGCGCTGACCATGCGAAGAGACCTCGCTTTGATGCGCACCTGTAGCCTGCTTCTGATGATTATTCTAGTCACCTCGATGGTGTTAGCACCTGCCTCTGCCGAGAGTACGGAAACCGAAGGAGTGACGCACGAGGTTGCCGTCGGTGAATCGGGCCTGACATTTACACCAGATGATTTGGAAATAGAAATAGGCGACACTGTCAGATTCATCTGGACTGATGAGGGTATGGATCACAATGTCGCTGAGGCAGAATCGTCAGAATCGAACGACTACAAGGAAGATGGTTTTCGCAGTGGGGACCCTGTGGCCACGGTTGACTTCAATGTGACATTCGACGAAGTCGGCTCTTTCTACTACGTGTGCGAGCCGCACGCCGGCATGGGAATGAAGGGCACCATTATTGTGAATGATCCAAATGCGGTCGTTCCTGAGCCCCAACGGCCAACCACTGAGAATGTGCCAGGATTCCTAGCACCTGTAGTCGGTATCGCTCTAATGGGAGCTGCGCTGATTCGGAAGTCAGAGTGACATTCTCGCCGAGTGCCACCTGTGAATCAGCGGAATCCACACCAGAGATCCGCCGAGGCGGAAGGAAGGAGGATAGTGTCGTATTGCCAAAGTCGAAGTCGTTCGTCTGGTCCAATCCATGCTTCGTACCCCGACGCTGACCAATTATTGTCACTCTCAATCGCATCATCGCCTAGCGAGAGGGAGCCATGGAATCTGCCTCGGATGATCCAATGGTCAGGAGTCTCTTCGAGGGTGGATATGGAATCATAACCATCGCCAGCAAGAACGATTTGCCACTGCCATCTTCCGTCGGACCCAAGCGATGCGAAGAAAACGTCTCTAGATCCACTGGACTCTATCGCAGGCATGTCGCCCAATTCAAGAGTGCCATTCCAAGTACCCGCGACCATCAGAGTAGAATTTTCATCCAGAAGAACGAGATGAATTGCCATTCTCGCCTCATTCAATTGGGCGGGTGTGATAGCGAAGTCGGCTTCAGCCAGAGCGACTACCTGGGCATCACTCAGATTGTCGCGAGTGATGACATCCACACCAGCATCGGCTGGCAACAGGATGCTAGGGGAAATTGCAAGAATAGTAGCTAGGCCAACGCAACAGGTGAGAATTGAAAGTCCCATACGGTCAGAATCGTTGCTGCCTATACCCTCAATTTTGGGATCGCTCTCCACTCTTCTATCTCTCCTCACGCGTGCGAGAAGCAGCAGATTGAAGCGATTGCACCCGAAGATGTTCGGCATCCTCTGAACTCAAGGAATGCTAGCCCAACATGTTCGGGATATATCAGATGGGATTCAGCGACTTGTCGACATGCATGGGAGAGGGTATCGATATCAAGATGGGGTCAAAGGAACACCCACTGGGTGAAGTTCATGAGAGTGCGGCGCCGATATTACTGAGTCTCGGAATCACATTCACCCTTGGAGGGCTCCTTCTTCTGCCCTTGGCTGCACTAGGCCTCCCTCTGCTAATATTCTCACTACAGAAGTGGGTGAGAGAGGATGTCGGCTTGTGGAAATACAGGAAGGAAACCGACGCTCATGAATGGGGGGATGCGCGTTGGGCAATGGTATGGATAATCATCACTGAGGTCATCATCTTCGCGTCATTCTTCGCTTTCTGGTTCTGGGCTCGTTGGCACACTATCCACTGGGAAGGTGCTGTCGGTGGCCTTTGGCCCGCCGCTGGAGTTGAACATAATCTGCAGTTGGTGACGGTGAACACCCTCATCCTAGTGAGTTCGGGTGTCTTTGCACACAAGGCACTCGACAATCTGGTCACTGGGAAGGTAACAAGCGCTCGAAACATGTTCATCGCGACTGTGATTCTAGGGCTCACCTTTCTCATTATCCAATTGTACGAATACTCACAAGCAGGGTTTCTCTGGGGAGATCATGCCTACGGTACAGCGTTCTTCTCCTTGACCGGCCTACACGGGCTTCACGTTCTCGTTGGTCTAATCTGCTTCATGGTGAGCCTGGTTCTATTGAACAAAGGATACTATTCGCCGACTCACAATGATTCATTGCATGCCATCGTGTACTACTGGCACTTCGTTGATGTGATTTGGATACTGCTCTATCTCATCGTCTACCTCGAGGTGATCTGATGAACCCCAGTAAGAAGCAGTTTGCCCTCATCATTGGCGCAGTCATCATTCTGATGCTCAACTTTGTATCTATCTTCAATTGGTTCGGAGACTTAGGAGGGACTGGTGCACACGCAGAAGTATATGATGAGCTCTTCACCCTTTATTGGAGCCTAGGTGCTGCTATAGGACTGGGTGTATACTGCTATTTCATCTACCTCGTAACGACCTCTCAGGAGGAGACTGAGGATGAACCTCAAATCGGTGAAAAGCCGCTGGAGAGGGGCTCGACGAAAGTCGCATTTGCGATTACCATCGTAATCACTCTCTTCTTGTTGGTCTTGTCTGACGTCACATTCGACTCAATTGATTTCTTTGAGAAGCACGAAGAATACACCACTGATGAATCATTCACCATCAAAGTTACCGGATACCAGTATTACTGGAAGTATCAGTATCCCAATGGCATAGAATACACCAGCGCAGGTGGTGAGGCGTTGCGAATTCCAGTCGATGTCCCGGTTGTTTTCGAGGTTACGAGTGGGGATGTGTTTCATTCATTCGCTCTACCAGAACATCGAATTAAAATCGATGCGTTGCCAAGTCGAGCGAATACCGGATGGATACTGGCTGAGGAGACCGGATATTACCCAATTCGCTGCTTCGAGTTATGTGGGGACGACCACGCTATTATGATTGGAAATCTGGAAGTGATGGAGAAATCTGAATTCAATGTTTGGTACCAAAGTGAAGGGGAGGGGATCTGATGATTTCCACTAGATTCAGGTTTGGACTTGTGGCAATTGTATTGTTGGGCCTAGCAATTCAATTCGCACCCACGGGAATCGCCCTTCCTTCTGGAATCGGTGGATCCTCGACCAACAACGGATGTAACTGTCACAGTTCCACACCCTCAGACACAGTAGATGTGGATTTGATTGGGCTCCCTAATTCATTCATAGCGAATCAAGTCTACGACATCGAGATTAGAATTGACGGTGGGCCCACAGTGTCAGGCGTTAATCAAGGCGGATTCAATCTGAAATCCTCGGCTGGACAATTGCTGGTTCTGAGTGATGGTATGACTCAGATTCTCGATGGAGGAGATGCCGCCCATACCGAAGACGGGAATGACCAACGAACGTGGAATCTTCAGTGGAAGGCTCCAGCCGATGATTCAATCTCGGTTGATTTCACCCTATTGGGAAATGCGGTCAATGGTGATGATGAGGCAGGGCCCGAAGATGAGTGGGGGGTGCTAGAGAAAGAGGTCGCGGGGCAAAATTTCTCAGGAGGCGCTATTGTAGATACTGCGAACATCGCATGGTGGTTGATCATCATAACTATCCTTTCATCAGTCGGAGTCATCGCTGTAGCTCTATTCCGTAAGAAGGACTTCGGAATGAATGAGGTCATTCATTGGCTGACTACGACCAATCACAAGGACATAGGGCTGCTCTATCTCTGGACAACGGTGCTGTTCTCTGGAATTGGTCTTGCACTCTCGGTGCTAATCCGACTACAACTCGTAGTTCCCGATAATACGTTCATGACGGGTGGCTTGTTCAATGAAGCAGTCACTATGCACGGTGCGGTCATGGTGTTGTTTGCAGTCTCACCGATGTCCTTCGCTTTTGCGAATTACATCGTACCTCTACAAATTGGAGCCCGCGATATGGCCTTCCCAAGGCTGAACTCACTATCGTTCTGGTGTATGCTACTGGGTGGATTGGTGGCAGCATCAGGATTCTTCTTTGGTGGAGCGGCCGACGCTGGCTGGACCTTCTACAGCCCCCTGACCAGTCTAGAATACAGCCCCGGTGCAGGTATCTCATTGGCTGGAGCCGGTCTTGTACTCCTCATCATCTCAGTGACTTCGAGTACAATCAACTTCCTTGTCACCATCCTCAGATATAGGGTCCCAAGCATGTCACTGATGGAGATGCCGATGTTTACTTGGAACATGCTATTCACAGTGATTCTGATGTTGGCCGTCTTCCCAGCATTGCTAAGCGCAGTGCTGATGCTGGTCGGAGATCGAGTATTCGGAACTCTGTTCTTCGATCCTACAATTGACGGGACGACCTGGTGGCTGCACATCTTCTGGTTCTTCGGGCATCCCGAAGTGTACATCGTTCTGCTTCCAGGGTTAGGAATGGCAATGGAAATTGTCCCAACCATGGTCAAGCGGACCATATATGGTCGCAGAATTATCATCTGGTCACTTGTCGTTGCCTGTATCATCAGCGTACTCGTTTGGGCCCATCATATGTTCATCACTGGCATCAATCCGACCTTCAGGAAGTTAGAGACCATTGGAACCGAATTGGTGAGTGTTCCATTCGGCTTAATCTATCTGAGTCTGGTTGCGACTTTTCATCGCTCAAAACCCGATTTCAGCAAATTGCCACTAGCCTTCGTTATGGGTGCAATAGGGATTTTCCTTGTCGGTGGCATTACCGGAGTATATCTCTCAAGCGTTGCCATGGATGTTCAGTTGAGGGGTACCTACTATATTGTCGCCCATTTCCACTTCACGTTGGGATCGGTCGCAATGATGACCCTAGCAGGAATCTACTATTGGTACCCCAAAATGTTCGGCAGGCTACTTGATCGGAAGCTCGGGTGGTGGCATTTTTGGTTGACCTTTATCGGCATCAACATCACCTTCATTCCACTGTTTGGCCTGTGGGATATGCCAAGACGAATCTACGTCTACCAAGAGGCGGCTGGATGGTCAAATCAGCACCTTTTCTCAACCATTGGCTCCTTGATTGTATTCGGGGCACAGTGTATCTTCTTGTGGAATTTCATCCGCAGCCTAAGCAAGGGTGAGGATGCGGGTGATGACCCATGGGGAGGTTCGACCTTCGAATGGGATACTAGCTCTCCGCCACCCCCTCACAATTTCGACGAACCGCCTACACTGAAATCACGAGAAACCTGATTCGAACATATTTCGCCCCTAGTTAACGGAGGGCTTGCTGCCGACAGACATATTCGTGATGTCGACCCGAACATGTTCGGTGTAGACCCAATCGAGTAGTAACCATTGGGGCCAATCAAGGGGGCAGAAAGAAGTGGTCAACGCGGTACTCTCGGTCGAGATGCAGCATCTGATTGTACGGATTCGACTACCTGAAGGTCATTGGGCTGGAGACGTTACTCGCGTACACCATCATGTCACTTTGCGGATCAATGAACATATGCCTCTCCCGCATGGCAAGGGGGTCGCACAGGCGGAGGCATTCGGATTGAGGCTCGATGAGTTCCTGGATACCCTATCTCAGAATCCCGCGATTACCGAAATAACCCCCTTTGAAACATCAAGAGAGGGGGTTGAATTCAGCGTCAACATCGGCAGGGGAGGAGGTGGTTTCCTCCGTCCACTGATGGATGCAGGGGTGACACCAAGAACTCCTTTTGAGGTGAGAGATGGTTGGGTGGAATGGGACTTCGCCACGGATCAGGAGCACGCAAAGAAATTGGTCAATGCTCTCAAGGAATCGGATATCATTCACAGAATAATCTCCTTCTCAAAGAAGAATACGCCAAGACTTCTCACACTACGACAGAGAGAGGTGTTCGACGCATGCGTTCTACACGGATACTACGAGACTCCTCGACGTATCACTCTGACTGAATTGGCAGGGGTAATTGGGGTCTCAAAATCGACGCTATGCGAAATGATTCATCTCATCGAGAAGCACATCGTCTCAGAATTCGCAGACTCAGTCAGACATTCGAGCCCACATGAGTGACCCGAATTGGTTCGGACGGCCATATAAATAGGTCTGTCCCTTAGGGACAGACATGAGTACAACAGATACAGTAGATGTGTATGCTCCAAACTTTGAAGCATGGATTGACCAGTTTCAGGAATGGCAGACCAGAATCGGTTTTGATCCATCATGGTTGGGTGACTACCGCTTTGAAATCAAATTCGATTGGGATACCGCGGGTGACACCATCGAGTTCGGTGATTTTGAAGGAATGCCAAAGTGGGACCGAAGAATGCAAGTTCCCCAACAGACCGTTCGAGATGCTATCATCAACATGGTAAGCGTCCAGGGTGACACGGAGTTCGCAAGTGTCGAACAACAGTGGCACCTTTTGGATTCCGCGCCAACCGAATATGATCGCAAGTCAGCAATGAGAATCATGTGCGAAGAACAGCGACACGGGTGGCAAATGGCCTATGTCCTTTGCAATTACTTCGGAGACCAAGGGATTCGCGAGGCACAAAAATTGCTTGAGCGAAATTCATCGGCCAATCCAATTCGAGGGGAAGAAGATCGTCCACGATTACTAGGTTCATTCAATGAACCAATCGATCACTGGTTGGATTTCTTCTGCTTCACTCACTTCATTGATCGTGATGGAAAATACCAGTTGAAGATGTTGAGTACTTCTTCATTCAAGCCTCTAGCTGCAAGTATGGGGCCCATGCTCAAGGAAGAGTCGTTCCATCTTGGGACGGGAGCCAATGGATTGCGTCGAATTGTTACCCAGGGAGTCATTCCATGTTCTCTGATTCAAAAACACATCAACAAGTGGGTCTCTACAGGCCTCGATTTGTTCGGCGTCGATGAATCCACATCCGCACAGTGGGCGTATGTCTATGGAATCAAGGGTAGATTCGATGAACGGGAATCCGATAAGCCAGCAGACCGAGAACATCTCAACGAAGCCAGTCGCGCCCTTTACTTTGAGGAACTCCACAAGGAAATGGAGCGCATCAATGCTCGTAGAAACGATAGTGAGCCAGCACTCTTCATCCCATCTGACAAATTCAATCGAAGCGTTGGCAAGTTCCAAGGCGATAGGCACGACGTGCACGGCAACCCGTTCGAGGGTAATGATGCGGAGTGGGAGCAATATCTGTACGATACACTACCCAACGCAGATGATGATGCTCAACTTCAAGAATATTTCAAGGAAGAGTGGATTCAATACCGCGAATGGAAGGAGTGAAACTCCGGGGTGATTCTATGCAGGCCCACGCCCTGCTCAGCATCGATCGCGAACGGTTGAAACCGTTCTTTGAGAGGGTGCCGGAATTATTTGAGGCTCATCACAATCACGAAAATCAAAATCCAGATGGCTATGAGGAACTCCTCTACCGCGTCTATCGCCCTTACACAAGCGAAATGTTCGACATGATCGATGAATGGATGGGTCACGAACGCCGAAGTTGGCACACGGATGTCGAGAGAGAGGTGATGTTGATGCTCTACGCAATTCGATATCCCGACACGTTGCTTCTCGAGAGTCTATCAGATGAGGCGGATTTGGACGTGCATCGAATATCTGGATATCTTCACTTCATGAAGCACACCTATTCGATTTGGGATGAAGACACCAGAAAGGGATTGGAAAGATTGGGCATCATGATTCCGACAACTGAAAAGGCAGATCCGTTCATTTACGGGGCCTATGTTACTGCCATCGAGCTTCTCAAAGATCTTGCACCATTCTTTTCATTCCTTGAGCACGATGTTCCGCGCCAACGACTCTTTCAAGCGGCCCTCGCAGCCTATGGTAGGGAGGCTTGAGAACAGTGGTTCGGACGGTTGCTGTCATCGGCGCTGGCACTATGGGTGCTGGCATCGCCCAGGTCTGTGCACAGGCCGGTTGGAAAACACGACTTCATGATGCGTTTCCCGAAGGATTGGAGGCCGGAATGGAGCGTATCGATGCATTCTGGGAGAAAGGTATTGCCAGAGGAAAAACCACCGCAGAGCAGAAGATTCAGTGGTCAGCAAATGTTCGTGCGGTGTCAACAATGGCTGATGCCGTACAAGATGTGGATTTGGTAATCGAAGCCGTTCCTGAGATTCTTGAATTAAAACAACGAATCTTCGCAGAATTGGATCAATTGGCACCCTCAACGGCAGTGCTTGGGACGAATACATCGGGATTGAGAATATCAGACATTGCCAGTGCCACAAGCAGGCCTGAAATGGTGATTGGTATGCATTTCTTCAATCCGGTTCCAATTATGAAACTGCTTGAACTGGTTCGCCACGACAAGGTGTCTGATGCGACCATTGAGGCTGCACAAGATGTTGGCGCCGAGATGGGCAAGACTTGCATTGTGGTCAATGATGTCCCTGGATTCGCCACCAGTCGTCTTGGTGTAGTTCTAGGGAACGAAGCAATTCGCATGCTTGCCGATGGTGTGGCATCAGCATCAGATATCGATACGGCCATGTGCTTGGGATACAAACACCCAATGGGACCACTGGAACTTTCAGATCTGGTGGGATTGGATGTACGGAGAGACATTCTCAACAATCTTGCTGATGCGTTTGATGATGAATCGTACCGCCCCCATCCTTTACTCAACAGATTAGTCGGAGCCGGAGAATTGGGGAAGAAGACTGGCGTGGGCATCTATGATTGGTCATCGGGTGAAAAGGTCGAACGGACTCTCTAGTCGAGTTCATTCGCACGCAGTATTCCCTCAAGATTCCAATTCAGTCCGTCTTTGGTGAACAAAGCACAGGTTGCGGGTGGCATTTGATGGAATTCGCCACTCAACGTGGCAACCAACATCTCGCACCCTGGATTGTGTCCCAAGAGCAGGGTGGTTCTGTCCGTTTCAATCCCTTCAGCAATTGGCAACAATATCTCAAGGCTAGCGCCATAAATTTCACGACGGATTTCGTGTGGGGTATCCATCAAAAGGGAATGGGTCTCACACGTGCGCACTGAACTAGAGACAATCGCAAGGTCAGGAACCCAATCAAGGTCGGTCAAAGCCTTTGATATTCGGGGAGCTTCTAGACGACCTACTTCGGAGAGAACACGTTCGTGGTCCGATTGTTGAGGGGAATTCCAACCGCTACTTGCGTGACGCATCACGATTAATCGGGTCGGCATTCAATCCCTCAATCGAATTTCGGATCTCGCTTCTCAAGGAAGGCGGCCACGCCTTCGGCGAAGTCTTCAGTCTGACTTGCAGCGATGATGAGGGCCTGCTCAAATTCCAATTGAGTTTGGAAGAAGGTTGAGGTGGATGCGTCGAGCAGTTGCTTAGTACCACTGCGACTGATATTGGACCATTGTCCCCAGCCAGAAGCCAATTCAACGGCGCGGTCAATCAGTTCTCCTTTAGAAACAACTTCGTCTACAGCGCCTTTCTCCAGAGCTTCTTCACCGTTCCAAGTCTCATCATTGAAGAAGAAGAGTCTGGTTGTCTGGTTGCCCACTAGTCTAGGGAGTAGCCAAGTCGTACCCCCATCCGGGGATAGTCCGAGTTTGAAAAAGGCCGCAGCCAGTTTGGCATCAGCCACGGCCACCCGTGCATCGCAAGCCAATGCGAGGCCGAGGCCGCCACCTGCAGCAGCCCCATTCACAGCCGCGATTAGAATGGTGGGATCCGTGCGCATACGAACTTGTAATGGATGCAGAATGCTGGTCAGATCATCAACCAGAGGACCAATTCGACCATCCTCAATGCTGCGTTGAAATTCTTCGATGTCGGCACCAGCGCAGAAGAATCGGCCGGTTCCAGTGAGAACGATTCCGCGAATGTCAGAATCGTCCATCAATTTGTTGAGTGTCTTTGAGATTTCACTCATCGAATCGCTGTTGAACGCGTTGCGTGCTGCTTCTGCAGATAACGTGACGATGGCCACCGACTCTCGGCGTTCGACCTCTAGGACCATGCATCCCGGTTGAGGTCCTCAGTATTGAATTGCATGAAGGTGATAAGTTGCGAATGAATCGGCCCCACATGATGCGACGCGACTCCCTCTACATCAACGGTGAATGGGTCAGCGCCACCGGTGACGGTGTCATCGAAGTTGTCAACCCTGCTACAGAGGAAATCATCGGTTCAGTTCCAGTCGGTAGCCAAGCCGATGTCGATGCAGCAGTGACGGCGGCGAGGGCGGCCTTTCCAGTTTGGAGTTCCACCACATGCGATGAGAGAATCGATGCACTGAATGCATTGTCTGCGGCCATCAAAGAGAACACGGAGGAGTTAGCACAAATCATCACTGCAGAAGTGGGGACGCCTATCGGTTACAGCAGAATGGCGATGGTTGGAACTCCTCGTGTAGTTACTCGCTCCTACGCGAAGATGTTGGAAACATTCGAGTGGGAAGAAGAGGTTCGAAATTCTCTAATCGTCAAAGAACCGATTGGAGTGTGTGCATTCATAACTCCCTGGAATTTCCCCCTACACCAAATCATTGGCAAAGTAGCCCCAGCATTGGCGGCCGGTTGCACCATGGTTCTCAAACCAAGCAAGGAAGCGCCACTCAATGCATTCCTATTGGCCGATATCATCGATAAGATGGGGCTCCCTGATGGAGTCTTCAATCTGGTCAGTGGACATGGCTCTGATGTGGGAGAATATATGTCAAGTCATCATGATGTCGACATGGTCTCCTTCACGGGCTCTACGGGCGCGGGTGTACGCGTGAGTCAAGCAGCAGCCCCCACCGTCAAACGCGTCACGCTGGAACTCGGTGGAAAAAGCGCGAACGTTGCACTAGATGATGCAGATCCGCAACTGGTCGGGAAGATGGCCGTTGGAGCCTGCTATCAGAATTCAGGACAGACTTGCTCAGCTCTGACCAGACTCATCATTCCAGAAGCGATGAATGACGAAGTGTGTGAAGTCATTTCCAGCCGCATTGCACGCTATACAGCAGGAGACCCACTCGATGATGCAACACGATGTGGGCCCATGGTTAGTGCGCGACAACAAGCCAGCGTTTCTGAATATATTCAATCTGGATTGGATGAAGGGGCGACTCTCATTGCTGGAGGAATGGGAATGCCGGATGGACTTGAATCTGGATTCTATGTCAAACCGACAGTGTTTGCCGATGTGACTCCAGACATGGCCATATGGCAAGAGGAGATCTTCGGACCCGTTCTGGTGATTACTACCTACGAATCCGAGGAAGAGGCTCTTGCACTGGCCAATGATTCGATCTACGGTCTGTCAGGGGGTGTTTGGTCCGCTGATGTAGATAGAGCGATGGCTTTTGCACGCGGCATGCAAACCGGTCAAGTCAGTATCAATGGAGGGCCATTCAACATCAGCGCTCCGTTCGGTGGATACAAGATGTCTGGAAATGGTCGAGAATTGGGCCTACATGGGCTAGAGGAGTTCCTTGAAATCAAATCTATTCAACGTCCAGTGGAATGAGGCGGCGCCACGGTGAAGAACCCCCTCCAAGGATGAGAGAATATGGCCGATGGTGAGAGTGTCCCTCGTCTGGTACTCATTTCCGGTGCGACAGGCGTGGGGAAGACCACGCTGGCCAAGGCCGTTGCACATGAGATGGGATTGGCTCGAATCGCTTCATCCGACACCATTAGAGAAGTGATGCGAGCAACTGCAGGCTCATCGAATCCCGCCTTGAATCGTTCATCTTACGGCCGAGGAGAAGTTGGTGATGCTGGCACTGATTGGGAAGATGCTGCACGGGCTGTTGAGCCAGGGATTGATGCCGTGGTCGAACGCGCCCGTCAGCAAGGCGTAGATTTGGTTCTCGAAGGTGTGCATGTCATTCCCTCTCGGCGTTTGCTGAGTGCATGGGAAACGGCAGGTGGAGCCGCTGTAGGTATCATTGTCAAAATCGAAGATGAGGGGACACATCGTGAAAGAATCGAGCAGCGCGAAGCCAATACCTGGAGAGGCGCGGAGAGATATCGGATTGGATTTGAACGGATTCGCTCAATTCAGCGTACAATCGAGGAGAAGGGTGCCGGAGCAGAATGGAAAGTGGTGGACTCAAGATTGCATCAAGATGGCCTAGGCATGGTCCGTCAATGGCTGAACGAAGCTTGGTATGCAGCAGATCGTCGTTGAGCGGGTGATTTCCATGTCATTGTCAGCACTACAGGTCTGGCAAGCAATTCCCCAAACAAAGGAAATCGTCGATTACTTCCGTGGAATCTTTGACGTCATAGGCGTCACCATCGAAGAGACCGAGGAAGAGTTGACTATCGCGTTAGAGGAAGACCGGATTCGCATCGATGCAGGATTGCCAGATAATCCAGACTTCGTCGTTCCCCTCAAATGGGAGAATGTCGAAAACATGGTCTCTCATGCAAAGGATGGAAAAATTGACGCCCATGAATCCTGGAGAATTGTATCGGTCCTGTTCACATCCCTTACCCAGGCCACGCTGTACAATCCCATCATGGCCAGCGACATCGGGCGGAGAATCTCTCGCGTAGAAGATCTCGCGCATGTCTATCTCATCGCACCAGACGGGCACGAAGCGACCTGTCATACTCTCGCTTATCTGAAAAAACAGTGGTTAGTGGTTCCAGGTCTGTACGGGAAACCGAAGCGCACATTCCGCATGACTGCTGAGGACAGTATCGATTACCAGCGACGGGTGTTCAGTGCGATTAAGAACAACAGTTTCCGAGAATGGTGGCGGTTCTCACGATGGTACAAGAAGTGGAGAAAGACCGTGTCCGTCAAACACTAATCGCATGGGTAGCGATGCAACAGACCCACTGAAAGCCCTTCCAACAGGTAATTTCAGTTGGATGGGGTTTCGGATAGACCCTCGCAACACATCCGAGTTGGTT
>Ga0208522_1000868_pt1 | contig 20047 bp, 15 predicted proteins | sample ETNtaG_25_FD_185763 | JGI IMG/M metagenome (GOLD analysis project Ga0208522, IMG submission 185763) | Marine microbial and viral communities from oxygen minimum zone, Eastern Pacific Ocean - ETNP201302SV86 (SPAdes) (version 2) | ecosystem: Environmental > Aquatic > Marine > Oceanic ... | reverse complement strand
GCGGATATCGAACCGGTGCAATCAGCCTCTGCAATTCCCGATGAAATGGAAAACGGTGCCATCGCAACCCCCTCTTCTCCAATCTCACCGGCGGTTGAGTCCGTACCTCCTACTCAGACCGAACTCGCCCCGGTTACAGCGACCCCTGTAATTCCCGCAATACCTGCAATCCCCGAAGTTCCTACCATTCCAATGGTCCCAGAAATTCCGGTGGTGCCGGAATTACCCAAACCAAACAATGCTCCCGAACCAACTCCTACGGGAATATGGCCATGGCCTCAATCGGATGCATGGGATGATACCACCGTACGCAAGGCTCTGAGGGATGCCATGGAATCTGCAAAGAGTGGGGATATTGATGCTTCAAAGCGAACAATGGTCGGCCTTGGCCCACATCTTGGCGAACGGGTTGACTTGGTGTTTCATGTCGGTGTCCTGCTGAAGCGATTCGAACAGGAAGAAGTCATGCGCCGCATGATTGAATCCGCTCAAAGACAATATCCCGATTCACCGGAAGTTGCCAAGGCGGCCCAACATCTCCTTTCCTGAAGGCATAAACCCCCCCAGCACATGGGCCGCTCGTGCGTCCAATCACTCCAATCGAGTGCGACATGAATTTGCGATTACTACCCGCAGGTCCAACTTATCATTCCGACATTATAGAAGCCATGGATGAGAGTGGTGACGAAATTTACCAAGCGATGCCCTGGCTGGAGTTAGATGAACCGATTCCTTCTCAAGTTGAAGAATATCTCCAAGATGTTCAGAAATACGGTGCTGGGGGATTATCCTATCATTGGATCCTTGAATTCTCTGGAGCGATTGCAGGTTTAATCGCACTCGATTATACTCCTCATTTGATTGTAGGGCATTGGAACCTCGGTTATTGGGTCCGGCCCAGTTGTCAACGAAAAGGCATTGCCAGCCAATCGATTGACGCAGTCCTCAATTGGATTGGCCGTGGTGGTTTGACATCGGTTGAGATGGGAGTCAATCCCGCCAATCATGCTGGTGTCCGCACCGCTGAATCTGCAATACAGAGATGGCGCGGTCATCCGTTGGATGCCAAGGTCGAGGTCGAAGTTGCTGGTCAGATGGTGATGCACGACTGTTGGGTCATCCCTAGACTACCGTTGGAGGATTCATAATGATGGCATGGTTGAGTGTCGATACTGACGACGAAATTCATCTTCCAGCCCATAGGGGCCACCCTCATCGTTCCTCCAATTCTATGCCAGCATGGCGCACTGAAGGTTACCGCGCATCACCACGATTACTGAACGCCACAGATCGATTCATCGAATGGGTTGAAGACGGACCACAAGTCACTATCTTTCTAATTGCTGAACAGTTGGATTGTTCCGAATTCACCAAACGAATGGATATCTTGTCGGCCATGCCAAACATCCTCATCGCTTGTCACGGATGGGGCCATCGTTGTTGGTCAGCATGGCCCGAAGATGCGGCTGGATTTTCGGAGATGTTGATTGAATCCAGAGATCGAATCTCGGCCTACGCCAAATCCTCCTGGCGTCCATGGTTCAGGGCGCCCGGTGGTTATGTCGCACCTTGGATGGCTGGGCCGTTGGCAGGGGCAGGTTTCCGTTTGGATTCTTCAGTGAACCCCTCACGTTGGGTCAACAGGAAAATGGGTGGCGATTGGTCAGTAGTGCAGCAATCAATGGAACAATGCGGCCTCATCGAACGTCCATGGTTGACCACTCGATTTGGACCGGCATGTGGGCCTGCTCTGAGCCTGTTCCCTTTCTCGGTATTCGCCCGAAGAGCGTGGCGGAGGAATTCACATTCAATAACAGGAGAACCAGAAGTCGAGAATGCTCTAGCATTGTACTGGCATCTTCTAGATCATGGGAGAAATTCTGGACATTGGCAGCCTCCATTGGCTGTACGTCAATGATTACTCTTCACCGGCAATCTTTCGCTCAATTCCCGCCATGTCTTGGAGTCGATTCCAGAAGCCCAATCGATCCTCTTCAGCCATCAGAAGGGTTTCTGATGGATTTCCATCCTTATCGAATTGTTTTCTGAATCGCCCTTCGGAACGAGCGAAGTCTCTGAACCGAACCTCCTTCCTCTCTCCAGTCTCATCCTTCATCTGATGCCAATCCTTTCGGGGACTTGGGTTGCCCTTGAGATCCCACCTATCTTGGAATCGAGGACCTTTCTTTGGATCGTAAACGAAGATTGGCCAAGCGCGTGTACGCAAGGCAAGAGCGGCTTGCTTGAATGAAACATGATCAGCGACGCCATGTTCGGGCTGACAAGTCGTATACACAGAAACTACAGCGGGCCCTGGATGTGCATTCGCTTCTCGAATGGCGCGGTAGAAGTGATTTGGTAAACTGGTGACTGTTTGTGCAACATACACGTTGGGGTGCATGGCTGCAATTGCGCCAAGCTCCTTGCGGAATTCTTGCTTCCCCGAAATGGCTGTTCCATGGGCATAGAATTTAGCATCCTGTCCTGTGAATGTAGCAGTCGACGTCTGTCCACCCGTGTTTGAGTAGACTTGTGTGTCCAACACTAGGACCTTGATGTCCATTCCCGAAGCGAACATCCGGGACAAGGCACCAAATCCAATGTCGTACATCGCTCCGTCTCCACCAATCACCCAGAGTCGTTTGTCTTCCCAACCAATCTGGTCCCACCGCGCGCGTACACCCATTGCATCTGTAGGTCCATTCTCAAACAGAGAATTGGTCCACGGCACACTCCATGGATTGTAAGGGAACGTACTGCCATAAACAGTTGAACAGCCCGTTGAGTTGACGACACCGACGTTGTCAGCCCCGTGATCGTAACCCAGAACAGCGGAAAGCATCCGAAGCGCGGTTGCCTCTCCACAACCAGCGCAGGAACCCGCACCTCCAACATAGAGCAGACTCTTGTCAACAAGCATCATGTCCATGACAGATTTTTCATTGATGAATTTCGGATCTGTATCGCCCATGCTTTGGAAGAAGTCCCATAATCGCCGATGCTCATCCATTCCAATCTTCTCTTTCGAGACCATTGCAAGTGCATTCTTGTCACCACAGACATCTACGCACTCGGCACAACCTTTGCATTTGCTTGGATCGATGAAGATGCCGAAGCGCCCAGGTTCGAGATCTTTCTTCTGCCGATTGCCCCAGTACTTCTTCACGCGAGGCCATAGCCCCTCCATTTCCCCAGCGTCCTGTTCGGATAGTCCATCAAGTCCACCTTGGAGAGTTTCTTCGGAGACGACCTTACCAAGAATTGCTGTGTCAGGACACATGGTCACACAGTCCATGCATCCAACGCATGCTTCTGCAACGAATTCAGGAATTTCATCTGCGATATAGGAGAAATCTCGGTAAACACCGCTGCCTGCGGAGATGATTGAACGACCATGAGCAGGATCAGCAGGCAGGCTGGATGGTGCATGTCCAGCGTTGTACGCTCCGATGATTCGCTGCTCAAAATCTTCAACACTGAAGAAATCTTCATCATGAGCGGTTTTGCGTCGTGCACGCTTCCCTGTTGTCAAGCGTCCACCTCCATCTTAGCAATCGCCTCTGGTTGAATCTCATTTACTTCGGTGTAACCACGCTTGACGCATGTGAGATTATCCTGCACAACTTGCTCGCCTCGTCGACCGAAGTATTTGCGCAGACTCTTCTCAATTGAACTGTACAGTTTCTCTTCTGATGTATTCTCTGCGAACGGCGTACTTCGAAGGAAGACGCCGAGAAGAACGATGCCCTGCATGCGTACAACGAGATCCTCACTACTGCTAACTTCTCGCGCAATCTTAGCGGTATCAATCCACAGAATTCTAATGCCACGGGATTGAATCTCCTGCTTAGCCCAGTCGGGCAAATTGTTCCAGACCTCCTCATCCGAATCGGCATTCGTTTGAAGGAAGACCGTACCTCTATCACGAACTCCGGTGAGGGGATTTCCTGTGTTGAAGGCATTCTTATCCTGAACAGCGATGAAATCTAGAATATCGAGTTCGTGATGAATTCGAATCCGCTCATCAGCGATGGTGAGATAGAAATTGGTTGGCAAACCCTTCTTCTCAGAACCATATTTCGGGTATGCCTGAACCGTTTTTCCGAAGAGATCCGCGGAGACGGTTGCAATGATTTTGTTCGTAGTCACGCTGCCGAATCCACCTACACTGTGCCCCCGCATGCTGAAGGCCCCATCAGGTCGACCATCGAGGTCAGGGGCTGGTTCCAAGGCGGTGGGGTGATTGATTCCGAGAGAGAAGTATCGCGGCTCAGCATCTGATTCCAGAAGGTCGTATACTGCGGCTATGTCACCACTAGTGACGTCACGACTTCCAAGGCCATAGGAACCGGTGTGGATTCGAGGAATGCAATCCAATTCTGGATATCCAGGGCGACCTTGAATTGCGTCTGCAAGAGATGCTTTAATTTCGGTGGTAAGGGGATTTGACTGTGCCATGGGGTCATCCATTCTTTCCAGAATAGCAACCGATTTGCACCCCGCAATCGCAGCGGCAATTTCGGCTCCAGGGAAAGGTCGGAAGCAAGTAATGTGAACACAACCAACCTTGCGCCCACTCGCCCGTAACTTGTCAACAACGGTTGTTGCCGTTTCAAACATCGAACCAATGCCAATGATGGCAGTGTCAGCATCTTCCATATTGTAACAGTCAATGAGACTATATCGACGCCCAGTTAGTTCTGTGAAATCTTCCATCGCAGCCATGAGTGATGGTTTGACGGTGTCCGTGAAATGACGCTGCGCGATTTTACCCTTCATGTACGCATCTTGATTCTGAACAACACCCGTCATCACTGGATGGTATGGATCCATCAAATTGCGAAGTTTATCTGAAGGGTCACCGACGAACTCTTTCATTAGTTCAGGTTCGCAAAGCCGCACATTCTCGATGGTATGAGTGGTCAAGAACCCATCTTGTACATTGAAGAACGGAGTGTCTGAATTTTCTGCAGTTCTACGGGAGATTAATGCTAAATCACCAGCTTCCTGAGCATTGCGGGCGAAAACAATCCCCCAACCAACATCTGAAACACCCATGATGTCATCGTGTCCAGCGTGGACATTGAGGGATTGACTAGTCATTGCACGAGCACCGATGTGGAAGACTATTGGAAGCCGTTTCCCACTGATGACATAGAGGACTTCTTTCATCAGAATGAGGCCCTGTCCTGAGGTGAAGTTCGTCACCCGTCCACCAGCCAGAGCATAACCCTCGGCCGCTGATGCGCTTGAGTGTTCAGATTCAGGCTCAAGGAAGATTAGTCGTGTACCCCACAGATTCTCTTTTCCATTGGCTACGGCCTGTCCATAACCAACACCCATCGTTGTTGAGGAGGTTATTGGATAAGCGCACGAACCTTCAGTAATGTTCGTCTCGATATGAACGATGTGCCCAGCGCCATCTGTAGTCGCAGGGATTCCTGGATATTTCACATCAGACATACTCATTCCCCACACTACAGGTCTCTGTTGTTGCCCTTCGGGCAGTGCAGTTGCATTTAGGCGTTTGTAAATTTGTCAACATCGCGCCGCAGTCCTCCGATGAACACCATATTTTCATAAAAAAACCCACAAATGTCCGCAGATGGGTGTTTTTATAGCGTCCTCCTTACAGGAGGAAATATGAGCGCACGCTATGTGAATACTCTGCTGACTGCAACCATCATGATTTTGGTAACGATGAATGGTGTTTTGGATTTCAGCGAAGAAGAAAATGAAACCCCTGAATTGCTGGAGCTCGTAGAGCCTCTATTGGCACCTACGGATCCCGGACATACCGTGTTTGCACAATACATCACTTCAGATAACTGCGGATTCTGTTACCAGTATGGAAGCCCTGGGCACCATGCAGCAAAGCAGGCACTGCCTGACCGATATGTGTATATCTCATACCACAGTGCATCGTATGGAAACACAGCTGATGCAGAATCGGGTAACATTGCTCCGATTATGGGCGTATCTCATTTGCAGGAAACTGGTGGCGCACCAAAGACCTCCTTTGGTGACGCAACCCTCAACACAGGCTGTGGGTCGAACACCTGCTGGGATCAGTACATTTCCTCGGGAGGAAATATGCATTCCACCTCAGCCGATTACGTTGTGAACGTTGGACAGAGCGACAATGGTGACGGTACATCAGATGTCACCGTTACGGCTTCTTACATTGGTACAGGAACAGCCGCTTCATCGATTAAACTGTATGCGGCAGTTACGGAGAAGGTCTGCAACTCTCACGTTTATTCAGACGGCACCAAGGGACACAACTGCTGGGAAGCATGGCTGTTGAACAACGGTGGTTATGCGAGCAACAGCGGAAACGTTGGTGGCGGCACAGGATTTGAGACGATTTCTCTTTCATCCGGTTCAGCGTCCAAGTCCTGGACTGTTCCGAACAACCTCGTTAACGGTGGCGCAGGCAACATGAATGTGGTCGCAGCACTCTTCAGTGGTTGGAGTACCAGCAGCTTCAATGAGGATGTTTATGCAGCCGCTGACGGCACCATGCAGCCACCGATTGACATCGCAGTTCAGAGTTTTACCATCAACAATCAAGATGGTGGACCGGGCTTCATGACAGGAGACACTCTCGATCTGACAGTTACTGTTCGCAATGCAGGTGCTGACACCTATTCAGATGGCGGCACGATTGAACTGTGTGATAACAGTCAGTGCTTCGACAGCACATCTCTGAACACACTGTCCAATGCAGCTGGTTCATCCAACACTCAGACATTCAGTTCGACCTACGACACCTCTGGCATCCAGACCACAGCATATGGCTTGACTGGATTCCAAGCCAAAGTCACCGGCCTAACAGACGATGGCAACGGTGGGAACAATATCATGATGAATTACGCCGATCACGATTTCACTCCACAAGCCGATCAGCCGAGTGCAGATGGCCAAATTCAGATTGCACGCGGCTCCACATTGGACTTTGAAGTCACCGGAAACCCACGCGACGTCGTCGATACATTGGCTACCATGACTCCAGAATTTGAGACATCTCAAGCAGGTTCCAACACATGGAGTGCCGATTGGGTCAACGCTCCAAGCAGTCTAACTGCTCCAGGTTCGCAGAATGAGCACTGGAGATTCACAGTCGACCCAGTGAACTCTGCGAGTAGCGGTGATTACGACGTCCGAGCGCGCTTCACAGATGCTCGAGGCCAAGTTGGGGAGTGGAAGGTGGCTTCCAATGCCTTCAGTCTGATGAACGGCATACCCATCGTGGTCGACCCGAGTCAACCCGAGAACGCTCCGAGTACATGCCCATCTTTCCCCGGTCTTCCTACGGTGAAGGTCGAGACCAATGAGCGCGTATCTCTCGCTGGTTTGGTCTGCGATGCAGAAACTGACCTGACCAATTTAATCATCACTAGCAGCGACCCATCGTTCATTGCATGGCATGCGTCCGCAGGTGAGATTGAAGTCAACTTCCAGACGATGCAGTGGGACAGCATGGGCAATCCACAACCTCAGGGCTTGGGTATCTCAATCAACGATGGAGAGGACACCAACACTGGAACTCTCTTGTTCAGCGTAATTGAGAACGGTCAACCCCGCTGGTCGAGTATCCCGGCACAATCTTACGATGAAGGTGCCAGTACACAATTGAGTCTCGCTCAGTACTTGACAGACACGGATTCGAATGGCAACCCATCGAGCGTAATGGATCTCACATTGGCCATTGTATCTGTAGAGCCTGCAGATGTCCTCACAGCCGAAATTTACGGCAACACCTTGATGGCAAGTGCAACCGATGACGATGCCTTTGGTAGCGTTGTCATCACAGTGCGTGCAACTGATATGGATGGCCAACTAAGTGAGACCCCTGTTCATGTGCACGTGCAAAATGTCAACGATGCACCACGCTTTGATGCAACAGACTTGGGCAGTCTCATGGTCCAGGTTGATGACACCCTTGAGTTGGATCTTTCTTCTCGTCTAACGGATATCGATGATGACGATGCAGAGATTTGGGCTTCTGTCACTTCAAGCGATGGAACAGTCCAATACAATCCAATTTCAGGAATGCTCACAGCGACCTACAGCACTGCCGGCCAGTACAACATCCTGTTGTCTGCAGAGGACTCCCATGGTGACAGTAGTGAAACCCTCCTGCTCGTCACCGTCGTCGATAGCATCCAGTTGGTATGGAGTACAGATGGCAGCACGGGTGATATCGACATCGCAGTGACAGACATGTATTACAGCAAGAATCCAACAATATTCCTCGTTCAACTCAGTGCTACCGGATTGACGGACATTGTGGCTGAGTGGCAGATTTGCAATACTCAGAGCGGTATTTGCTATGAGCAGGGCCTAGAATCGGTTGATTCAACAACATTCCAAACAGGACAGACATTCTCAGCAGTTCCCAGTTCAGGAAATGGATTGGCCAATTTCGATGAAGTGAAAATTCAGGTTACAGCAGTTGGCACCGATGGATTTGATTACGAATCCGATTGGATTTCCTATCTAGCTACACCGGAACCAGGTACTGAAGATCCAACTGAAGAAACAGATGATGGTACAGACAACGAGCAGACTGGGGCTGGTGATGAAACCTCATCCGAGGGTGGCATGAGTACAACTGTCATCTTCGCACTCGTTGGCCTCGTCGTTCTGATGTTGGTTGCGGGAATTCTTGGCAGCATGTTACTCCGTGGTGGCCGTGAAGAGCAGGTTGATTGGGCTAGTGCACAACCATCCTTTGACGCTCCAGCCGCAGCACCACCTGTGGCCATGGCTGCAACAGCAGCGCCCGTCGCACAATCAGTACCCGATTACTCCCACCTCACACCCGGCGGTCAATATGTGACAGGCCATGTGGGTGAGACCGTCTATCTGGCACCAGATGGAACTGCTTGGACCATGCAGGCCGACAGTTCGTTTGTTCGAACATCCTGATCCGACTTTCAGGATTCGCGCCCCGCGGCGCTCGGCGTACAATGGGGCTAGACCTAGTCACATTCGGCAAGTCCCATTCCAACCTAGAAACAGGGTTTTTGTCGTACAATAGCCGAAGCCCGATAGTGAATGATTAAGAGCGGTCTTCAGAGGGCGAGCCCTATGTCTGTAGAGGCTATGGTACAAGGAATGATTGACACGTTGAATGAAGCACTGGGCGATGCTGCAAAGCACGACCGCGGCAACTCTGCCGCGGGCACCCGTGTTCGAAAGGCAATGCAGGCCACAAAGAACTCAGCACAAGATGTGCGAAAGCAAGTTCAGGCCGACAAGAACGCTTGAGACATTCAATTTGAGTGCCCCTGTTCTGGCTTTGGCCAGGGCAGGGGCCTCTCACGTTTCGACGAGTTCACTATGAGTGGTCCAAACCACCCATTCACCACCACCATTCATGAAATCAGCATACCCACTTGTCTGGTGCCACCCTTCAGGAACTCCTTCCCATTCAATTCCTGGCGCTAGTATGACCCACTCAACCGTGGACAGATTTCCACGATTTTCCATTGGTGTGCCTGCGAACAATTCCTCTTCCCACCCCGAATCAGGGGCACGCCAATGTCCAGTGATGTCTCGTTCAACCACATCATCGATATGAGTGTGAAAAGTGTAGAGGTAATGCATTCCCAATGTTGCATCGTGAACAAACACGAAATCCTCACCATCCGCCATGTTGTTTGACAACACTTCGGCTGCATCATCGGTCCAGTATGTCTGACCGTGAAGACCCGCAGCTAGAGAGATTGGCAGAATCACCAATACACCAATGATTGCTTTCCGCTCAATCCAATTGAGCTGACCATTGACTCGTTTGACCAAGAGATAAGATGGAATGGCCAAGATTGTGATGTATCGTCCATTATTGCCCATTGTCCACATGTGCAATGGCCACTCAGAATCCCAGAGAATCGATTCGTAGGTCCATAGGCATGCCACGTAGGCCACGATGGCGCCAGCCATCATTCCAATGAATAGTGATAGTTCCCCAGTCACTCGATCATCATTCTCAGCCATTTTACACCAGGTTTCTCTTGCGAATGGCCACAGAACCATTCCGACCATCCCATAGACGATGATGACGCCGAATATCGAAATGGGTAATGCTTGAATGAAGCGGATCGGCTCAGTTGTCACAATCGAGAATGAACCATATCCTAACACACCCATTACGACGACACTAAACAGTCCGAATCCGAATCCAGCACACATCACCCTTTGTGGATTAAACCAATCATCTGGTGCACGATCGATGAGGATGCCCACCACGGTCAATCCGAGCAATGGAATGAACAGTGATAGAGGCTCAATTTTCCATTTGAGAACCAACACGAGTAAAATGAGCATCGATGCAAGCACAATCGCAGTTACACGGGCAACAATCCCCCGTTCGGTTTCGTAATTTCTTGACATTCTCCAGAGAGCCCATGCAATCCCAATCATAGCAAGATAACCGTATTCCGAATAACCTCTGCCAATCGAAAAGATGAGAGCTGGATTCAGCATCAATACAGTGATGGTTTCACGACTAAAATTCATCCTAACGGCGACGATGATTGCGATAATCATGCCCAATAACGCGAACGACATCATCGTTCCAGGTGTAACACTGCTCGTTGGAACTTCTCGTGCATTTGAAGGATCTGAGGCCAACGGATCATCTGTTCTTACGTCCCCCCAATCCAGAGCCCAACCATTTTCTGTCTCTACATAGGCGCCCTCCACATGAGCATCAAGGCCCAACTCACTAGTGAATATGGCAATGAGATTCAGAATGATTGCGAGTATGAATAATCCCTTCCAGAACTGGGGTCGTTGGAAGAACGAATCAGGTTCGGAATCTACAACCCCTTCTTCCATTGTGTCTGTTCCAGACACAAGTGGCTATGATTGCACCGCTGATTTAGAAGTCAAAAAGTGTCGATTGCCCCTTCTGCCGCAATCGCCCACCCGCTTTCATACGGTCCAGAGCCCGAGTAATTCGCCGCTCACTGAATTCACGCTCATCAATGAGAAAACGCCTGAGTTCTTCTTCATCAACCATACCAGAGGGGGGCAAATCACCCTGAATAGGATGATTCAGGAACAATTCTCGAATCTCATCCAATCTCTCAGGAATCTCCTTCTCCTTGGCTTCGCAAACCGCCTCAATCGTCCCATGTTCCTTGATTAATTTCAGTCCAGTTTTGGGTCCAATTCCACGAATACCTGGGTGGAAATCAGTGCCCACCATAATGCCAAGATCGACCAATTGCTCATGAGTGATGCCATGGTTCTCAAGGAGTTCATTGAGTACAATCCTCTCGGCAGTAACCATGCGACCAAACTTTCGCGTTCCATGACTGGTTAGATTTCTAATCATCACCGACCCTCCATACAGCAGAACATCCCAATCTTGACTGGCTACCCCGGACACCTGTCCATTGCGACACCAGACACTGGCCGCACCTTCGGCTTCCATGGGCGCTTCAATCCAAGCGATGCCCAGATAATCGAGCAATTGTTTGGTTTCTTGAACCATTTCGGGAGTATAGGAGACAACTTGCGCACCGAGTTTGTCTGCTGCCTTCCAATCCTCAGCCTCAACCGCAGCTTCCCACTTCTCTCTCGCATCCTCGCGACGTTCTTTGCGCCCCGCTAATGTCTCAAACTTGAGTTCATGAGGTCGCCCATCGAAAACGAATACGGGATCGATTCCAGCCCCCACAAGCGCAGAACTCCGATCTAGAAACCCCATCAGGTGAGAGACTGGGCGCCCGCTGCTATCGCGCAGATACGTCCCATCTTTTCCGTCCCCGCGCGCGCGTAGGCTGGTGATGAATTGGTAAGCGGTTAGAAATGCATCAACCGCAATTCGTTCACCTGCAAGGTCAGTCATCTCGATGGATGAAGGCGAAGCGAGGTCCCTTAGATTGCAGCCCATTCAAGCCGCCTCAAATGTCTTCAAGTTCGTCGAGTACATCCTCTTCGTCCCACTCTTCGTCCTCTTCAAAGTCTTCGTCATCTTCATCCGACGTCCCACCTTTGAATGCCATCCAGAATCCGATACCACCCAGAAGAATCCCGAGAACTGTGGAAATGTGTGCGAATTTACCCCATGTCGAATCTTCACCATATATGGTACAGAGATCATGTGGGATAGCGAACCTAAAACTCGTATCTCCATCGATAGTCACCTCTTGGAGTGAGTTTGGATGATCAATGTGTTGTGGCAAGTATACGGTTTTTCCATCGACAGTCACATTGACAATTGTAATCTCGGCAGAAATGGCTTGACCCGATGTCAAATCCATATGGAACAAAGAGAAGAACAATTGTACATATTCTCTTCCTCTTTGACTGATATCGGGGTCACCGAGAATAGCTCCATATTGTTCATGTCCAAGCCCAGTGATCGTTTCTGCACCATCCTTTGTGGTGTACACGTTATCATATTCGGCATAGAACGTGAAGGTGTACCCCTCTACCATTTCATCCCCTAGAAATGTTCCATCGCGTTCTTCCAATTGAGCAATTTCTTCCGCGGTCCAGACATCAGGATCATCAGGATTCGCAGCCATACCTGTCGCCAAGGGACCGGCTACTATTGGAGCAATCAACATAGACACCAATATTCCAAGTCCAGTGAATAGAATTGTGAGTTCCTTGAAGGGAATGGGTGGTAGGAACATAAATCCTCCAATGAAAACACCAATGCCCAACAAACCCCAAAAAATGAGACCGATCAATGACGTCGAATTGGTGTCAGTTACTTTGAAGCCACTGGCTTCTGAATAGGGTGAGACATAACCATCCGGGTTATCCAAGCCCGGAATAGTCTCCCGATACGGTTCAAGAACAGGAATTTCCATCCAAGAATTATCCCGTCCCAAATCTAGATTGTAACCGTCTCCAGGTTGACCAGGTTTTTGGAATGAAAGGCGAATTCCAAAGGTTTCTCCTGCTGGCACTTCTTCTATTTGATGATAGAATTCAAAATAGTAGTAATCATCTTCATCTGGTGTGTCTATGGCGACTTGCGCAATATCCTTGCTCCCTAAGCGAAGAACGATTGTAACTTGTTTTGTGCATTGATTTTGTTCCCAATTACAAATTATTTGTAATTTGATTGCGCCTGTAATTGGAACAGATGTATCGATTGGAACTGGTTCAGATGGGGGGTTTGAACCATCCCAAACGAATTCCCTTGTTCCTCCTCCATTGTTTGCTCCACCTAAATTTCCTTCTCCAACCGTATCATCAGATTCAACATCAGATGTTGCGGAATGCGTCCACATCGGCCATGTTTCTTGACGTTCTTCATCTGATTGACCGTAGAGATACATCGTATTTTGTTCGTATGTGAGATTTCGCGCATCTTCCGATTGCATCACACCAGCACCGGGTTCTTGTGCGCTTGTTGGAATGGTCGCCACCAAACTCGCAAATAACAGCACGGCGAACAAGACCAGTGCTGCTCTCCCCCCCTCGCGCATGGTCCGAGGGGAGAAGTGGGACCGTTATAGGATTAAGGCGAGGTGTGTGCTGCGTAGCAGCACAGACGCGCGCGTAAGAGAAGGCTTCCAAACATGACAAATTCAGTGGTAATTGGAGCGGGTTGGCACCCAGGTTTATTTCGACAAGAAGCCACTCAGTTGCTTGAATCCTTTGAGTTCGTCCATGCTCATGCTCTGGTCTGTAGCGCATCCGATGTACTGCGATTAATCTCACGTTCCAGTTTAATCTCCGAAGTGTTGAGTCCAGGAGATATCGTTCCAGTCGAGAATGCAATTGAAACCATTTCTGAGGCATTTCTTGCTTTGAATCTCAGTGGATCCGTCGCCGTGAAATCAAGTCGAACAGGAGAGAAGATTGAGGGCTGGTCAAGCCGGGAGATTGCCGGTGAAATTGGTGGAAAACTGGTTGAAGCTGGAAGGAAAATTGATTTGACCAATCCAGATATCACACTCCGCATTCACCTGCTCGCTCCATCAAATCGTTCGATTCATCCACATGAATTTGATGCTGAACCAGTAGTTGCTTGGGGCATGACCATTCATGATGGTGATGATTGGGCAAAGAGAACAGCACCAAATCGTCCATTTTTCAAACCAATCAGTTTGGACCCCAAACTTGCCCGCACCATGGTCAATCTTGCTTGTCCAGAAGGTGGTCGTATTCTCGATCCATTTTGTGGAACTGGAGGACTCATTGTTGAGGGTGTTCTATGTGGTCTGGATTGTTGTGGGAGTGATCTTGCATGGCCAATGGTCACAGGAACCCGTGAAAATGCTGCTTGGGCTCAGGCAAGAGGTGGAAAAGGAGATTTTGAAATTCGAAATGGCTCCGCAGTCGAGTTGTCGGAAATTTGGGATGAAACCTTCGACGGCTTCGCCTTTGATCCACCATATGGGAGAAATGCATGGAAATCTGCCGATGGTTTTGAATTACTATGTGGCGCACTTTCTTCGTGCAGTTCCGTGGCCAACAATCAAGCAAATCTCGTTACATTGATTCCATGGCCCCCAGATGCGTTATCTGGCCCAATCGATGAGGGCCATTCCTTCGGAAAATCATGGGCAGAAATTTCTGATGCCTTTTCTGAATCGGGCTGGAAAATTGTTTCAACAACACCCATCCGTGTTCATCGTAGCCTTGCAAGAATGCTCATTCATGCAATTAGGTCCTAATCAGAGTGGGCGGTGCAGGATTCGAACCCGCGTCGACGGGTCCGAAGCCCGTCAGGATATCCAGACTACCCTAACCGCCCGTTATCACTGGGGTCACACCTCCTCCTTCAAATCGTCGGAAGGTTGGGGGAGTCACAATGGGCGCTTGGTCGACCACCCCTTGCCTCGAAAAAGGCTGTAGTTTCTGCTGTCGAAAAACGGAGATGCCCCTTTCTCCAAGCGACGTCCTTCGAGTGGCAACAACAACGGGTCAGCACCCCGATCAATTTAGCAAAGAAGAATCAGGTATCCGAATCCTTCTGAACAATTCAGTAACTGAGGCTTGTGTTTTTCTTGATACTGAATCAGCTGACCCTCAAGCACCCGGCCTCTGTTCAATCTATGAGAATCGCCCGATTGGTTGCCGCACTTATCCCTTGATTTTGAACGAGGAAGATGAGGCCTTTCTCGATTCTCTTTGTCCATATCGGGAGGAATTCCCAGAGATTCCTCCGGCATTGTTGATGATGTTGAAGCGATTGGATTCTGAACTTCAGGGCCAATCATGAGTTGGCCAAGACAAATCTGGCCGACTCCATAGGGTGACTAAATCACTGTCCCAATTTAGATTTTCAATGATTTCTAATCCTGCGTCTATGAGGATATTTTCATCGAGTCCACTTTGTGGCCCTTCTCCCAATTCGGTTGCAGATTGGATAATAATTGCTCGATCCACGAGTTGTTCATCGAGGAAATGCTTCCACACAATAGGCCCACCTTCGACAAGTAATTCTTGTATTCCTCTATCGCCTAGGTGATCCAGTAGAGCGTTTAGGTCTGCACCTCCGTCTCCAGCAGGCAAAGCAACTCCTACCAAATCCTGTTGAATGTGAACCAAAACAGTTTCTTGACCATCGGTCATTACTGCCGCATCCAACGGAATCCGCAGTGTCCGATCAAGAACGATGCGCACTGGTTGCGCCCTTTTCCCAAGTGGCACACGTCGAATGTTGAGGGAAGGATTGTCACGAATGATTGTATTCACACCTACCAAAATGGCATCACATTGTCGTCTCAATCGATGCGCTGCATCCAGACTTTCTTCGGAGGTGAATCGTCCTGGTACATCGCCATCCACTACACCGTTTGCATCCATTGCTGCCTTGAGTGTGACCAACGGTCGTCTATATTCACACCAATGCATGAACGCCTGCATTTGGGTCTGCGCTTCGTTACAGAGTAACCCTTCCCGAACTATTATTCCTGCATCCAGTAGAACTTGGATTCCTTCACCTCGCACGGTTGGATTCGGATCTCTTGTCGCGACGATGACTTCGCCGACACCTGCCCAGAGCAACGCTTGGGTGCAAGGAGGCGTCCGCCCAAAGTGGTTACAAGGCTCCAACGTAACGTAGGCCGTACAACCTTCTGTGGCCACACTTTGGGTTTCGGCATCTGCAATCGCAGCTTGCTCAGCATGTAAATCACCGAGATGATCATGCCAACCCTCAGCGATGATTTTCCCACCCCGTGCCAGAACACATCCGACTGGGGGATTTGGAGCAACTTGTCCACGTCCGTGTTCGGCAAGCTCAATCGCACGCCTCATGCAGGCGATATCGAACTCAGACCAAGCACTGTCCATGCCACTCCGAAGGGTGAAAGATACCCGTTCTTTTCGGTCTCTTAATTTCTAGGTGATGTCGGGGAAGACTCATGATTGGATGCCGGCCTGCGCCATACATGGTTCGTATTGCATGTATCGTGAATCCGGCTGGCCGAGATGGCACCGTTCTGAAGCGTTGGCCAACAATCGCCAAACAGATTGAGGAAGAAGGATTGGACTGCGAGGTCACTTGGACTGAGCGAACAGGACACGCTTCAGAAATCGCCTACAGTTTCCGCAATCGAGAAGATCTCGATCTCGTCGTTGCCGTCGGTGGTGATGGAACTATGAATGAGGTGGCCAGTGGATTGCGTGGTTCATCGATTACTCTCGGAATAATTCCTATGGGGAGTGGCAATGATTACGCACGCGCACATGGGATTCCGCTACGCAATACAAAGGAGGCAGTATCTTTGCTGAAGTCCGGTGTTGATCGCCGTGTCGGTGCAATGCGAATCGATGGCGCCCCTGCTCCTGCTTTGCCTCACTACCCTTCACCTGCTCCCACAGAATGGGATGGAGATGCAGATGAGGATTGTATGGTCCGACGTTGGGCCTTCCTTGAATCGGATGGGGGGACTACCAGCGATGTATCTCGTCGAAAGACCCTCGGCCAGGGAAAGCACATCCGTGGAACGATGAAGTACACATATCTGGGAATCAAGAGCATATTTGGTTGGAAGAAACAAGATGGGTGGTTAAAAGTCGATGATGTTGAGATGGGGCGAACGGACATGAGTGGACTTTTCACCACAATCATGACTCAAACTTTCGGCGGAGGATATCGCATCGCTCCGGGCATGTGTGTTACTCAGGATTCAATGTCCATCATTCTGGCCACCGGTCTATCAAAATCTCAAATGCTTCGAATTATGGGACCTCTAAAGAAAGGAACACATGTTGGGAAGTGGAGCATCACCCACAATCCCGGAAAGCGATTGGAACTGCGCAACATCGACGAGAACAATCAACCTAGCAATGTACCCCATGATCCACCAATGTGGGTCCAGGTCGATGGGGAACCTTGTTTGATGACCCCTGCCATCATTCAGTATGTTCCTGATCAATTGACAGTTCGGGGCGGACAGTCGATACCTAACGAATAATCACAGTGAGAAATCGCTGAAATCGCCTTCATCGTTGACCTCAGAGTCGACCTTCTGTCTTGTTGGCACTTCCTCTTCTACTTCCTCTTCAACAGGTTCAGGTTCTGGTTCGGACGAGCGTGTTTTGCGGGTTCGCCTAGCGGGTTTCTTCGTGGGTTCCGGCTCAGGTTCCGGCTCAGGTTCTGGTGTTCCAGACGCCAGTCGTGAAGTGTGTGGTTTGGTGGCAATACTTCTTCGCTTACCACTTCCAACACCCCTGGGCATATCCCCGATAATGTTCCGAAGCCCCTTCTCCTGCAATTCTTGCTCAAATGCCTGTTCTTCTTGCATTTCAGAAATCATTCCCTCCATCACCTCTGCTTCTTCGGTGGATGTGACTGAACTTCCTGCGACGTAATGCCCCGTGTCTGAGCCAGGCGAATCTTCAGCAAGTGCAGCATGGATATCGAATTTCGGCGCTGCTACAGATTTCTTGGTTGGTTTCCCTGTGTATTCCGATTCTTTGGCTTTCGTCGTAGCGGCCATTCGTGCTTCGTGACGTGCTGCCTCATGCCGAGCTGATTTCCCAGCCCGCATTTGTTGCTCTGAGAGCATTGCTTGCGCTTGCGTGTCTGCATTGAGCATTATTTGGTTGCGTGAAAAAATGTAGAGCGCACCCGATGCCACAATCGAGATCAACAGAATGGTCGTGTACAGACCCCTCCCGATGACAGGTATGTCGCCGGCGACGTATGCTTCGTCAGAGTTGACGATTCTTTCATCGCCATATTTCATCGATGTTACGACAAAGTGACCGCCCCAACCACTACTGGATGCATCAATTGTACAGTCACTGATTTGGTCTTCATTAATCGATTCAGTTTGGACGAGATATCCATTCAGTTTGATTGCTTGATTCGTTGTCATTCGCAATGCCGCATCAAACACATTCTCATTCGCAGGAACAACGGCCAACAAGGACCATTTTCTATGCGGGAATTCATTCGCTTTACCATCTGCAGTAACTCCATCGATGATTGGGGTCCCTTCAGCAGTTCTAGGGGATGGCCAATCTTTCTCACTATTGACAACCGAAACAAAAATTGACCCTGGTTCTACATCCTGCGCCTCACCATACGGCATTTCCATGACCATCCATGAAGTGATGGCATGATTCGTTGTTTGCGGTTGATCGAAAATTTTGGTTTGAACCAACCAACCGGAGATTGAATATGTTGAATTTTCACACCCCTCCAATTCAAGTTCGTCTGCATCGAGATGTCTAGATGTACTACTGGCCAGTTTGTTTGTCACAGAAATCGAATGTGTTGATAATCCGGTACTACTGTCGGAACTAAAACTGGTGCTATATTCACCATCCGAGGACCCCCAAGTGACGCTTGGTCCCCCGATACAGCCCGAAAATGACGGTATCAGGAAAAGAAGAACTAGCAGAGGGGCAAGGCGTCGCACGAATTGTTGAAGTCGCCCCACGTTCAAGACTGTTCGCACCCGAAGGGTGCGTTTGCAATCAATGCTCATGCTCAGAATGTTCGTCACTGGTTCCTTCAGAACCCGAATCGTTGTGCAGGAGGTATGAGAGGTCTTCCATGAAGTCCACGGTAGACCAATCTGAACCCGTGTAAACGATTCTCTTGTTTCCATCTTTGTCAATGATGAAGGTAACAGTATTGTGGCCGACTTCGTACATTTCCTCCTCACTACCCATCCCGTCGTGGTCATGAGAACCATCTTCGCCCATGTCCATGCCCTCACTAGGTGCAGGTAGCAACGAGAGGTTGGCATTGGATGCTGCCCAAGCAATATGATTCGTATCCTGCATAATCATGACTTCATCGACGCCAACCTGACTCTCTTCCCAAGTCATGTTGGTTGCATTCCATAAGTACAACGCCCACCACCAAGATCCATCACTCGGAGCATCAACACCGTTGATTCCATGGACTTGATTTCCCCATTGTTCGTGAGCCGATGAATTCAGAGTGACATTATTCATCGCCATCGTAGTCTTTGTCAGATTCCAGCCCGAGGCATTCTCTTCGGGAAGCATATCATGATGGCCGTCAAGTAGAGCTGTTGAATTGTCAGGATAGAGAACTGCGACTTTATGCGACATTCCTGAGTGATTTTCATGGTCTGAGTTGATGTGATCCGTATCGACGAGCAGATGGTAACTGTCCCATACATGTGCCAAGTGAGCATGGTCCTCACTGGTCAAGTGCGTCCAATCATATCCGCGAGCAGTCGTCCATTCAAGCAAGTGTGAGGGTGTATCCCGAGCAGGATCTATTGAGATGGAGATAAAGACAAGATCCGATTCATCAGACATTTCTCCATCGATATAGTTCAGATTGGATTCAATTGCGAGGCAAACATCGGGACAGGACGTGTAGGTGAATGCCAAGACGACAACCTTGTTGTCAAAATCTGTGAGAGAAATACCCTGTCCGTTCTGATCAGTTAGTGTGAAGTCTGGTGCCGGAGGGGCAGGATTGTACTCCATCCCGTGAAAATCGTGTGCACCTCCTTCCTCATGGCCAAAACACCCAGACATGGACGAAATAATCACTAGAATCGCCAGTGCAATAGGCATCCCACGCATGATTCCGTGTCATTGAAATGAGTATATCACAATAACT
>Ga0208522_1000865_pt1 | contig 20077 bp, 10 predicted proteins | sample ETNtaG_25_FD_185763 | JGI IMG/M metagenome (GOLD analysis project Ga0208522, IMG submission 185763) | Marine microbial and viral communities from oxygen minimum zone, Eastern Pacific Ocean - ETNP201302SV86 (SPAdes) (version 2) | ecosystem: Environmental > Aquatic > Marine > Oceanic ... | reverse complement strand
GTCAAATAACTTCCCAGATAGGGGCATATCGTGCTCCCATGCGAACTCCTTCATTACCCTAATCGCCTCTTTCTCTAACTCGGAGTCACCTACGAAGTCAGTTAACTCGATCTTGTTATTCCGCGTATTGGCCTTGAATGCGGCGATTGGGTCCTCCTTGTGGAATACTAAGTAGGCAGATCCGAATCCAAATCTCTCCCTCAGTAGGCTCCCGAAGTAGTGGATTAGTGGGTCAGAAGGAGGGATTACCAAGTCACGAGTTCGACTAATCCTATCCTTGCCCTCCAACATGTCTAACCTTCCCCAACAGATATCCTGTAGATCGTCAACAAGGAAGCCTTTGATCAGTGTCCCATCGTCCTCAAAGTCATGCATTACGTCGCTAATCTCTTCTGGAGTAAAGGAAGACCCAGCCAGTCTCTCTACTTGCTTGAGTGTGATTACAGGGTAGTCTTCTACAAGATTGCGTAAGTAGGACCTTTTTGTCGCCCATAAGTCTACATTTTTTAGAGGAGCTACGGTCCTGAACCCCCCTCGATAGTCTTGGATTAGGTGCCCGCTCCTCACTAACGGGGATATTAATTTCCGGAATTCTGATCTTGACATAGCATTCCTCTCCATGAATAAGTCAGGATCATTTGTGTCCCTGAAGAACTGCAGTATCTCCTCGTCCTCAGGATAGGTTGGAACGTTTCGAATTGTGAGCAGTCTCTGGAAGTGCGAGTACCTGGCCCATACTAGGTGACCACGTAGATTCGAACCCTGGTGCAACTGGTGAGCAGCAACCATCGAATCTAGGTTGACCCTGAACATCTCGCAGCGGCCCCGCAAAGAGAAGTCATCCCGGAGCTCTGTAGTATTCTCAAGAGCGAGAGTCTCGTTTTCCCATCTGCTATTCTGATGAATCGAGTGATGGTAAAACAGCATCCTGTTGATTTGCTTTCTTGATCGTGGTTCGACGACTCCTCCTCTGATGTACCTCTCGCCGTCGCCCATGGAGGAGAAGCCCAATTCCGACAGGATTTGCTGGATGTTGTCGTCGCAGTCGTGGACGGGAACCCCATTGAAAGCGTGGAGGACGGAAACGTCAATTAGTCGATCGCGATAATTCTCTAGCAATTCGGCGAAGGTAACCTTGAAGTCGTCCAGATATGAGTGAGGGATGTTGATGTCCTTGATCTCAAGATAGTCATTTACGACGAACATTAGGACTCGGCCAATGGGATCGACCCCTTTGAAAACGGGATAGTACCATCCTTGTTTGAGTAGAAGTCGGACCTCTTGGATGAATCGGCTACTGAATGGGTCAGACTGGGCTAAAATACGCATCTTCCTGTCCTCTGGAAGTGGAGAGAGTAGGCTTTCTGCGTCCTCATGAGACGAGTAGTAGTCGGTTGGGTCAGGTTGTAGTGCGACCACTCTGGCAATTGCTCCCCGTCTCTCGAGTTCACGGAGTGTGTCTGCCAACTCCTCAACGGGCCTAGATACGAACAAACGTAGAGTATGAAGGCGGACAGGCCCGACTCGGGCAATTAACTCAGTAAGGGCTTTGTCGAAGGGGAGGGGTTTGATTCGACCATGCAGCCTCTTGAAGATGGCCATGGATCTCTTCCTATTGGGGACGTCGATGAATTGCTTTGCGACTACGAGTTGTCTTTCCATGTTCGATAGAGCCGACTTCAGGCTCCTCTGAATGTGTGTATTCTCCTTCCCCTTCGGATAATCCGAGAATAGGTCATTCCTTGAGATTCCTTGTTCGGGGATTTTTTCGATTAATTCCTCTTCCAGAGGTCCGAACCAAGGCTCAGTCCTGAGTCCCATCAGCATCGGCAATTTTTCACTTAGGGTGTATCCAACCCTATTGTGAAGAAGTCTTCCATTGTAGATATCAGAATCATGCTTAATGTCCTTCCAATCACGGAATCTGTAGTTCTCCACCCTGTGCAGTAGTTCTTCTCTCCTCTGCACGAAGGTCAGATTACGGATTGCATCCGCCGGCTCTTCGAATCTTGAGAAGGACTTGTTTAGGATTAATGTCTGGAGGGTTCGATAGTCGATAACATTGAATTCTCCCCCAGTAATCCTATATTCGTCAATTCTGAGAATGAATTCACCCTCGCCGGTTTGTGTGAAGAAGCCAATTGAGACTAGATTTCGTATCTCAAGCTCCTGTAGAACCGACTCTACCTGCGCAGAAGGGAACGGCAGACGAACACTGAGTGATTCAATAGTCTGAGGTCCCTCAGATCCTAACATATCTAGGAGTTTCAATCTCAGACAGTCCATGGGGTCGGAAAGTGGTTTTTGCTTCCAATTGGATGGTTCTCCTCCCACAAAATCTTCTCCAATCTCGTAACTAAGACCGCCCGTATACAGTTCTCTGAGATCGTCCATATCAGCCGCCCCGGCCACTGCAAGGCATCCTAAAGTGCCGTGAACCTCGGTCATCCTCATCGAAAACCACTTGCCATCTATCTTTTCGAGGCCAGTTCCACGGACCTTGGTAATTAGTCCTCTTTCTGCTAGTTCGTGAACCCATGAACGCAAAGTTTCGAATTCTATTTCCCTGAGTTTCTCACTATACAGTGGATGAGTGAGTTGCCGTTCGAGGCCGCCACCCATGTCCATCAGCCTAAGCAATTCATTGGCATTGGTTGGTACTGAAACCTTCGACTGGTAGTAATCTCTCAATTTTTCCTTGTCTAGCTCAGTTGCAAGAGATCTTGCCCCGAGGAGACGCCTCAGAATCTCGGGATCGACGTCCTTGATCAGATAGGCCCTAGTTCTTAGGGAAAGAAGGTCTTCAAACGAGGACATGAATAGAGTTAGTCCTAATGGAGATGGAATCTTGACTCTTCGATGGACAATTCGGACGTCCTCGCTATCCATCCTAGTCATGAATTGCCGAAGTTGGTCCATTCCCAAGTCAGTAGTGAGAATCTCATTCATTGCCTCTCTTACAATTACTGATTCGTCCATCTTCCTGTGACGATTCATTATTTGCTCTGCTTTTACTTGGAATTGCTTAGGGCTAACTTCTTCGGCACCAATTCTACGAGGGTTTAGCATGCTTCTAGATGAGACTTCGCGGAACCTTTTTGCAAAAAGCTGCGAGTCGAGGAGGTACTTGTTCAGGATTTCCTCACTTCTCTTGCTACGGAAAACCTCTGGAATTAACGAAACCTCTACCTCGTGACTCAATTTTGCCATGAAGCCATTCTCATCGAAGGACAGTTCGTGCACTATGATTTCATCTCTCGTTGCCATGCCTGCAAAGAGATACCCTAGTGCAAGGTTGAATGCACGGCCCCTGCATGTTGTTACGACATAGGTGGGAAGTGGAGCTTGGACTTGCTCAACTAGTATTCGATCCTGAGAAGGAACCTGGAAGGTTGTAGCTGAGTGCTCATCTAAGAACTGAGTTAATGCGTTGGCGACTGGCCTATTGAGGCCTAGGACGTCAACGAGAAAGGGAGTGATTGATCTGCCCGTTCGGTATTGGACAGAAAGTATACTCAATAAATCGAGAACCTCGTTGCTGAGTTCGCTCGTCCGGCTCATCGCTTCGCCCGTCCAAGATGGAATAGTAGGTCTGAATCCCGTTGCAGGAGTGACATTCACTCTGGTTCCGATAACACTGGCAACCCTAAATGTCGAACCACCTAGGAGGAAGACGTCCCCGTTTCTCATACTGGAAACGAATGAGGAAGATAGTTGTCCGACTAGAGTCCCGTCGGAAGTGAACACTAGGTAATTATTGTCGGGAGAAATTGTTCCTATATTGGTATAGTAGATCATCTGGGCATAACCTCTCTTTCCGAAACGATTCTCCTCCCAATCTACCCATATGCGTCTCTCTTCTTCGAGGAGATCGAGGACTTCGATGTAGTCATCGAAGGGTAGATTCCGATATGGCCACGATGCTTGCACAAGTGCGAATGCTTCATCGATGTCCCATTCTCTGATAATTGTCAATCCAATGAGGAACTGCGCCAGTACGTCAAGGCAATTCTGAGGGAATTTTAACAGATCCATATTCCCCGAAAGTATTCCATTCTGAAGTGCTACAATCTCGAGTAAATCATGGGATGACGTAGGCAAGAATCGAGCTCTGGGGAGACCATCAACTTGGTGTCCTGCCCTACCAATCCTCTGAAGTGCCGTTGCTATGGATCCTGGTGACCCGACTTGGATGACCAAGTCTACTGATCCGATGTCGATTCCCATCTCCAAACTTGAGGAAGATACTACGCACCTCAGTTTCCCATCCTTGAGCCTCTGTTCGACATCTAGTCGGATAGATTTGTCCATAGATCCGTGATGTCCCTCAACCCCAGCCACACCTGCTACTTTGAGCCGTTGAACGAATGTCTCTGTCATGTTCCTTGTGTTTACGAAAACTAGAGTTGTAGTATGCGCCTCCACAAGTTCCTTGATCCTGTCGATATTGTGATCTAGGATCTCCTTCACAGGAATCGATGTGAATCTTGGAGTTGGGAGTACGATGTCCAGATCCAGTTTCCTAGAACCTGAAATCTTAGCAATCGATACTCTCTGCTGGTTTTCATCATCTTCCCGGGAATCACTGGCAACGAGAAACTCGGCAACTTCGTTAAGGGGTTCCATTGTTGCGCTAATTCCAATCCTCTGCACATCAGAATCCACAACTGAATCCATTAGTGCAAGACTCAAAGATAGATGAGTCCCTCTTTTTGTTGGAACTAAAGAGTGCATTTCGTCAACGATCAACCACTTCATGTCATTCAATAGAGGACGGAATCGTTTCGATGCGAGAGCGAGCCCCAAGGATTCGGGAGTCGTGATTAGAATGTGAGGGGGTTTCCTGAGCATCCTCTCGCGTTCTTTCTGAGGTGTGTCACCGGTTCTAAGTCCTACTTTGATCTCCTGAGCCCGACCAGGAAGGAATCTTTCCTTAATTTCCGTTAGAGGGCCGATTAGATTCTTCTGAATGTCGTTTGCTAGGGCCTTAATTGGAGAGATGTAGATGCATTGCACGGTATCTGGAAGAGTGCCGTCCAGAGATTTACGAACCAAGTCATCAATTATTGACAGGAACGCAGTTAAGGTCTTTCCAGAACCCGTTGGAGAGCAAAGTAGGAGATGTTCTCCCGAAAATATCTGAGGAATGGCCACCTTCTGGGGTTCTGTGAAATCGGGGAATTTGTCTTGGAACCAATTTCTTACTGGAGAGGAGAGTTTGGCTAGAATGTCTTCAGTCTCTGAAATCTCTGAGACATACGTTATTTCTGGCATTTTTTCCAAACCACCTTGCGCTTCAGGGTATCGATAGCATAAATGAATGCTTCTCAAAAAGCAGAGCTATTTCGAGAAAAATTGCTCGAAAATGTCATCATGGTGCCTCAATAGGAACAAACGCTCTTTAGACTAGGATGGCTTGAAAACCCCGATTGGTTGTCGTTAGCCCATATGACCGACAAAGGTAGAATGTCAAGGTTGTCCTCCCTACTACGCAGAAGGGGAGTCGTGCTTCCATCATTCGAGATATATGGGGGCGTGTCCGGACTAGTTGACTACGGACCAGTGGGTGCAAGTATTAAGCGACGGGTGGTTAATTCATGGATTGAACATTGGAGCAATGTTCCCAACGTTGTAGAGATTGATTCGCCGTCAATTACACCTGAGTCAGTTCTTGTAGCAAGTGGCCATGTGGGAGAATTCAACGACAAGATGTCTGAATGCAAGTCCTGTGGAGGGACATTCCGAAGCGATCATATTCTAGGCGATCTTCATGATAATCCAGATTCCCTAGATTCTGCTGATCTTGATGAGTTAATTGCTAAGGAGGGGGTGAAGTGCCCCAGTTGTGATTCTCAGGATTGGGAGGGTGCGAGCCCGATGAATCTGATGTTTCAGACGAGCATTGGAGCAATGGGCAGTTCTCGGACAGCTTTCATGCGGCCTGAGACTGCACAAGGAATGTTCATGCTTTACCCGGCACTCTACAGACATTTTAGGCAGAGACTTCCCTTCGGAGCAATGCAAACTGGAAAGGGATATAGGAACGAAATTAGTCCCCGTCAGGGAATGATCAGGCTGAGAGAATTCAATATGGCAGAATTAGAGTATTTCATCGACCCAGAAGATCCCCCTGCCACTGACCTGAGCAGGTGGACCAGTAATGTTCGCATGCTTCCTGACCCAGATGGTCCCCACTCAGGTGAGAAGGATGTCACATTCGAAGAAGCATTCGAAACTGGAATAGTCAAACACCCTACCGTGGCTTGGTTCCTAGCTATGACGATGCAGTTCCTAGAAGATGTAGGCATTAATCCTTCCAAAATTAGATTTAGGCAACACCCTAGTTCTGAGATGGCGCATTATGCATCTGACTGCTGGGACTGTGAACTCAGTGGAGAACATGGCTGGGTCGAAGTTGTGGGAATAGCCAATAGGACATGCCATGATCTGGAGTCACACGAGAAGTTCTCGAAATCTACACTTCTTCGAGGATGGAGGAACTATGATGCTCCAGTGAATTTGAGCAGAGAGGTTCTCAAACCAATCGGATCGATAATCGGTCCTGCTTTCAGGGAAAGGGCTGCCGGAGTTTCTCTTGCCCTCTCAGAATTAACAGATTTACCGGAAAGCATGCCCTTTTCACTCACACTTCCCGATGGTACAGATGTAGAAATCACGGAAGATATGGTTACTAGAAGATTCGAGGACTCTGTAGTTTCCGGAGAGTACTTCACACCCCATGTAATTGAGCCTGCATTCGGTATCGATAGGATTATCTGGCATATCCTCGATCACAACTACCTAGAATTGGAAAAGGAAGGAGAGAGGTACACGATATTGTCACTAGATCATTCTGTTGCCCCTTATGACCTAGTGATATTGCCTCTATTCGACAAAGATGGGATGGATACAATGGCAAGAGATGTGTTGGATAGGATTGGTTCGATTCCAGGGATTATCGCAGAAATGGATTCAAGCAGGTCAATAGGAAGAAGATATGCAAGATCAGATGAGATTGGAGTTCCTTGGGCAGTGACGGTCGACCATCAATCTCTCGATGACGGCACATTGACGGTTAGGAGGAGAGATGATCAGAAGCAGGTTCGTGTAGACGTCGATTCTTTGATTTCGTGCATTATTTCGGAGTCATTGTCATCCCTATTCTAGGCTAATCTTCAAGTGTCGCCGAGCGCATATAGTCTCGTGGACGTAGAGATGACGCCCGATGATTGGACCGAGCGTTATCGCCCGACTACCTTATCGGAAATGGAAGGGAATGGAGACAAGATTAGGAGGGTCAGGTTGTGGTTGGAAAGTTGGTCGGATGGGAAGCTACCGAAAAAGAGAGGTTTACTTCTTACAGGGCCACCAGGGGTCGGTAAGACTACTCTAGCGCATGCACTGGCCAAAGAAAGAGGATGGACTGTTGTCGAACTAAACGCTTCTGAACAGAGGAATGCAGCGGCAATCAGAAGTTCTGCGACTAGAGGGTCTCAACATATCTCGCTCGACCAATTCGCCACAAATTCGAATCCCAATGGGAGAAAAGTGATTCTTCTAGATGAGGTTGATCACCTCAGTGGAGGATTTGCGAAGGTCTCAGAAGATAGAATTGAGAAGACGATGATTTCGGATGAAGATGGCCCTGTTCTGAAAGGTGACTCTGGGGGGAAGGCGGAGCTACTCAACCTTCTGAGCAATACGAATCACCCCGTTATAATGACATGCAATGACCCGATGAAGCTATGGGGCAGAGGAAGAAATTGGAGGTCAAACAGGGATAGAGTCTTGAGATCGTCCGAGAACGTGACTTTCGAAAGAGTAGATAGGTCAGACCTTAGGAGAATTGCTCTTAGGGTACTAGACTCAGAGGGAATTGGCATTGACCCGGAGTCTCTTGATGCTCTGATATTTGACAATCCGGGAGACCTCAGGGCTTTAGTTAGAGATCTCCAGTCACTGTCAAGCGTTGTTGATGGACATATTGATTTGAATGCAGTTGATGACCTCTCCAATGCTGTTCTGAGGGACTCTCAGGTGAACGTGTTTAAGTCTCTAAAGAAGGCTTACCTATCTTCATCGGGTGCAAGAGTATCTGAGATTGTTCGCAATTCGGACAAGGATCCGGATGAGATGCTTGCTTGGTTTGCTTGGAACAATCAATCAATCATGACAAGTGCGAGTTTGGGAGAGATTTCGCGAGCCATGTGCAGCTCCGATTCATTTCTAGCCACGAAATTCACCAATCGGGCCTTTAGATCCTGGTACTGGGGTTCAGCACTACCTGCTCAAGCAATAGCCGCTGTTTCGACAACAAAGGAAGGAAGCGAGGTGTACGTGAGCTTTCCGGATTTTCTGAGGAGAGGAGGAGAGTCGTGGAGGACGGGAGGGGTAATTTCAAGACTCTCAGAGACATTTGGGGCTAGCAGGTCTTCGATTAGGGAGGACCTATGGCCAATTCTACTGGCTATACACAATCCTTCTCTAGGGGGTTCTGAGGATGATTTCACTGTGGCAAAGAAGATTGGTTTAGAAGCGGAGGATCACCTTGCTATGCATGGAATTCCCAAGTCTCAGAAGAAGGCGAAGGAAATATTGAAGGCATTCGAAGAAGGATTGAAAGAGATTGATGAGATTCTGATAGTGAACGAAGTAGAACAGAGAAGTAGAGATGAAAATCAGCCGACTCTGGATAGATTCGGCTAGTCGGATTCCCAAGTCCTCGGATGAAGCAACACCAATACAGTGAGGAGTTCGAGACGTCCGAGCCACATCAGCATCGTAGATGCCAGCAATGAAGGGGTGCTGAGGCTAGCCCATGAGGAAGCAGCTCCTGAAGGCCCGAAATCTCCCAGAGCTGGACCCGTATTTCCGAGAAGAGAGACGGATACGGAAAGTACATCATTCATGCCCAGATTTGGCTCAAGGAAAGAAATGGTTAGCATCGATGCAGTGACCAAGACCATCCAAGAGCTGATCATCCCCAAAATTATCCAGACTCTCTCCTCGTCGACTACAGCGCGGTTGAATCGAATCGCTATCACCTTCCTGGGTTGGATAATTTTCATTACCTCCCTCTTGGCTAATTCGAATGCTATTCTAATTCGAAGAACCTTCAGCCCACCTCCTGTTGAACCTGCACTTGCGCCAATAATCATCAAGAGAAGTAATACGAACTGACTGAAAACTGGCCAGTCGGAGAAGTTTGCGCTAGAATAACCAGTGCTGGTGATAGAAATTGCCTGGAAGATTGAGTACCTGATGGATTCCAATATGCCATAGTCCAATTCTTCTGAACTAGAGATATTAACTGCCAAAGCAATCCATGCGACGAAAACAATTAGCAAATACGTCCGCAGTTCCTCATCCTTCCAAATCTCATTTGATCTTCCTGAGAATGCGAAATATAGGAGGCTGAAGTTGATACATGTGAGAAGCATGAAGACCATTACGATGGATTCTATTTTGGCATCATCGAAGTCCATAATTCCGCCGTCAGTGGTTCCGAATCCCCCCGAGGGCATGGTAGTTAGAGCATAGTTCACTGAGTCAAAGGCATCCATTCTAGTGAATTGGAAAAGGAGAATTGCCTCGAGCAAGGTTAGTCCTACGTAAATTGCCCATAGTTTCCGAGCAGTGCTCTCCAATGTCGTCCCTAGGTTGGAGACAGAGGGGCCGGTTAGTTCGGCTCTGGCTAGGGCCATCCCGCCACCAAGTGCTCTTGAGAAAATCAGGAGTCCCAGCATAATGACGCCCATGCCGCCAATCCACTGTGAAATTGATCTCCAAAGGATGAGACTATTTCTCTGACTGCCTAAGCAATCCCCGTCAAAGTTGTTTGTTCCAGATTGACCTGATCCACAAACGGGACTAGTGGCTGGATCCACAAGTGAAGCCCCCGTGGTCGTGAAACCTGACATGGATTCGAACCAAGAGTGAAGTAGTCCGTACATAATCTGGCCAACCGAGTTCTCGTCACCAGGATGCATCCCTTGAGTCATCCAATACTCTCCAAATGGCCCATGGAACATTCCTCCCAACCATAGAGGAAGGGCTCCCACGATCACCACGGGGATCCAACCCAAAGCGACCGATGCAAAGGCCTCCCTATCCCTAACTCTAGCAGAGGGGTCAGAGAGCCGGGAACGTAGGATTAATGCGTATCCTAAGGAAACGGATACCAGAGTTGGAGCTGCAAATGTACGAATTGCAGGTTCAAGTCCCTCTGCATATAGGCTGTATAGTCCAACGACCATGAGTGGCAATGAAACCAAACCAATGGTCCACCCAAGAACTAGGCTCACAACCTCCCAACGCATACTAACTCCGTAGTGACTCCTCGGCCTTTCCTACATCGTCAATTTCGAGAATGAGGTAAATTCGATCCCCATCCTGCAAGGGGCCAATACTTTCTTTCATGATGTGATTGAAACGACCATCTTCGTCCATCCTCTCAAGCATAACCAAATTTGCCCCAATAATTCCCTCAACCTCATCCAATTCCTTTCCAAGTAGGCCATTGCCAGCGTTTATCTCCGCTGACATAGAGACTAGCGAAGGAATTCTCGGAATCGGTTCATAAAGTCCTGGGACATGCATATGAATAGCTTTGAGAATTGATTTAACTGCTACTCTTCGCTTACTCACGGGCCTTAGTCCGATTCTCTGGATAGCCTCAACTAGGGCCCTGTCCTTTAGAATCAGACCAGTTCTGGAGACTCCCTTGTCAAAGGTCCTCATTGCAATGGAGATATTGAGATTGTCGTCACTTAATGTGGATATTGCGATATCATGATCCTCGACTGCTAGCTCTCTAAGAAGGTCCTCGTCCTGAGGATCGCCATGTATTACGTCAAGTCGTTTGTTGACTCCAATCCTCGAACCAACGATTGCGTTTGCAGCATCTAGATCTGGCTCGATAATAACCACATTTGAGCCATTACTGAGGTAGTGCTCTGCCAACTTACTACCAAAGTTTGTCGCCCCGAAGACTGCAACGGTTGGCTTCTCAGGCATGTCTGAATTGACATCTCCGACCATTCTAGCGACCTCTCCGAAGAAGTTAGTTGAACCGAGGACGAAGACTAGCATATCCCCTTCCTGGATGATTTCATTTCCAGAAGCAATTCGGCCCTTACTCCTACCGGCCTTCAACGCAATAATCCTAGGATAGTCAGGATCAGTGCCACCTCTCGAGTTGGCATCCCCAGTAGTTGACCCTATTATTGGAGAACCAATGGAAACTGTAGACTCAACTATCCATGCATTATCTCCCAGAGGAATTACATCCGAAAGAGATGGTGCAACCAAACCAGATATCAGTTGCTCTACTACATCTCTCGAGGGGGAGACGACGAAGTTTGTTCGAGCCCAATTCTCTAAGGGGCCGGCTCCTCGAGAGGGATGGGTGATTTCTGAATCATGGACATGTGCTATGGTAATTAGCCCGGAAGCGGTCCTGTCACCAACCTGCTCACTGAAAACCCGCTTAGCGAAAGCGCACCCCAATATGTTCACGTTGTCGTCATTTGTGGCGAAAACAATAATCTCGGCATCACTAATTCCGGCCCTGACTAAAGAATCCCTTGAAAGTGCGTTTCCGGTGATTAAGAGGCAATCCAAGGACTGTGAATCACTAATCGCATTTGGATCCGGGTCGATCATTGCCACACCTCTCTTCTCACCTCGAAGTGCGGCGGCGACACCACGGCCGACCTCGCCGGCACCTGCGATAATTACTCGCATTCAACCAAATGAATATGTGAATTGGATATAATCCTGCGCCATGAAGCAGAAACTCCGAGAATAGTCGATTCCGACTACTATTCTTCGGATTCGACTATTTTTCCCCTGACTCTACTGTCGGCCCTAGACTTGTTCAGGTCTGCTTGCCGTAGTGTTCGCCTATACGCCTGTCTGGCTGCAGGAGTTAGACCGGATGGAAGCCATGATTCTTGGGCGGGAAACCAGGACCAGAGGATTATTGGAGCAACTAGGGCGAGAATGAGTGGGAAGAATATGGTTAGTACGGTTACTAGGATCAATGCTGAACGGGCCACAGTTCCGTAAATCAGAGGACGGAAACGATTATTCTCAATTATCTTCGAACCCTGCCATGTTGTGATGGATGCATGGCCAAGACAGGTAATCACAGTCAAAACGCAAGCAAGCCCGATGTTTGAGATACTGAATCCGGTCCCGTTCCAGACTTCGGGATCGAAGAGTCGAACATTGAGGTATGATGAACGCATCGCTCCGAGGCCAAGACCAAGTGTCCACCCATATGGTGCACAGGCTCTCAATTCAACAGTTCTTGAACGACCAAGGACGAATAGGGCGAACGATGACTCGGCTAGTGCGATTATTAGTGAAATTACTCCCAGAGATATGATGTTCTGAGTCTCTGATAGGACCTTGATTAAAATCAGTGAATCAATAGCCGTTGCGGCTATGCCTCCTGAAATAATACCGAAGAGAAGAGTCTTTACAGCCCCCGAAAGGTCGTAGAAGCCCGTCATTTTTGCTATCGTTCCCCTCCATCCAACATAGATTCCTAGCAGACCGATAGCGAATGCCACCTGCATCTCCCAAATCTCAATAGGGGCGTTAGCCATATCCTCCCGATGACGAGTTCCCTTTCAGTTCAGTGGATATTGAGGTGTTCCAATGGCCAATTGACCAGACAATGTTCAAACCACAGGATTGTTGCCGAAACTCATGGCGCTAGAGGGGTTCAAGCGTAGGGTTCTCGGAACTGTCGGGCTTCTGAAGGGAAAGAGGAAGATAGACGAAGACACAGTTAAGGATCTCAGCAAATCCCTCAGGAGGGCCCTCCTAGAAGCAGATTTCAACGTTAGGCAGGCAAAGGAACTCACTGAGAGGGTCGAAAGAGGGATGATTGAGGAGGAGCCACGGCCAGGAGTAAGGCTCGAAACCCATGCAATGAACCTAATTTATTCCGAATTGGTTAGAATCCTTGGTCCAGCCAGAGTAATCAAACCCCATAACCAGACAGTTCTCATGGTAGGACTATATGGGCAAGGGAAGACAACCACAACCGCGAAACTAGCTGATTGGTGGAGGAGGAGCCACGGAGCAAAGGTGGCAGTAATTGAAGCCGATGTGCATAGGCCAGGGGCCTTCGAACAACTAAGTCAGATTCTCGAAGGCACCGGAGTAGAAGTCTACGGAGAGCCGGATTCCAAGATAGCATCAGAAATAGTCAGGAATGGTCTGAAGAAAGTCGGAACGGCTGATGTAGTAATCATAGATACTGCCGGAAGAGACAGCCTAGATGGAGAACTGAAGGATGAGCTCCTAGAGATTGCGGACATTGCCAACGCTTCGGAGCGTTTCCTAGTTATCGATGCGCAGGTTGGTCAAGCAGCCGGCCCAATGGCAGAAACGTTCCATAAACTAGTGGGAGTCACTGGGACGATAGTAACCAAGCTCGATGGAACGGCTAGAGGGGGAGGCGCACTAAGCGCAGTTTCTACTACAGGTGCACCGATAGTCTTCGTTGGAGAAGGGGAAAAGATAGGAGATATTGAGAAGTTCGAGTCTGATCGCTTCATTTCTAGATTACTGGGCATGGGAGACATCAAGGGACTGATCGACCTAGCTCCTGAGGATCTTGACGAGCAGGAGGCAATGCGCCTGACAAAGAGGTTGATGTCTGGTAGATTCACCCTAACCGACATGTATGCCCAGATGGAGATGATGAGTAAGATTGGAACTTTGGACAAGGTACTCTCGCACTTGCCTGACACGATGTTCGGAGGGATGAGTAACATGGGTGTGGCTCAGAAGAGGCAAATGCAAGCGAATCTCGATAAGTATCGGATTGTGATGGACTCTATGACGCAAGAGGAAAAGGATGATCCTCTACTTCTGAAGTCAAGCAGAATCAGAAGGATTGCTAGGGGTTCGGGTTGTGAGGAGAGAGAGGTCAAGGAACTACTTACTCAGTGGAATAGGAGCAAGAAGATGATGCGTGGATTCAGGGGAGACAGGAAGATGAGGCGCCAGATGCAATCTATGATGGGGCTCGATGATGAGCTCGATCTGGGGTGATCCGCTGGAAAGATGGTTCGCGATTATTGGTCACAGGGCTCCTAGTTCGGGGATTCTGAATCTGAATGACCTTACTGGTTCAGGGGGACGTATGGACGTCCTTGTTAGGGCCGTGAATGCAGCGCTCTTCGTCTCACACGGCATAAGGGAAGACAGTCATGTGATGCTCCATCTATTGGGTGGAGAGGGGCCGAGTAGGAGAATCTGGTTCAATGGCTCAGATTTGAGTGGAGTTAGACCGGATGAGCGATCCATTGCAGGCCAGATTAAGGGCATAATGAAACAGGCAGTCCCCCCACGTGGGCGTTTCGATGAGTTTTCCAGCGGTATTCTCCACTCGGGTGGAGGTCTGGGGCAGACAGTCAAAGAATGGGCATCTAGAGGCGTATTCCCGGTAATCATGGATGCAGATGGAGGAGATTTCTCCGAGATTCCTCCTTCTATCGATTTGGGGTTCGTCATATCCGATGACAAACCATTGACCGAACAGGACAGGGCTTCACTGCAGGTTGCCATGTCTCTTTCACTGGGGACGAGATGGTTGCAGGGGCACTCGTGCATCGCGATACTACATCATCTTCTTGACGGACAGTAGAACTAGTGGAGCATGCAATCTGAACCTATCAAAAGGCATCACGTTGTCGCAATATGGCCCCGTTAAGAAACCGATTCACGGGAATTCTGACTTTTCTCCTGTAGGGTGACCAGCATTGCCCCTGACATCATCATAATTCCTCCGACTACTGTGGATGGCCCAATCACCGCATGACCTGTCCATAGCCAGCCAATGATTGCCCCAAGAACGGGTTCAAGCAGCAAAGTGATTGATACGATGATTGGAGGTATCCACCGAAGGACAGTGTTTACCCCAGTGTGACCGCATAGTCCTGGGCCCAGTGATAGGTATGCAACCCATGCTAACCAGAGGGGGTCGGCCCAACCGAAAAGGGACTTTTCAGGTGAAATGGAACCCATCGAAGAACCCTCGAAGAAGACCGTGCCGACAGATAGCCAGATTCCCGCACCCATGGTAACGGGGAATGCGTACACGAATATCGGCATGCCACGATTCGATCTGAGGTGCCTGCCCACCAAGATGTACCCCACAACCGTGCCCGCACCAATGAATGCCGCAAAATCCCCTGCTAACGTTACTTGCCCACCGTCGCCTACGTCCATCAGGGCTACTGTCGCCCCTGCGAATCCCAATGCTACGCCTGCTATGTGACCTCTGCGGACGGCTTCACCCATGAAGGGCATCAGGGCGACTACAACCAGAGGATGGGTGTTGACGAAAAGTAGGCTGTGGACGAGGCTGGTGTTGTCTAGAGACCAGACCCAACTGCCAAAGTGGATAGCCAGGAATCCGCTCGAAACGAGAATCAGTTGTGCATCTTTGAGGTTGGTCTCGAAATCCCGCGAGTGGTAAGTCTGGTAGAGGAACCCAGGGAGGAGAACTAGGGCAGTGCCTTGCATCCTCCATGATGCGCGAAGTAGCGGAGGGACCTCAGACATCTCCTGCAGGACTATCCCAGCGCTAGATACGGCGAGTACAGCTATTGAGAGAATCAGCCATGCGCCTGCTGGGACGCCCCTAGCATCCTCCATGTTCAGTCCGCCAGCTCGGCATCAAGGACGCCTGTGGGCTTCTTTGCGCGCTTGACCGGACCCCGGACATTGGTGGCCTTTGGAGGCCCTCTTCCGATGATTCCAGCCTTGCTGAATAGCGCGTACACGATTACGCCTAGGAACACATTGATCAAGATGAAGCCGAATAGTCTCGCGATTGGCCACCATGAGTAGAGAGAGAGCGCCTGACCGCCAATGGAGATTTCGTCAAGCACTGCCAGGACTGCGGCCTCTACCCCATAGAATGCCTCTCCTGTAAGGGCACCTGCTGCAATCATGAAGGTCAGGAGTAGCATCTGTGCGCTCCTCTTCTCGGCGGCTGGGCTTCCTTCCTCCTTCCTGACTGACTCGACGACTGGTTTGAGCCTGCGCTCCTCCCACCACGAGCGGTACGCTCCGCCGATTAGCATGGGGAAGGTAGCGGGAGTGGGGAGATACATCCCTAGGCCGAAAGATGTCCCCATCCCTGTGGCCCACTCTGCGAAGGCGCCTAGAGCCATGCCTATGAGGAGGGCGCTCCAGTTACCCTGTCCCTCGGCCAAGATTGTTGTGAAGTATGCGAATGCATTTGCCTGAGGGGCGAGCAGTTCGATGGTCCCGTCGGCAAGTAGCTTGGACAGGAAGATGGCAACTCCGGCACCGAGAATCGCCCCTGGGACGACTCCCATGATGTTACCCTTGGAGATGTGATATGGTCTGTTGCCGATGTAGAGGCTATTCTTGTAATCCCCAACGACGGTCCCGCTCATGCTGATTGCGGATCCGAAGACGGTGGTACCTACCAGAGACATCAGGATAGACTCCTCCTTGGTCAGACCTACGTCGAGGTTTAGGAAAATCATGAGGAGCATCAGGAGAACGATGAATGAAGTGCCCGAGACGGGTTCTATTCCGGTCTCACCCATTACTCGAACAGCTATTGCACCTAGGAGGAATGTGGTTGAGAGGAGGACCATCGAGAATATCAGAGAGGGGACTACTGGAAATCCACCTAGAACGAAGATTGCCGTGATTGCTATGAAGGAAATGCCCATGAAAATGGGGATGTGGTACAGTGGCCATTCGTACCATCCCTTGCCCTCTACGAATTCCTCACTTTGCTCTCCGGAGAAGGCCTGAGTAATGTCACCGAAGATTCCAATGAAAGTCGGGGCCATCTTGAACAGTCCAAGGAAGCCTCCCCCCAGAATCGCTCCAATTGCGACAGTGCGAACAATCGATCCAAATGCCTGCCATTGGACAATTGGCCCGAGTTCGGTTATGTTGACGTACACCCCCTGCGCAGGGTCGTATACGGGAACGTCCTGTAGAACTGCAAGAGGAATCAACCAGAACCATGCCAGTATGGCTCCCAAATTGACTAGGAGAGCGGCCCTGAATTTCATGAACCAGCCGATTGCGAAAAGGGTCGGGCTAATCTCGATGCCGAGGAAAGTGTATGACATCGGATTCCCCTGCTCGTAGGTGGTTATTCCGTTATAGGGGGCGTAATTCCCCTCTGCGAGCTCGCTTGGCTGGTGAATCCACCTCTCAGTGTATACTGAGGCAAGTCCCCACTTCTCCCCAGATAGAGTCATTGCTAACCAGTCTGCGATGCTACTTGGTATTCCTGCGACCTTTTTCGACCACCTGATAGGATAGTCGATTACGAACATCAGGCCCATTGTGAGAACCGTCCAGACCCCGACGGTTCGCAGTGATTCGCGGGCGGCATCCGCAGAACCAGAACTGACATCAGAGGAGATGTCTAGCATCTTCAGCGTAGCCTCGAACCCCGGCATTGGGAGGGGGTCCTCGACCAACCAGACCCTCCTGAAAATGATGAAGTACATCACTCCGAGGAAACCGGCGAACATTGATGCTATAATCCCGACGAAGGCCAGGTTCAGGGTGTCGACAGAGTTGAGGAGGTGCCCATCTCCTACCATGTAGTCGTCGGAGTATGCGAGGAGAAATATCGCGGGAAACGTGAAGATGAAGCCGGTCGATGCGTGCGTGGCCCCGGTTGTCGCGCTTGTTGCTATGTTGACTTCGGAGGGAGACCATTGGAGGGCCATGCCCAGTAGGTATGCCACGTACCAGGCGGCTGAAACTGCTAAGCCTATCTTGAGGCCTATGTAGGCAGTGACTCCGCTGAAGACAGCACCAACCAGAATCCCGATGAGGACCTTTCGAGTGTCCCAGTGGCTGATCTCGAAGGACTCCGCTAGGTTCTTCTCTTCGAGGTACTGCTCTAGGAGGCCGGTGTTGAGATTGTTGTACATGTCCTCGTCTAGCCAAGTCAGGGTGCCTGATTCGATCGCCTCGAGGCCGGATGCGGTGACTGGTTGCCTGTAGGCCGAACGCTCCACGTCAGACATGTCTCTCGTTATGAGCGTACGAGAACGACGCTTATACTTCTCGTGGCCACTGATGCTAGTGATGGGGAAAACCGGGTTAGTGGTCTCGGCTGATCTTGTATCTGCCCATGGCTTCCATCCACTGAATCTCCCCGCCGGATTGGAGGTTCATGCTAGGCTCAACGGGAAGTATCAGGTTATGGTATGTCTTGTTGTCCATCGCGTGGACCTCGTTTCCCTGGATGTGGGTGATGATGGCCGATCCTTTCTCTATGAGGGGGATGTTGATCGTGTCAGTCACCGTCCCAACGTGTGAGCGCTTCTGTCCTGTGAAGATGTCCTCGAGTTCGATCCTGGCCTTTGCTGAGCCGTGCTTGCCGGGTTTCGACTTGGACATACTGAGTATCTTGTAGGCATTCTCTTCGATGGCGACGTACCGTCCGACCTTCAAAGTCCTGATTTCTGCCCGAGTGGTACCTGGCATATCTCCCTTGTCCCAAGGACGACTTATCAGCATTGGGTTGTGGCCCCGAGCCGGGTGCCGGGTGACCCCCGGCCCGGGGTTACGTTTGTACCGATCCTGAGATCAGTCGTCCTTGCGTCGTCCTAGCATGGCAGCGCCAAGTAGTGACATGACAGCGAGCACAGATGCGAAGCCAGGCGTGAAGCCAGGCGTCTCCTGTACATCGTTCGCTATTGCAGTCATTCCAGCCTCGCCTCTGTTGTCCTCGTCGTCCAGAGCGTCGCAGATTCCGTCACCGTCGTAGTCTGATGGAACGGAGCTCGGGTTCTTGGAGTCAGTTCCACAGTCGTACTCGTCTGCATCCAAGGTGCCGTCACCGTCATCGTCGTCATCGGCGTTGTCGCCGGTGCCGTCGTTGTCTGTGTCGTCCCACTCTGCTGCATCTGTAGGTGCCCAGTCGTCTGCGTTCAGCACGGAGTCTCCGTCAATGTCCGAGTCGCTGTTGTCGCCGACGTTGTCTCCGTCGGTGTCCAACCACTCGTTCTCGTTCATCGGGAATGCGTCGTCCGAGTTGAGGACGCCGTCCTCGTCTCTGTCAGCGTCGGCGTTGTCGCCGATCCCGTCGCCGTCGTAGTCTCTCTGCTCGTTCGCGTCGTTCGGGAAGGCATCCAGACCATCGGGAGTATTGTCGTTGTCATCGTCGGGATCGGCATTGTCGCCTACTCCGTCCATGTCAGCGTCCGCAGTCTCACTGGCGTCCAGTGGGAATTCGTCCAATGCGTCGTCCACTCCGTCGCCGTCGTCGTCGGTGTCGGCGTTGTCGCCGATCCCGTCGCCATCGGTGTCGTACTGCTCGCAAGCATCCGGGTCAGCTACGCAGCCATCTTCAGGGTTATCCATTGGGGACCAGTCAGCCACGTCGGGTACGCCGTCGTTGTCGTCATCGGTGTCTTCTCCATCTGGGATCCCATCGTTATCGTTGTCGGCGTCTGCCGTCGGGTCGCTGTCGAAGTCGTCCTCGTCGTTGTCGATTCCGTCACCGTCGGTGTCGTTGTCCGAGTTGTCGCCGATTCCGTCGCCATCTAGGTCTGCGTCCTCGGTCGGGTCGTATGGGAACGCGTCGAGGCTGTCAGGCACGCCGTCGTTGTCGTCGTCGTTGTCTGAGTTGTCGCCGATTCCATCCATGTCAGTGTCCACCTGCTCGGACGGGTCGTATGGGAACTGGTCCCACGCGGTGTCGTCCTCTGAATATCCGGGGTTCTCGAAGTCGAAGCCTTCGTTGGTGTCGGTCACGAACTGCCAGTACTCGTCGAAGTCGAACGAGGAGCTGTTGTCAGCGTCCCATTGCAGCAGGAAGCCTCCGATGCTCTCGTAGAACGCGTCCCAGTCATCCTCGGATGGCCATGGCTCTGGAGGCTCGTCGTCTCCGTCACCGTCTCCGTCACCGTCTCCGTCACCGTCTCCGTCACCGTCTCCGTCATCTCCGAACACGTCTGCTAGGCAGTCGGGTATGCCGTCCATGTCCTCGTCGGCATTGAAGGCAGGTCCTGCCATTATCGTCCCATAATCTCCC
>Ga0208522_1000855_pt1 | contig 20207 bp, 19 predicted proteins | sample ETNtaG_25_FD_185763 | JGI IMG/M metagenome (GOLD analysis project Ga0208522, IMG submission 185763) | Marine microbial and viral communities from oxygen minimum zone, Eastern Pacific Ocean - ETNP201302SV86 (SPAdes) (version 2) | ecosystem: Environmental > Aquatic > Marine > Oceanic ... | reverse complement strand
TCATTAATAAATTCATCCATTTGATGTGTAATCTCATTATAATTTTTCTCTGATAATTTGAAAGAATCTTTAATTTTATTTATGAATTTATCATTATCATTTTCATTGAGTTTTAACGAGAGTAAATCAGAGAAATTTTTATCAACTACAACATATTTATTTGAAGATTTAAACCAATATATATACGTGTTTTGGGATATTTTTTCTTTTAGATATGATATCATAAATTCTATTAGTTATTAATCTATAAGTACAAAGATAATATTTGATGATAACATGACTAACAAAAAAAAACCCTCTTAAGAGGGTTTTTTAAATAATTTTAAAAACTTATTATTATCCTTTTAAGAACGGAAGACCAGTTTTTGTGTTTTCTACTACAGTTTTACCTGATGGCAGACCACAAGCGTTAGGTCTTGAGTCTTTTGCGAAATAATAAATTGTTTGATTTCTTCCTCCTTTTAACACTACATCTTTAGAGTGTAGGTGGTAAGTTCTTCCTTTACTGTTTGTGTGAGTATAACCCATGTCTTTTTAGTTTTTAAATTATTAATAGTTTAAAGATAGGTTTTTTCTCTGAAAAAAACAAAGAGTTACTCATATAATCGTTTTTTTATATTTTTTGATTATTTAATATAAATTTTCAGGTATAGTTATTTATTTATATCTGTTAGCATAAAAAATCTTACATTTTTAACATTTTGGAGTTTTTATTGAAAAAGTTTTTTGTTCTAATTACTGCATTTTCACTTATATCTTTCCAAAAGAAATTTATATCTCCAATATGATAATTTTTTACTAGTGAAAGTAGGATTCTTTTAGGTACTTTTCTGGGAACATTTGACCATACAATTCCATCAAATACTTTAATTTTAATTGTTTTTGGATATATTTCATTATTATAGAAAAGAAGTCCTTTATGCTGATCAAATTCTGTACTTGCAGAATTATCCCATGTTATAGGATTGACAACAACTGAGTTATTTTTCCAACTAAAGTATGCTGGATCAAAATTTTCCCTGGGATTCTTATTCTTTCTATATGTATTCCATGAAACATAACCTTTATTTTCTTTAGGATTGTACATTGGTTTAAGTTCTTTAAAATAGTCCTCTTTAATATTTGTGCCAATTAAATATGCTGCAATTAATCTATCTTTTAGCTGAGTTCCATCAAAGAAATCTCTTAGCAGCATTTTACAATGCACGGCTCCTTGACTATGCCCAGCGATTATAATAGGTCTCCCATTATTTAGATTATCAATATAGTAGGTAAAAGCACGTTTAATATCCTTGTAAGCAATTTCTCCTGCAAGCAACCCCCCATTATTAGTGTAGGGTTCAAAAAATACCCTGTAATGAGCTTGTCTATATATAGGGCTATATATTTTTCCCGCTTTTGCCCATGCAGAAGCTTGATATTGTATTGCTGTACCTCTAATTATATCGTTTTGTTTTTCATCATAGATATCTGCATTCCAAGAATTATTTTTTTTATCTGTAATTAAGGTCGGATATATATAAAAAACATCAGCTTTAAGTTTATCTATGTTTTCAGGATAAAAATCACTTAATATTGAATCTTTAATTTCTGGATGTGCTATCCAAGAATTTAGGTTTGAATAATCAGGGGCTTTTGGAACTTCAGACTCTGAAAATGGCTTTGTCATATAAACTGTTTTACATGAGAGAGCAGTTAAAATAAAAAATAAAAAAAATATTTTTTTCATTTGTTGTTTTTATTAATTTTACAAAGATACTATCAACAATTGAATCAATACTAAACAATGAAAAATATTTTTTTAATTAAATTTGATTTATAAATAACTAATAAAAAAATGAATAATATAGCTTTATTAATATTAAGGGTAGTTTTTGCAGGTTCAATACTTTATGGTCACGGCTTGGGAAAATTGAATAGGTTAATCGAAGGAAATTTAAGTTTTTCTAATCCAATTGGAATTGGAGAAACCCCTACTTTTATTCTTGCTGTTTTTTCTGAGTTCTTAGCTCCAATTTTTATAATTATCGGATATAAAACAAAGTTTTTCAGCTTTTTTCCTGCAGCTACCATGTTTGTAGCCGCTTTTATTGTACATATGGCTGGGGGCGATCCTTTCGGAAGAGTGGAAAAGCCTTTATTATTTTTAGTTGGATTTATTGTAATTATGATGATGGGTCCTGGAAAATATTCCATTGATAGAAATTAGTTTAGCACTATTTATAATAATTTTTTACGAAAAAATTAATTATTTCTCATTATCTTGAAAATAATTTAATATATAGATTAAAAACTAGTTTTATTGCATTTATTGCGTTCTCGTATTTTATGTAAATTAAATTTTTATAATCATGCCTAGATACCATAAACTAGGGAGTATTCCTGCAAAAAGACATACCATTTATAAGAGTAAAGAAGGTGCATTTTATTATGAAGAACTTTTTGGCACAATAGGATTTGATGGTATGTCATCATTAATCTATCATACTCATAGGCCAACTCAGGTTAAAAAGATTATCAAATCTTATGATATAAGCCCAAAAATAGCCGTTAAAAATAATATGAAATCTTTAATGTTAAAAGGTTTTCAAATTAAAGCCCATGATGATTATTTAAAGAGTAGAAAATGTATTTTAATAAACAACGATTGTCAGATTGTTCTCGCATCACCCAAGAAATCATTAAAATCATATTATTATAAAAATACTGACTCAGATGAGGTCATATTTATTCATAAAGGATCAGGAAAGTTGAGAACTTTTCTTGGTAATATTGATTTTAGTTATGGAGATTATTTAGTAATTCCTAGAGGTGTTATATATCAAATTGATTTTGATACTAGTGACAATAGATTATTTATAGTAGAGTCAAAAAGCCCTATTTATACTCCAAAAAGATATAGAAATTGGTTTGGACAGCTCCTGGAACATTCTCCATACTGTGAAAGAGATATTCATCCACCATATGAGTTAGAGACTTATGATGAAAAAGGAGAATATATGATTAAAGTAAAGAAACAAGATACAATACATGAATATGTGTATGGAGCACATCCATTTAGTGCTGTAGGATGGGATGGGTATAATTATCCGTATAAATTTTCAATACATGACTTTGAGCCAATCACTGGAAGAGTCCATCAGCCACCTCCAGTTCATCAGACATTTGAAACGAATAGTTTTGTAATCTGCTCTTTTGTACCAAGACTGTTTGATTATCATCCAAAGGCAATTCCTGCACCTTATAATCATAGCAATATTGATTCTGATGAGGTTATTTATTATGTTGATGGGGATTTTATGAGTAGAGATAATGTTGAAAAAGGATTTATTAGTTTACACCCTGCTGGCATCCCTCATGGCCCTCATCCTGGAACTATGGAAAAAAGTATAGGAATGAAAGAGACTTTAGAATTAGCCGTTATGGTTGATACTTTTAAACCACTGATGGTTACTGAAGAAGCCTTAAAGATTGATGACGGAAAATATTATAAATCATGGTTAAATAAAAGTAAGTAAATGGATAGTATTAAGGAATTAAAAAATCCTGATAAAATTTTTAAAGATGCTAAAGATTTTCTTCCGCTTCTAGGGATTGATTATGTTGAGTTTTATGTTGGTAACGCTAAACAAAGTTCTCATTATTTTAAATCAGCATTTGGCTTTCAATCTGAAGCTTATTCGGGATTAGAAACAGGTGATAGAGAAAATGTTTCTTTTGTTATAAAACAAGAAAAAATTAGATTAGTTCTTACCTCATCATATAAATCAAATTCAGCAGTAAATAAACATTGGGATAAACATGGAGATGGAGTAAAAGTAATTGCTTTTTGGGTTGAAGATGCTACAAAATCATTTGAAGAGACTGTAAAAAGAGGGGCAAAGCCTTATATGAAGCCAACAAAAGAGGAAGATGAAAATGGATATGTGATTCGTTCTGGTATTCACACTTATGGTGAGACAGTTCATTTATTTATTGAAAGGAATAATTATAATGGAGTTTTTCTTCCAGGTTTTGTAAAATGGAATTCGAGCTATAATCCAGAAAGTATTGGACTGAAATACGTAGACCATATTGTTGGAAATGTAGGTTGGAACAAAATGAATGTATGGAGCAAATTTTATGAAGAAGTATTAGGTTTTTCTCAAATAATTTCTTTTGATGATAATGATATATCTACTGAATATACTGCACTTATGAGTAAGGTTATGAGTAGTGGTAATGGAAGAGTTAAATTTCCTATTAACGAACCGGCAAAAGGGATAAACAAATCGCAGATTGAGGAATATTTAGATTTCTATAACGGTGAAGGAGTTCAACATATAGCACTAGAAACAGATGATATTGTATATACTGTGGGGCGTCTAAGAGAAAGAGGTGTTGAAATGTTATACATTCCGGATACATATTACGATACAATTATTGATAGAGTTGGAAAGATTACAGAAGATATTAAAGATCTTAAGAAGCATGGTATTTTAATAGACAGAGATGATGATGGTTATTTGCTTCAGATTTTTACTAAACCATTAGTAGATAGGCCTACTTTATTTTTTGAAATTATTCAAAGAAAAGGAGCTAAATCATTTGGGAAAGGAAACTTTAAAGCTCTATTTATTGCAATTGAAACTGAACAAAAGAACAGAGGAAATTTATGATATTTTGGTTATATTGATACCTTGTAATTATTTATGCCTAATAAAAAGTATCAGATAGAATTAAATAGTGTAACAAAAAAGTTACCTAAATATCTACACAAATTTATAGTTAAACAACCTTACGATGATTATACAGCTCAAAATCAAGCTGTATGGAGATATGTAATGAGGCTCAGTGTAGATTATCTAACAACTGTTGCTCATGATTCTTATTTAGAAGGTTTAAATAAAACCGGAATTTCTTTTGATTATATTCCTAAAATGGAAGGAATGAATAGAATACTCAAAGATATTGGCTGGGCTGCAGTATCAGTTGATGGATTTATTCCTCCAAATGCATTTATGGAATTTCAGGCTCATAATGTTTTGGTTATTGCTTCAGAAATGAGAACAATTAAACACATTACTTATACACCAGCTCCAGATATTATTCATGAGGCTGCAGGTCATGCACCTATAATTGCTGATCCAGAATATTCAGAATATTTAAGAAGATTTGGTCATATTGGGAGCAAAGCTATTTCATCACCAAAAGATAATGAGATGTATGAAGCAATAAGATTATTGTCAATCTTAAAAGAAAACCCAAATTCATCTAAGGAATCAATAAGGAAAGCAATAGCTAGTGTTTATAAATTACAAGAAAACATGGGAGAACTTTCCGAAATGGCAAAAATTAGGAATCTTCACTGGTGGACTGTGGAATATGGTTTAATAGGTGATATAGATAATCCAAAAATTTATGGTGCAGGACTATTATCATCTATTGGGGAAAGCAAATTATGCTTAAAAAAGTCTGTTAAAAAATTTCCATATACAATTAAAGCATCAGAAGTAAATTTTGATATAACTAAGCCACAGCCACATTTGTTTGTGACTCCAAATTTTTCTTTTTTGAGTTATGTCTTAGAGAAATTTGCTGATACAATGGCCCTTAGAAAAGGAGGGTTATCAGGCATGAATAAAGTTATAGAATCTACACACTTAGGAACCGCAGAATTAAGTACTGGAATCCAAATATCAGGATTTTTTACACGTGTAATAAAATCAAATGATAAACCAATATATATACAAACTAAGGGTCCTACAGCATTAGCTAGTAAAGGAAAAGAATTAATTGGTCACGGAAAAGAATATCATACTGAAGGTTATGGAACACCTGTAGGAAAATTAGAGGGAGTAAATTTAGCAATAGAAGATATGTCACCTAAAGATTTGCTTGCCTATGGAATTGTTGAAGGCAAACACATTGAGTTAAATTTTGAGGGTGGAGTTAAGGTTGCCGGAAAAATAATTACAGGTAAAAGGGATTTACAAGGAAAGATATTACTAATATCTTTCGATAATTGTAAAGTTACTTATAATAGGGAAATATTGTTTAAAGCAGAATGGGGAGTTTATGATATGGCAGTTGGAGAAAATATTATATCTGTATATGCAGGGCCTGCATCTGATGAATCATTTGATGATTTGCACAATGTTTCTGGGGTAAAAACAAAAAAAATTAAATATTCTTTAAAAGAGAAAGAGTTATTCAAATTATATAAGAAGGTTAGAAACATTAGGGAAAATAAAAAAACTAATTTTAAATCATTAGCTAATGTTTTTTCAGAGGTTAAATCTAAATATAAAAATGAGTGGCTTATTCTTATTGAGATATATGAAATAATACACGATTTAAAGTGTAATTTTAAACAAGAATTATATGATTATTTGATAAAAATGAGTAAAAAAGATAATTATAGTGATCTAATAAATAATGGTTTAAAACTTATTAAAAAGTAATATGGAAACCTGGATTGATATTCCAAAAAATTCTGATTTTTCAATACATAATATTCCTTTTGGAATTTTTTCCACAAAAGATTCAAAAAAAAGAGTGGGGACAGCAATTGGTGATATGATTCTCGATTTAAAATTATCATCAGACCTAGGAGTGTTTGAAAACCTAACTTTTGATTATAATGTGTTTGAAAACGAATACCTTAATGATTTTATTTCTTTAGGAAAATCAATAACAAATAATGTTCGACTAATTATCCAGAAAGAACTGTCTGATTCATCTTCAGTTTTAAGAAATCATAGTAATCTACTAATTAAGCAGTCTGATGCTAAAATGCATCTTCCTTTAAAAATTGGAGATTATACTGATTTTTATTCTAGTATAGAACATGCCACTAATATTGGATCAATGTTTAGAGACCCATCAAATCCTTTACTTCCTAATTGGAAGCATATACCCGTTGGTTATCATGGAAGAGCGTCATCTATAATTGTAAGCGGAATAGATATATATAGACCAAAAGGTCAAGTGCTATTACCAGAGAAGAAAACACCATCTTTTCAACTATCTTCTAGAGTTGATTTTGAATTAGAGATGGGATTTGTAATTGGAAAAAATTCAAATTTAGGTGAATCCATTTCTACTAGCGAGGCTGAAGATTATATTTTTGGGAAAGTTCTATTTAATGACTGGTCAGCTAGAGATATTCAAAAATGGGAATATGTTCCTTTAGGACCATTCTTAGGTAAGAGTTTCGCATCTTCAATGTCACCTTGGGTTGTAACCTTAGAGGCTTTAGACTTATTTAGGATAGATGGACCTGAACAAAATCCAAAGGTTTTACCCTATTTACAATATAAAGGATTAAAGAACTATGATATTAATTTAGAAGTTGCTATTCACCCTGATAATTCAAAAGAATCTATAGTATCTTCCTCAAACTTTAAATATATGTACTGGAATATGAGCCAGCAATTAGCTCATCATACAATAAATGGGTGTAATTTAAATATTGGTGACTTAATGGCTTCAGGAACAATAAGTGGAAAAGATAAAGGATCTTATGGATCAATGTTGGAGCTTTCATGGGGTGGAAAAAAACCCGTAATTTTAGATGATGGAAATAGCAGAGTATTTATTAATGACAATGATACAGTAATTATGAGAGGTTATTGTGAAAAGAATGGTAAAAGAGTAGGTTTTGGGGAAGTTAGAACAAAATTATTAGGATCAAAATAAAATAGATATAATGAACAAGTTTACTTCAATTGATCCTAATAGTTTATCAACTAGTGAGTTACATAAGATGCTCTTATTATCAGTTGCTCCTAGACCAATTGCACTGGCTAGCACTATTGATGAAAAAGGAAATGTTAACTTAAGCCCATTCAGTTGCTTTAATATGTTTAGTGCTAATCCTCCTATACTTATTTTCTCTCCTTCTAGAAGAGTAAGAGATAATTCAACTAAAGATACTTTAGAGAATATAAAAAAGGTAAAAGAGGTTGTAGTAAATATTGTAAATTTTTCAATTGTAGAACCAGTATCTTTAGCAAGTACAGAATATGATAGTGATGTAGATGAATTTAAAAAATCTGGTTTAACACCAGTTACATCAAAAAAAGTCACACCTCCCAGAGTTGAAGAATCACCAATTTCTTTTGAATGTGTTGTAGATAAAATAATTGAACTAGGAAAGGATGGAGGAGCAGGAAATTTGATTATTTCTAAAATAGTGCACATCCATATTAATAATAAGTATTTAGATGATAATGGATCCTTAGATACTAAAAAGCTAGATTTAGTAGGTAGAATGGGGGCTAGCTGGTATACTCGAGTAATTGAGGACAGCTTATTTGAGATTCCGAAACCAATTCATACAAAAGGGATAGGGGTTGATCAATTGCCAGACCATCTTCACTCTACAGATATATTAACAAAAAATAATCTTGCCAGACTAGGTAATATAGAAAAAATTCCAACACAGCAAGAGATTAAAGAGTACCACCTAGTTGATAATGATATTTCACAAATAATGAACATTTCTGATAAAAATCAGCAAATGGAGGAAATCCATAGGTTAGCAAAAAAACAAATTATTGAAGCTAATTTAGATCTAGCAATAAAGACAGTCTTTTCAATTTAGTATTATGAAAACAATGAGATTTAAATATGTGATATTATTTTTTGTTTCCTTATTTCTGTTTACAGACTGCAGTGTTAAAAATGATGTAACTAAAATTGTAATTACGTCAGATGATTATATGAAATTTAATACTAGTAAGATTACTGTTAAATCAGGAAAATTAGTAAAATTAACACTTAAGCATATTGGTAATTTAGACGTACAGGTAATGGGGCATAATTTTGTTTTGCTTAAGGATAAGGTAGATATAGTTGAATTTGCCAATAAAGCTGCAATGGCAAGTAAAAATCAATATATTCCAGTTGAATCAAATGAAGTTATTGTATATACTGATATGATTGGGGGAGGTCAAGAAACTACTATTGAATTTTTACCTCCAGAAGTTGGAGTATATAATTTTATATGTAGTTTCCCAGGACATTATGCAATGATGAAAGGAAAATTTATTGTAGAATAAGTAATTCTATGTTCCTAAATTCTATTGGATGACTTTCACTTTGAAGAGAAATATATCCCTCTTTTAGTTTCTCTCCTTTTTTGTTTTTTAACGTGTTGTACTGACCTCCAATTACCGGATTAGTATAGGAGAAAACTTCCTTACTGTTTATATAATGTTTAATGATAGAATCATTGTGCACTTCAATTTCAAGATTTACCCACTCTTCTCCGTAGTATGTTTCTGAGGATGAAGAGATGCAATGAGCAGTTACTAATTTGTTATTAATATTAACATGAGTTCCTGGTGTACATAAGTTTGCAGTAGGTCTTTTCCAAGGTTTTTCTATTCCACCCAGAAGTTGTACTTCTATTGAAACTGGAAACTCTTGATCTTTCCCCATGCTTTCAGGAGACTGAGAATGAATCATTACACCACTATTTTTTGTGGCCCATCCTTCTCCACCTTTACATTGCTCGCCAACAAACCTGTAATCCAACCTAAATCTATAATTAGAATAAGAGTTTTTATAGAAAATATGTCCAAAATAGTCTTTAAAATGATCATAATTTTCATAGGATACAACAAGTGAATTATTTTTCACTCTGAATGTATTGAATGCATTTTCCCCTGAAGCAAACCCATTAATCTTTACTTCCCAGCCTTCAAGATTTTTACCATTAAAAAGTTGAATCCATCCTTCAGCAGTTTCTTTTTCAGTAACTGTATTGTTTTCCACAGCCACTGATGTTTCTTGACTTTTTGTTGTATTTGAACAAGCTAAAATCAAACTTATAGTGACTATAGATAATATGTAATAGATATTCTTCATCTTTTATTATAATGACCAAGATTTTCCACCTGTAAGCTCTTGAAGATCACCGCAATATGCAACACCAGGTATTGGATCATATGCTAGGACATTTTCACCAACAAATTCACTAATTCTATATGACCATATCGTGTCAGATTTTATTTTTTTTAATAACTCTGAAATATCATCTGGTTCTCCGTTGAGGATCATATGATTATCTAATAAATCTTTGTAATTTTCTTGAGTTAGACTATTTATGTCTTCAGAGTAATTTAATTTTATTAGATCTACTAGTTTTGCGTAGGTATTTTTTAGCCAATCTTGCCTATTATCATCCAAGATTTCTTTATAATATTTATCAAGAAATTCAACCACATTAACTTCATTTGCAGAGGGTGTGTCTGTTTTAGGTATAATAACATCTACTATTTCCATTAATACCTTAGCCTGTTCTTTATTAAGAAATACTGGACTCCATTTATTAGAATCAGTGCTACAGCTATTTAATAGGCTTATCACAGTAGGAGTAGCAACAATTAATCCAGCTGAAAGTCCAATATTTTTTAATGCATCTCTACGTTTCATAAATTACCATTTTTAAATTGTTTAGCAGCATAGTTAGCAGCTCTTGCTGTAAATGCCATATAGGTTAGTGATGGGTTTTGACATGCAGAAGAGGTCATAAAAGACCCATCAGTTACAAATACATTTTTACAAGTATGAATTTGATTGTATTTATTTAATACTGATGTTTTAGGATCATGCCCCATTCTGGCAGTTCCCATTTCATGAATTCCAAGTCCCATTGCTCTAGAATCAATGTTATCATAGCCTACCACATCTTTATAGCCTGCAGCCTTAAACATTTTTACTGCTTGATCTTTCATATCTTTCCTCATAGCTAATTCATTTTCACCAAAATCAGCATCAAAAGTTACCGTAGGAAGCCCCCATTCATCTAATTTGTCGTAATCTAGATACATTTTATTATTGTGATTAGGTAATGTTTCTCCAAATCCTGTCACACCTATTCTCCATCCACCAGGCTTTAATATTGCTTCTTTTAATTCAGGTCCGTATTTCAATTCAGCTACAACTTCTGACATACTATTTCTCCAAGCACCACCTTGATATCCATAACCTCTTATAAAATCTTTTGAATCAGAATCTCCACCAATATTTCTAAATCTAGGAATATATATTCCTCCAGGTTTTCTCCCTTTATAATATTTTTCTTTGAAATTTTCAATCTTAGCAGAAGCGCCCACGACAAAGTGATGATCCATTATATTATGACCTAGTTCACCACTATCATTTCCGAGTCCTTTTGGAAACCTCTTAGATGTTGATTGCATCAAAATTGAAGTGGAAGGAACAGTTGAAGCACATAAGAAAATAATTTTAGCTTTAAATGTGTGTTTTTGTCTAGTCTCTCCATCAATTATTTCTACTTTAGAAGCGCTTTTGGTTTTTTCGTCATATATTATTTTATGTACAATTGAATGTGGTCTTAAAGTCATATTTCCTGTAGCATCTGCAGCAGGAAGAGTTGATGAATTACTACTAAAGTATGCTCCATATGGGCATCCTCTCATACATCTATTTCTATACTGACAAGTACTTCTTCCAAGACCTGGCTTTGTGCCTTCAGTTATATGGGCAACTCTAGCAGGAGTAACTACTCTGTCATTCATATTTTTAGCTACTGAAACTTTAAAATCCTCTTCGGCACAATTCAAAGTCAAAGGTTTTAAGAATTCACTATCAGGTAGTTGAGGTAATCCTAGATTTTCACCTGAGACTCCAATATATTTTTCGACATGACTATACCATGGAGCAATATCCTTATATCTAATAGGCCAGTCTACAGCAGTTCCATCTTTTTTATTAGCCTCAAAATCTATTTCACTAAGTCTATAGCTTTGACGCCCCCAAACTAATGATTTTCCACCCACATGATATCCTCTAATCCAATCAAAACGTCTAACTTCATTATATGGATGTTTAATGTCATCAACAAAAAAGTGTTCACAAACAGGATCAGTTACATAACCTGTCCTGTGCTGTTTAAATTTTCTTTCTTTTATCTCTGGGGTAATTCTTCCACCATTAGGCATATCCCATGGATCTAGATTTGCTGTGTGATAATCTTTAATATGTTCAATCATCCTACCTCTTTCAAGAACAAGTGTTTTTAACCCATTTTCACAAAGTTCTTTAGCAGCCCATCCCCCTGAAATACCTGTTCCAATTACAATAGCATCATACTGTTGGTCAGTCATTTTAATATAGTTTAAATTTAAAATTGTTAATCCTATCTAAATTAATTAATTTGCAAAGCTAGATAGTATTGTATACTACAATATACAAAAATCACTATACAATTTTAAAATAGAATTTTCATGAGTAGTAAGTATTATTATTTTCTTTATTTCTTTTCTCTATTACTAGTTTTTTCTTGCAATAATCCTAAGAAAAAAATAGAATCATCTGCTCCATTTTTTAAAGTATCATTGGCACAGTGGTCATTTAATAGAATGATTATTAACAATGGCGAAAATCCATTAGATTTTCCTAAAGAAGCTAAAGATCTTGGATTTAATGCAGTAGAATTAGTTTCTGAGCTTTACTCTAAGAAAATTGATGAAATAGGTTTTAATAATACTATTGATTCTTTGGTAATTAATTTATCTAAAAATAAGGTTAAATGTTTGCTTATCATGATAGACGAGGAGGGTGACTTAGCACATCCAGATGAAATTGAAAGAGATGCTGCTGTTGAAAGACATAAAAAATGGGTTGATGCAGCAGCTAAGCTAGGATGTCACTCAATTAGAGTGAATACTAATGGAACTTTTATTGAAGATATTTGGTTAACAGCTGCAGAAGATGGTTTAAGAAAATTATCTACATATGCTGCTAGTAAAAATATTAATATTCTAGTGGAGAACCATGGTGGATTTTCATCCGACCCTGAAAAATTAATGCAGGTTATAAACACACTAAATTTATCAAATTGTGGCACTCTGCCAGATTTTGGTAATTGGTGCATTAAGTGGGTAAAAGAGTCTAAAAAATGTGTAATTGAATATGAGGATTATTACAAAGGAATAGAAATTATGATGCCAGCAGCAAAAGCAGTAAGTGCAAAATCATATAATTTTGATAAATACGGAAATGAAACAAAAATTGACTATGTTAAGATGTTACAAATTGTAAAAGATTCTGGATATAATGGTTATATTGGTGTAGAGTATGAAGGCGATGAGATAGGTGAGAAAGAAGGAGTTATTGCAACTAGAAATTTATTACTAAATGCTGCTAAGAGATTAAACTAATTATTAATTGTAATAAAAAGATTAATTATGGATTCTTTATCTATGGAAAAAGCAATGATTAAAAATATGATTAATAGAACAGGTAAATGCATTGATCAATGGATTGTCATTGCAAAACAACAAAAAGACATGAAACATAATCAATTGGTAAATTTCTTAAAAAAAGAATATTCAATTACTCATGGTTATGCTAATTTAATTGTGCGAAAATCAAAATAAATAATTATTTTTCAACTCATGAGTAAAAAAATTAGGTTAGGGGTTTTGGGAGGTGGAGGAAATTCGTTGGTAGGAATATTACATCGTATTGCTGCAAAAATGCATAATAAATATGACATTGTAGGTGGAGTCTTTAGCAGGGATTGGGATAGTAATATAGAATTTGCTAATGAGATTAAGATTTCTCCAAGTCGTGCATATGCTGATTATGAAATAATGATTGAAAGGGAGATGAAGCTTCCTGAGGACCAACGCATGCAAATAGTCTCTATTCTGACTCCTAATTTTCTTCATTACCCAATGGCAAAAAGTCTATTAGAAAATGGATTTCATGTGATATGTGAAAAACCTTTGACAACGACTTATGCAGAAGCTAAAGAATTAAGATCATTAGTTCAAAAGTCTGGACTTGTTTTTGCAGTTACCTATACTTATACAGGTTATCCAACAATAAGAAAAATACGTGAGATGATTTCAGAGGGTGCAATTGGAAAAGTACAAAAGGTAGATGCTCAATATTATCAAGGCTGGATTAATCCAATTATTCACCAGGGTGAAACAAGAATGGATACTTGGCGTTTAGACCCCAAAAAATCAGGAATTAGCTGTTGTATTGGAGATATTGGAACACATGCTTTTGATATGTTAGAATATCTAACCCAACTTAAAATTGATAGAGTTTTAGCAGATTTAAATTACCTATATGATGATAATAAAATGGACATTGATGGATCAATTCTAATTAGATGTACCAATGGAGTAAAGGGTATTATTAGAACTAGTCAAATTGCAACGGGTGAAAACAATAATTTTGCGGTAATGATTTACGGGAAAAAAGGAGGATTAAAATGGGAACAAGAAAATCCAAGAGTTCTTTATTATATGCAAGAAGGAAAAGAAGTTCAGATTATAGAATCAGATAATATAAATAATGATTTGTTGACAAAAGATACTATATTACCGCCAGGTCATCCTGATGAAATTTATGATGCCATGTCAAACATATATAATGGTGCTGCAAAAGCAATAAATAACGAAGCTTATGAGCATAGTGAATTTCCAACAATTATTGATGGTGTTAGAGGAATGAACTTTATTGAAAGTGTTGTTGAATCACATAAAAAAGGCAATGTGTGGATAACTATTGATAATAAATAAATTCAATAAAATTTTTTAATTAAATTTATATACAATGAAAAATAAACTAAAAGATTTAAGCAATTCAAGACGTGATTTTTTAAAAAAATCATCAATAGCATTTTTAGGTGTATCAATCCTTCCAAGTCATGTAATTTCTGGATTAGGTCATATAGCTCCTAGTGACAAGTTAAATGTTGCTGGTATTGGTGTTGGTGGAATGGGACGTAATAATCTTAAAAATATTAAAAATCAAAATATTGTTGCTCTTTGTGATGTAGATTGGGGCTATGCAAAACGATGTTTTGATGATTACCCTGATATAAAAAAGTATAAGGATTACAGGATAATGCTAGATGAAATGGAAAAACAAATAGATGCTGTTGTTATTGCCACACCTGACCATTCGCATTATATCTCTGCTGCCAATAGTATGAAAAGAGGTATGCATGTTTATGTGCAAAAACCCCTAACTCATTCAGTATGGGAATCTCGTGAGCTAACAAAGCTTGCAAATCAAACTGGAGTAGCCACACAAATGGGTAATCAGGGAAATTCAAGTGATGATATAAGAAAAGTTTGTGAGTGGATATGGAATGGTGAAATAGGTGAGGTGAAAAATGTTGAAGCTTGGACAAACAGACCTATTTGGCCTCAAGGACTTGAGAGACCTACTAATAGTGTGCCTATTCCTGAAACATTAGACTGGGATTTATTTATTGGACCAGCCCCTTATAGACCTTACCATCCTTCATATACACCTTGGAATTGGAGAGCATGGTGGGATTTTGGTACTGGTGCTTTGGGTGATATGGGATGCCATATTATAGATCCAGTATTTAAAGCATTAGATTTAGGGTTCCCGTATGCATTTGAAGGAAGTTCATCTCAGGTGAATACAGAAAGTGCTCCTATTTCAGAAATGGTAACCTATTATTTTAATAAACGACCAAATAAAGGAAAAATAAAAATGCCTAAGGTAAAATTTACCTGGTTTGATGGTGGCCATAAACCTGAGCGACCAAAAGGCATGAAGCCTGGAACAAATCTTGGAAATTGGGGTGGAGGTGCAATTTTTCATGGAACTAAAGGAACACTAGTTTGTGGCACCTATGCTATGGATCCAATTATTATTGGTAGAGAAGACAATCCTCCTGCAGTTACAAATGAATTAAGAAGAGTGGAAACTTCTCATGAAATGGACTGGATACGTGCATGTAAGGAGAATAAGAGTTCAAGAGTTGAAGCAAGTTCTAATTTTTCATATTCTGGCCCACTTAACGAAGTAGTAGTTATGGGTAATCTTGCGATTAGGCTACAAGATCTTAAAAGAAGGTTGGAATGGGATGCAGAAAACATGAGGATCACAAATATTTCAGATTCTGATGAAATTCGTGTGGTTACCACTGATAAATTTGATGTAGTTGATGGTGATCCTAAATGGGATACTAGAAGTACAACAATAAATGCAAAAGAGGCAGCTAGTGAATATGTAAAACGTTCATATCGAAATGGCTGGTATTACTAATGACAATTAAATTAATATAAGATGAAGAATATCTATTACATATTATCTATAATCACTATAAGTTTAATTTTAGCTTGTTCAAATACAACAAAAAATCAGGAAACATCAGTGGCTGTGGAAAACAATACACTTACTGAAAAAGAAACTACTGAAGGATGGAGGCTTCTTTTTGATGGTAAAACTTCAGATGGATGGAGGGGATATAAAAAAGAAATCTTTCCTAGTGATTGGAAAATTACTAATGAAGGAGAGATATACATGAGTGCTTCTGGAAGAGGAGAGGCAGGATCTACTAATGGAGGAGATATAATTTATGATCAAAAATTTTCTAATTTCCATGTAAAACTTGAATGGAAAGTTTCTGAGGGTGGAAATTCTGGAATATTCTATTTAGGTCAGGAAACTCCTGAATTTGATTACATATGGAGAACAGCACCAGAGATGCAAATATTAGATAATGATAGACATCCAGATGCATTTTTAGGAAAGGATGGAAACAGACAGGCTGGTGCCTTATATGATCTTTATCCTGCAGTACCCCAAAATGCAAATAAAGCAGGTGAGTGGAATAAGGTTGAAATCATTGTATATAATGGTACAGTAATTCACAAACAAAATGGTGAAGTGGTAGTTGAATATCATCTATGGACTCCAAAATGGGAAGAGGATGTTTCTAGAAGTAAGTTTCCTAATTTGAATAAAAACTGGGCTAATGTAGAGAAAGAAGGTTATTTTGGCCTTCAAGATCATGGTGATGATGTGTGGTTTAGAAATATAAAAGTTAGAGAGCTCTAAGAATATTCTATTTATAATCACCCTTAATATGAACAATTGTCAATGAGTGAGGTGGTAGGTGGACGACACCATTTTTAAATTTTAATTCTACCTCTTTGGGAGCAACTCGATTAGGGTGCTCAATATCGTTGTAAGTATCGGTTGATTCACCGGTGAGAATCTTTGCCTTATATGTACCATTTAATAGCTTATCTCCCATTGTAACTTTACACTCGAGGTTCTCCGAAGGATGACGGTTCACCAATGAAATAGCCCAGTTTTCACCTTTTTTGTCAACGGTAGCAATAGCATCAATTACAGAAACTGAATCTTTACCATCGGTAAGTTTGCTTCCATTTATCTCTGCATCGCTAACATATTCTTCAAGTTCATTCGCGTACATCGCCATTGTATGGAAATGAGTACGCTTGACAATTCCTTTAGGATGGACATAAAGAGGTCCGGTCTGGTTCACTAGCGGTGCGATATTCGCCATAGTAATATATTCAGAATGACGAAGGCATGAATTAAGAAAAGAGGCGGAAAATAACGCATCCGACAGATTATAAATTGAAGGATTCAGGCTTTTATCCCTAGCTTTTACCAATTTTATTATTTCCGGATCGTTGTAATCTACTTTTTCATTACGTTGAAATCCTGGATGATGCCATGAACGTAAGTTCCATTCATCAAAGGCAATTTTAATTTGCCCTTTATTAATATAGCCTTCTATTTCTGCTGTTTGTATTTGATTTATTACTTCTTTAATATACGATTCCGGTTTCTCACTAAGCATCATACATGACAAGTAGTTGGGTGTAGAATGTTCTTGAAAGTTTTCAATCCAGTATTGATGTACTGATATGTAATTCAAATATTCTCCCGCTGCTTCAAATAGATAGGGATCTATACTAGAACCACCGTGAGTCCCAGAGCAACTTACCAGAATACTTGAATCTACCTCCTTCATTGCTATACCACCATCACGTACTTTATGAATATAATCGCGACCTGACCGTTCATTTCCGACACTCCATATCTTGACATTAAGTGGATCAAAATATCCATTTTTTTTACGCATTTCAGCAAATTTACCTTCAGTTGCATTAGAGTATTCAACCCAATCAGCCATTTCCTGAACATCCGCTAAACCATTTTGACAGATATACGGTTCTGCATTCAGTAGTCTGCAAAGCTCAACAAATTCATGGGTTCCAAACGTGTTTGGCTCAATTACTCCCCATCGAACATCATCTTTAGGTAGACGATTCTCACCCACTCCATTCATCCAATGATAGCCATCAACGAAACATCCTCCTGGCCAACGAATAACGGGTACTTTAAGTTCCTTTAATGCGTTAATGACATCAGTACGAAATCCGTTATTATCTGATAGTGGAGAGCCAGGATCAAATACACCACCATAAACTTGTTTCCCAAAATGCTCGAGAAACCCCCCGAAAATCATAGGATTGTAAGTTTTGGTAGTCGCATCTGTGTTAATCGTTACATTTGCCTGGATGGATGTAGGTTGCCGTGTGGTACAGGATGAAACACAAAACAGTAGGCTTAAGAGTATTATTATTGAATTCTTCATAGTCTATTAGTAAATAGTGGAGTCGCCGAGATTCGAACTCGGGTCCAAACAAGACACTAAACAACTTTCTACATGTTTAGTTTCTATTTATTTTTCGATAATACACTGATTAGAAACTACCTATGTATTACTTAGTTTTTTAATTTCAAAAATATGTCAAAACGCCATATTTTCTATGTTAACTTTTACGATGTCTCTAACAGAACGCCGTTAACAAAGGCTTTCAAGAGACATTTAGCTTTTCCACCTTGTGGAACTAGGCTAATCTTACTATAATTCAGATTATGCAGCTAAAGCGTATTTATTTTCGCCGTTTAAATTTAAATAGATTATTACGCGTACGATTTATTGCGCGACATGCTTACTGTATAATTAAACTTGCTGTCAAAACCAGTCGACCCCATTATTTCAATGAACAAAAAAATGAGGGGCAAATATACAAAAAACTTGTGCATCGAATTTAATGGAGCTATTTTTGAATATTATTTTACGTTAATGAAGATTGGTATAATAAAAGAATTTAAGACTCCTCCTGATAAAAGGGTAGTATTTTCTCCTAGTAAATGTATTAGAGCAAAAGAAGAATTCCCTCAAATTGAATTTCTAATTCAAAAAAGCGATATAAGGTCTTTTTCTGATAAGGAATATGAAAATTTAGGTTTGTCTGTTGTTGAAGATTTATCTATGGCTGATATACTAATAGGGGTAAAGGAGGTCCCAATAGATAAGCTTATTTCAAATAAGCCATATTTCTTTTTTTCACATACTATCAAAAAACAAGACTATAATAAGAAATTATTGCAGGCTATTTTAGAAAAAAATATTCAACTTCATGATCATGAAACTATTGTTAATAAAGAAGATGTTAGACTAATAGGATTTGGGTATTATGCTGGGGTAATTGGCACATACAATGGACTGAGAGCTCTTGGATTAAAACAAGGATTATTTAATCTTCCTAAGGCATCTGATCTAAAAGACAGGAATGAATTTAATAAAGAGTTAGATAAAATTATTCTACCAAATATAAAAATTGTATTATCTGGAAAAGGGAGGGTAGGTTTTGGAGCTAAGGAAGTTCTAGATTATTTGCAAATTAAACAGGTTAGTGTTAAAGAATTTCTAGATAATTCTTTTGATGAACCTGTATATGTCAATATTGATGTACTAGATTATAACTCTAGAATAGATAATAATGAGTCATCAGCAGATGATTTTTATAAAAATCCTCAAGAATACAGTTCTACCTTTATGAAATTTTGCAAATCTAGCGATGTGTTTATTGCGGGTCACTATCATAATCCAAAAGCACCAAAATTAATATCTAAACAAAATATAAGTTCTGAAGATTTTAATATTAGGGTTATTGCAGATATTAGCTGTGATATTGATGGACCTATTGCATCAACTATTAGACCTTCAACAATTGAAGACCCTATTTATGGTTATGACCCAATTAATCATTGTGAAATTGACTATATGCATGATAATGCTGTAGTGGTGATGGCGGTTGATAATTTACCATGCGAATTACCAAGAGATGCTAGTGAAGCATTTGGCAATATGTTTATCGAGAGTGTATTGCCAGCTTTTTTTAATGGTGATACTGATTTAATATTAGAAAAATCAAAAATTACTCAAAACGGAAAACTTACTCCAAGATTTGATTATTTACAGGATTTCGTAATAGATTAGTTATTATCGTTTCAGGCTAAAGTGCCCTTTAAAGGTTTTAATCAGGGTTTCTTCTTCTCCATATAGCATATCTAGGGTAATA
>Ga0208522_1000839_pt1 | contig 20549 bp, 28 predicted proteins | sample ETNtaG_25_FD_185763 | JGI IMG/M metagenome (GOLD analysis project Ga0208522, IMG submission 185763) | Marine microbial and viral communities from oxygen minimum zone, Eastern Pacific Ocean - ETNP201302SV86 (SPAdes) (version 2) | ecosystem: Environmental > Aquatic > Marine > Oceanic ... | reverse complement strand
ATGAATAATGGATGAAAAAATAGCAATTCAAAAGAAAATTGATTTTATTGCATCTGAAATCAGAGAATATAGAATCCAGCTAAAAAGACTGAATCGAGAATTGCAAGCAGCAATTGAAATTCAACAAAAGCTAAAGGAGCAATAAAATGGTCATACTACGAACTATTCAGGTATTTTTCAAATTACTACCATCAATTCTTGCCTTGAAAAAGGACAGGAAAATATGGATTGCACAAGAAAAAAAAGACATTGATCAGGAACAGTTCAGAGGACATGCAAGAAGAATTCTAAACACTTGTGTATCTTTAGGACCAGTTTACATCAAGTTTGGTCAGTGGCTTTCATCAAGGGCTGACATTCTACCCCAACCATATCTTGAGGAATTGTCAAAATTGCAGGACAATGTTCCAGCTGAATCATTTGATAAAGTAAAACCAGTAATTGAAAGAGACATTGGCAAAATTGATGAAAAATTTGAATCACTTGATGTAAACGCATTGTCTGGCGCATCACTTGGTCAGGTGTACAGGGCAACAAAGAATGGTCAGCAGGTAATTGTCAAAGTAAAGCGTCCAGGAATTGAGAAAATTGTAGAAAAGGATCTCAAAGTACTCATGAAAATCATTCCATTTGCCATGAGGTTTGTAGACCCAAATTTGAAATTTTCAATTATACCAATCATGAAGCAGTTTGTAGAGTCGATGCATGAGGAATTAGATTATTCAAAAGAGTCTGACAATCTAAAGACGATAAAAAAGAACATGATGCAATATGACAATGTAGTCATTCCAAACATCCATGATGACTATTCAACAAAAGACATCCTCACAATGGAGTACATTCCAGGAATAAAGATTACAGATGTCAAATCACTAGACGAAAAGGGCATTGACAGGCAAAAACTAGTAATTGATGTCCACAAGGTTTTCTTTACAATGCTTTTGAGGCATTCAATATTTCATGCTGATCCACATCCAGGAAACATTTCAGTCAGAGACGATGGCACTCTCATTTTGTATGACTTTGGAATGATTGGAAGACTAAATGACGAGACCAGACTGCGACTTGTAAGATTATACCTTGCATTAGTTGAAAAAAACCCACCAAGAACAGTCAATGCAATGGAGGAGCTAGGAATGCTGGCACCTGATTTTAACAGACAAGTAATTGAAAAGGGAATTGAAATGTCAATCAAATCAATGTATGGTCAAAAGCCTGATGAGATGGAAGTTGAGATGTTGATGCAGATGGCAAATAAAACAATGTCAAAATTTCCATTCCAACTTCCAAAGCACTTGGCACTATACTTGAGAATGTCAACTATCATAGAAGGAATATACCACACACACAAAGTTGATTTCAAATTCATCAAAGTACTAAGAACAATTTTAGAAGAAGAATCACTGATCAAAGATGCATACATTGAAGAAATAAAGAAATCATTTTCGCGCTTTGCAAAATCAGTTGAAGATACAATCACAATTGCACCTGAAATGAAAAAATTCATGGATGAAACTAGAATGCAACAACAAAGGTCAGGTCAAAAAAACAATGCAATACTTTCTGGCAGCATTGTTTCATCAGCAGTGTTTTTGGGCTCGGTATTTTTGTTTCAGTCAAATGAAGCACTTGGTGTTACAGGAATGATCGCATCAGTTGTAATATTTGGAATTTTTGCCGCATTTAGGAAGCGTTAATTCATTCCAACCTTAGATTCTATTCTTTTGTGCTGATCGCCATCTTTAAACAATTTCTAGCACTATACTATGTGGTCAATTTTGTCACAATCTAAAATAAAAAAATCAAAGATTATCAAAAAAGAAGTTGAAGACCAAGTTAACGATGATGAATTGACACGATTAGACAGATTGAAAACTGGTAGAAGAAACTTTTCTTAGAAATTATCCAAAGTCTGTATCACGTTTCTGTGATTGTTGTTCATTCTTTCTTGCAGCCTCTCGGAATTCTTCATCATGATTTTGTCTTCCGTGTGTACATTTTACGCAACCCACAATCTTGCCATCAGGATCTTTTTCAAAAATTTCACATCCACAAAAACATGCCATATCATTTCATCCTTTTTTTAGTATATCATCTTTTGTAAATTTTATTGGCTTCTAGAGGTTTTGCAACAATCACCCATAGGAATATCACGGCCTCTTGGACTTTTGCTAGGACATTGAAGCATTACACATAATGCTTCGGTAAACTGCTTGTTCATGTGATGTTCAATACCACAAACCATTTCCTCATCAATATCAATTTTTAATGCACTTGCCATCAAAACTTCTAGCAGGCGACTATTTCTTATCATAGATGCTGCTATTTTTTCTCCAGATTCTGTAAGTGAGACTCCTGCTTTGTTATATTTTACAAGTTCTCTTTGAGACAGTTTTTTTAACATTTGAACCACACTTGGCTGACGAACATTAAGCCTCTTTGCAATTGTGCTTATCTTAACATCATCACCTTTTTCTTTGATGTGCCAAATTGCTTTTAGATACATCTCTGTATGTTCTGCTTCTGCAGTACCAACAAACAGAACCTCATCATCATCTAGTGAATCCATATTATATCATGAAAAATTTGTTTTATTAAGTATTATTTCCAATCTATTCCATTATAGTCTGAAATTAATTTACTTCAACTGAGTCTTTTAGTAGATACTCAAAGTATTCTTTTGCAAAACCAGCCAATCCTGAATGATCAGCCCAAATTGCAACTACATCTGATGAACTAGAGCTACTGATCTCTGGACCAAGTAAAATTACAACATATCTTTTATCAGAAATAATTCCACCACCAAAAAGTCCTTCTTTCACTTTAACTTTGGCTACTCTTGAAATAGAATTCAATGATTCCTTGTCAAGTTTATCAGAGGTTAGAATTGTAATGTCTATTCCTCTATCATGTAACTGTCTTAATTTTGGTAATGCTTGCTTTACTATAGCTTCACCTGCTTGAGGTACTGCAATCATCACTTCACTTCTGCAGTGTTCAACTAGCTCCATAATTTTTGCACCAATATTCATTATTCCAGAAATTACCCAAATGTCAGGTTTTTCACTAATTCCACTTTTTTCATAAAGTGGAGTGAGTTCTGTCAAAATTTTATTTTGATTGTCTGTAAATTCTGTTTCAATGTTTTGCTTAGTTGTTTCAAGTGCAGTTGATGGAGATTTTGAGAAATATTTTGTAGGTCTAGAGTCATCTGAACCGATCCAGCCTTTTTCTTCCAAAGTCCCCAAAACTTCATAAATCTTTGAATATGGAACTCCTGATTTCTGACTTAGTTCTGATGCATTAAGTTCACCGCCTTTTAGTAATGATGTGTAAGTTTTGATCTCATAGCTAGTCATACCAATTTTTTCAAGTGACTTTTTTGTCTTATCTGAGATACTCATGCGATCAATATCTGATTCTGCCATTTAAATTGAATATATGATCTCTACCCAATTCATCTGGTGGAGAGTAGGAATTCGATTATATACTAAGTTTGAAAAATTTTGTTATACATGGCTCTAATCCAGATATCCAATCAGTCTAGTAAAGCAAAGGGCAAGAAATCTACTATTAGATTTACACAAAGTATTTGCCCAGACTGTAACATGATTCTAGATGCTGAAGTTTTTGAAAGAAATAACCAAGTCTTCATGTCAAAAGTTTGTCCAACTCATGGCGAAACTGAAGAACTCTATTTTGGTTCATATGATATGTACAAGAAATTTAGTACATACTGGGTTGATGGAAAAGGTGCACATTCACCAAATGTAATAATGGAAGACAAGTGTTCTTGTCCAAACAACTGTGGTCTTTGTTCTAATCATTTATCTCATAGTGGTCTTGCAAACATGATAGTTACAAACAGATGTGATCTTACATGTTGGTATTGTTTCTTTTATGTTAAGAAAGGTCTTGAAGGTGCATACATGTATGAACCAGAACTTGATCAAGTAAGGGCAATGATGAAAACTCTAAGATCAGAAAGACCAATTCCAGGAAACTCTATGCAAATTACTGGTGGCGAACCAATGCTTAGAGAAGACATTAGTGATGTTATTAAAATTATGAAAGAAGAAGGTGTTGAACATATTCAAATGAATACAAACGGTATTCGACATGCAATGGATCCAGAAGCAGCACGTGAAGTTAGAATGGCAGGATGTAACAATCTGTATCTAAGTTTTGATGGTGTAACTGCAAGAACAAATCCAAAGAATCACTGGGAAATTCCTTATGCACTTGATAGTTGTAGAAAGACTGGAACAACTGTAGTATTTGTTCCAACTGTAATCAAATCAATTAATGATCATGAATTAGGTGGAATTATCAGATATGCACAAAAGAATTTGGATGTTGTCCATGCAGTAAACTTCCAACCAGTATCACTAACTGGAAGAATGGGAAAAACAGAACGTGAAAAATATAGAATTACAGTTCCAGATTGTATTCAAAGAATTGAGGAACAGACAGAGGGTCAAGTAACAGTTGATGATTGGTATCCAGTTCCAAGTTGTATGCCATTAACCAATGTCATTGAAGCATTCTCAAGTAAACCAAAATACGAATTATCAATTCACTTTGCATGTGGAGCAGGAAGTTATGTGTTCCAAGATGCAGATTCCAAGAAACTTGTCCCAATGACTAGATTTTGTGATATTCAAGGAATGTTAGAATTATTTGAAGATAAATCAGAACAAATCCGTTCTGGTGCAAACAAGTACTTTACAATGCTAGAAGTTGTAAGAAAACTCAAAGGATTTATTGATAAATCAAAGCAACCAGCAGGACTAGACCTAGCAAAGATGTTTGGAAGTATTTTGATGAAGCGTTCATTTGAGGCTGTGGGTTCATGGCATGTAAAAGGTCTGTTCTTAGGAATGATGCATTTCCAAGACAAGTACAATGAAGATTTAGAAAGATTACAGAGATGTGACATTCATTATGTAACTCCTGATCTTAGAATTATTCCATTTTGTGCATTTAATGTAATTCCAGAATGGTATAGAGACAGAATCCAAAAGAAATATTCTATTACAGTAGAAGAATGGGAAGAAAGAGAAGGTGTTACACTAGAAGATGGTCTTTACAGAGGTCTTATGAGAAGAGGTGCTGGCGATGAGTTGGCAGCTGGTTGTGCAAAAAGCGAAATGTTCCATCAAGCAGAACAAGCAACAATGTAATTAGATTTTAAATACGGTTTTATAACTAATAAAATTATGACTACAAATACAAATCAACCTTTGCGTACAGTTGAGTGGACAGATAATAAAGTACGGATGATTGATCAAACAAAACTTCCAAATGAATTTGTTTATGTTGAATATAATGATTTTAATCAAGTTGCAGATGCAATTAAAAATCTTGTTGTTCGTGGAGCACCTGCAATTGGTGTTTCTGGTGCATTCGGATTAGCATTAGCATCAATTCAAAGCAATGCAGAAACTAAAGATGATTTACTTGCATATCTTGAAGAAGCTCATAAAATTTTACTTGCAACAAGACCTACTGCAATCAATCTAAAGTGGGGATTGGATCAAATAATGACTATTGCAAAACAAGGTGACAACGTTGAACAAATAAGATCTTCAGTAATTGAAGAATCAAAAAGACTAGCAGAAGAAGATATTAAAATTAACAAGGCTATGGGAAAATTTGGTTCTGAATTATTTGCTAATGATGATACAGTAATGACACATTGTAATGCTGGTGCATTAGCAACAGTTGGATATGGAACTGCATTAGGAGTAATTCGAGCTACTAAGGAAAGTGGAAAAAATATTAAAGTTATTGCAACTGAGACAAGACCGATACAACAAGGTTCGAGATTAACTGCATTTGAACTAAAGCATGATGGAATAGATGTTAGTCTAATTCCTGATACTGCAGTTGGCTATACAATGGCAAATAATCTGGTAAACAAAATTGTCGTTGGCGCTGATAGAATTTTGAGAACTGGTCACGTTTTTAATAAAATTGGAACATACCAAGTTGCCACAATGGCCAAACAGCATAACATTCCATTTTATGTTGCTGCTCCATTATCTACTTTTGATCTAAAAAGTAACCCTGATGAAGTAGTCATAGAACAGAGAAAGGCATCTGAAGTTACTGGTATTGGTGATAAAAAAACCGCACCTGATGATATCAATGTCATTAATCCAGCATTTGATATGACTCCTCCTGAGCTAATATCTGGAATAATTACGGAAAAAGGAATAGTCAAGACTCCATTTGATGATTCTATCAAAAAGTTATTTGAAGCTAATTAATAGAAAGTTTTTATCTCAATTCCATTTTTTTAGCATATGGAATCAGTTAGTGTTGAACAAGTCAGAAATTCTTTGAAGCAATGCATGGATCCTGAAGTACCTCTAAGTATTGTAGATATGGGTTTGATCTACGGAATTGATGTTTCTGAAAATAATGATGTTAATATCAAAATGACAATGACTACTCAAGGTTGTCCTTTACATGAAACTATGGTAGATGATGTTAAGCGCTATACAAGAAAAGTTTCTGGAGTAAATAGTGTCAATGTTGACATTGTCTGGGATCCTCCTTGGACAATGGACAAAATGTCTGATGATGCAAAAGCCATGATGAAAAAAATGGGATCACAAAATACACCTGCTCCAATTAACTACGAAACAGCATTACCTCAAGGTACTGGTAAATTAGTTAAACAAGAAGATGGTTCGATAATGTTAGCTAATGAACACGAACAAGGATTTATGGTTAATCAAGCTATTGTGGAATTCTGGAAATCCTGTAATGGAGAACGTAAAGTTACAGAATTAGTTGACATATTTGCAAAGGAAACAGGTCTACAACGAACTCAAGTTGAAAAAGAAGTTATGCAGTTAATCAAACAACTTCATGAAGGTGGGTTACTTGTAATTGTAAATCAAGATGATGCTCCTAACGTTGAGTTTAAAAAATCAAACTAAATTTCTTTAATCTCTGTAATTGTAGCTTGCACTGAATCCATTTTAACAATTGCTCTTTTTTCACTCCATCCCATAGCTACATACCAATCTCCAGCATCATCATCATATTTTGTCTCAAGAGTTTTAATATCGGATGCTTCTGTCTTGTAATTTTTAATAATTCCTGATGTAGCTAATGATATTGCATCTTTTTCTGTCTTCAGCCTTCTATCCATTAATCCAATTCCAGGACTCATAACAAATCTTTCAATTTACATCTAATATACTTGATTGTTAATTCGAAAGGGCCCGTAGGGATTCGAACCCTAGACCTGTTGGTCCGAAGCCAACCGCTCTATCCAGGCTGAGCTACGGGTCCAAAAAAATAAGCATTTATCGGGTCTAAATATCTGTCTTATTTATGAAAGTTTCAAAAAAAGTTGCAGGTGTTGAATATGCAATAAGAGACATTGTCTCTGCTGCTAGAGAAATTGAGCAGCAAGGAAAGTCTGTGGATTATCTAAATATTGGTGATCCAGTTCAGTTTGGTTTTCAACCTCCTGATAATGTCAAGCAGGCATTAATTGACGCAGTCAACAAAGGAAATAATTTCTACACTCAATCTGAAGGTCTTCCTGAATTATTAGATGCAATTGCAAAAAAAGAAAATTCCAAAGGACTCTCTATTGGTCCAGAAAATGTTGTGGTAACAAATGGTGTATCTGAAGGATTAGACATGGTAATATCATCAATTGTTGAGGATGGGGACGAAGTTTTGTTACCTGGTCCGTATTATCCACCTTATGCATCATATGTAAGATTACATGGTGGAAAACCAATTGAATTTGCAGTTGATTTTAAAAATTCTAGACCAGACATTGATGATATTAAAGCAAAGATTTCATCAAAGACTGTTGCCATATGTTTGATTAGTCCAAATAATCCAACTGGATTAGTTTTTGATGAAACTGCTCTAAAACAAATTGTTGATATAGCAAACGAACACGATCTTTATCTAATCTGTGATGAAATTTATGATAAGATAATTTTTGATCAGGAATTTACAGGAATAGGAAAAGTTGCAGGAAATTCTCCAGTGATAATTCTAAATGGGTTCTCAAAAGTTCATCTAATGTCTGGTTGGAGAGTTGGTTATATTGCATTTAATGATTCTCCACAACTTGATTCAATCAGAGAAAACTTGCCTAAATTGGCAAGAGTTAGAATTTCTACTAATTTACCAGTACAATATGCTGCATTAGAATCATTACGTGGACCACAAGATTATATTGGAAAATTTGTTTCTGAATTAAAAATACACAGAGATTATGTAATTAAAAGACTTAATGCAATGAATAACATTACATGTTCTAATCCTCAAGGTGCATTTTATGCATTTCCAAAAATTGAAAATAATAAATTTAGTTCAGACAAGGATTTCGTACTAGAATTATTAAAACAGAAAGGCGTTTTAACAGTTCATGGCTCAGGTTTTGGTACTCAGTATGGAAGCGGTCATTTCAGAATAGTCTACCTCCCAAATATGGAAATATTAGAGTCTGCCATGAATAAAATTGAAGATTTTGTTCGTTAATACTTCCAAACCGAAAATTCTTTTGGTGTTATCTCAATAATACAGTCAGTATCATCTAATAGCTCTTTTGCAGATTTATTATTCAGCGTTTTAAAATAGCGTAAAAGGATTTTTTTTGCTAGTTTTATCACCATTGTTTTTTCTTTGATTAATTTTGCATTTCCTTTTCCCATAATTCCAAAAATATTTGGTGCATTGACACCTACATCCACACAAAAGCTAACTTTCTTGTGATTTTTCACATTTTTTGCTTTTTCAGTTTTGGTGTTTGTTCCAATGAAAATTTTCTTTGTAGCATACAGATACCATACTGGAACAACGTGAGGCATACCTGATTTATCTACACTTGCTAGATGCAGAATTTTTGCCTTTTTCAAGAATTCATCATTTTTTGACATTAGATTTCCTAAATCCCATTCCAATCATAAAACAACCAAATACAATCATTGCTACAGAGATTTTTTCATTAGTTATATCTGGTCCAACCAAAAAATCATAAACAAATTCTGGACTCCAGATAATTATGTTTTGAACTAGGACAATTAATGCCATTATAATGAAAAGTAAACCCATTGCAGTAAACCAATTGCGTCCACGACGTGGATATTCATGACTCATAAAAATACTATATTTTTCAGAACTTAAATTATTTTAATTCCAGGATTTTTCATTTTATTTCTAATCATTGCATTTAGTAATAGTGGTGTTGACATTTCAACCAAATATGCTAATGCACCTGGTCCAAGATAAATTGGACGTAATCCTTCAATTTCATTAATTAAATCATTTACAACTTGGACTGATTCTTTATCATCACCTACAACAAAAATATCATAATCCAAACTTAGTGTTGGATTGACAAGTTTTTTTTCAGAAATTACATGAAATGCTGAAACTAATTTGGTTTTGTCTTTCATGTGTTTTTCAACTGTTTGATGTGAGAATGGTTTATTTTCTTTAATTGCAACACATTCAAAACCCACGTCAGTTTTTGTCATTGGTACTATTGGTGAGATTACTACACAATCATCATTAATTTCTGATAAAATCTGTGGACATATTGCATCAATGTTGTCATATGGAATAGATAAAACTAAAACTTGTGATTCTTTAGCCACTGAAATATTATCATTTCCTGTAATATTTCCATTAATTTCTCCATATGCTTCTTTTGCAAGATTTGTATATTCTGTAGCTGAAGATGCAGCACGTTCTGCATCCCGTGATCCAATTATAACTTCATGATTCTTTGACCATCTTAGCGCAAAACCTTTTCCCATTCCTCCAGTTCCGCCAATTATTCCAATTTTCATGAATTCGTTCTAACAATGTTATTATTATCTCTATATGAAAAATTAAAAAGATTCAAGAAAATGATAATATTTTTGAGACATGGTCAAGCAGAAAACAATACAAAAAAGATTTTAGCTGGACGAACATCAGGCATTAATCTAACTGAAGAAGGAAAAAAACAGGCTGAGCAAGCTGGAAAAATGTTAGAATCACTGAATATTTCTGCAATTTATTCTAGTCCAATTGATAGAGCTGTACAAACTACTGAAATTATAAAAAAATATTGTAATGTGGAATACAAAACTGATGATAGATTAATTGAATTAGATATGGGGCAATTTACCATGATGCCTTATCAAGAAATTTTCAAAAAACATGGAAATGTTTTTTTGAAATTTTATAGTGGTTCTGCTGAAGTTAGTGAAAATGGTGTAGAAACATTCGCTGATGTAAAAAAACGAATAAACGATATGGTGGACTTTGTTATAACTAAACATAAAAATGAAAATGTAGTATTAGTGACTCATATGGATCCTATTAAAGCAATGATCGGTAGAGTTCTTGATCTAAAACCTGAAGTTTTATTTGATTTAATTATTGCAAATGCATCACTTTCAATAATCAAAAACCACGATCAGAATTTTTATTTAACTGCAATTAATGCTGTATATCCTGAGCGATTTCATGAATCGTTTTAGAGAGAATCCTCCAAACCCTTAAATACATTTTTCAGCCCCAGCAAAAACAACCGGTAATAATGAAAGCAATAATTGGATTAGGATTAGTTTTAGGCTTATTAGTTATTTTGCCAGCAGCTCAATATGTTTTAGCAGCAGGAGATGAGGCTGGTGAATATTTGGATAGACGAGTAGAAATTTGGGGTTTATTTTATAGATTGATGATTGTAGCATTTACAATTGGTACTGTAGTTTCAGGCACAATTGTTTGGCTTGTGTTAAGATTTAGAGAATCAAATCCAAAAGCAAAGCCTACCGAATATGAAGGATCTGGAGAATGGTAAAATGAGTGGACATTCTAATTGGCCTGAATGGGTTTATGTTGGTGTTGTGATTGCATTGTTATGTTATGTTGGTGCAGAAGCATGGAACATTGAAAGAATTGTAGAACATGTTCCTGCAGATGCTGAAGTAATTCAAGTTATTGGACAACAGTGGTTATGGACTTTTGAACATGAAGACGGAACAAAAGAAATAGGAGAATTACATGTTGAGAAAGGAAAAGCCTACAAGTTTGAGATAACATCAAAAGATGTTATACATTCATTTAACATTCATGATTATGTTGTTTTGTTGGATGCTGTTCCTGGAAAAATTAACACAGTTTGGTTTTCACCAACTGATGCAGGTGAATTCCCAATTCAGTGTAGAGAATATTGTGGATTGATTCATTATAACATGCGTGCAACACTTATTGTGGAGGATAAAGGAGCCTGATTTGTTATGGTACTAGAATTACAAAAACCAAGACCAATTTGGCAAATAATGTTCTCTACACATCATACAGATGTTGGATTACTGTATTTGATAACATCACTTGCTTTCATGTTTATGGGTGGTGCACTTGCTCTAATTCTTAGATTAGAACTGTTTGCACCAGGAACTCAGATTATTGCTGACTCTATGACGTATAATAGAATCTTTACTGTTCATGGTACAACTCTGATTTTCTTATTTATCTTACCATCTGCATCAGCGTTTGGAAATTATCTTGTTCCAATAATGGTTAGATACAAAGACATGGCATATCCAAAACTTAATGCAGTTGCTTTTTGGATGATTCCACCAGCAGGTGCATTAATCTGGTTAGGCTTTGCAGACTTTACATGGTATGCATACCCAACATATTCTGTAATTAGTGCACCAGGTCCAGCAGCAGACATGTGGATTTTTGGTCTGAAGATACTTGGTGTATCTTCTGTTCTAGGTGCAATTAATTTTGTAGTTACCATTCTAAAATGTAAACATCCTGATTTACCACTTAGCAAGTTGCCGCTTTTAGCATGGTCATACCTTGCTTCATCCTTAATTATTTTAGTTGCAATACCAACTTTTGCAGCTGCACTTTTGATGCTTTTAACAGATAGACTTGGCGCAACTGGCTTCTTTAATCCATTAATGGGAGGCGATCCTATTGCATACCAACACCTGTTCTGGTTTACATTCCATCCTGAAGTTTATGTTCTGGTCATACCTGCCATTGGATTCATGTATGAGATATTTCCGCGTTTTTCAAGAAAACCAATATTCAGCCACAGTTCTGGTGTATTCGCATTTGTACTTTTAACCATTGTAGGCTTTGCATCATGGGCACATCATATGTATGCAACTGGAATGTCATTTACTGAAAAAACTGTTTTCATGGTTGGTACATTAGCAGCAGTTCCAGCATCAGCAATGCACACATTCAACTTCTTGGCAACAATGTGGGGTGGCAGAATTAAATTTGCAACACCAATTATGTGGGCTGTTGGTGGAATAGCACTATTCTTCTCTGCAGGAGCAGGTGGTGTTGTCAACAGTGCAATGCCTTTGGACTTTATTACTCATGATTCGTATTGGGTAGTTGGTCACTTCCATCTATTTGTGATGGGAACTATTTTGTTTGGTACAGTGGGATTCATCTATTACATGTTCCCATATGTAACTGGGCGAATGTACAACGAGATGTGGGGAAAAGTTCACTTTATACTATCATTTGTCGGAACAGTGATGGTGTTCTTTACACAACACATTCTTGGACTTTTTGGAATGCCAAGAAGAGTTTACGATTATCCACCGTTCCCAGAATGGGTTCAGATGAACATAATAATTTCAATTGGCGCATTTATCATTGGAATAAGTATGGCTATATTCCTAGCAAACTTAATCTACAGTTCTGCTAAAGGCAAACCAGCTAACATGGATGATCCATTTGGTCTTGGCGGAAAATATTACTTCCCATATCAGGCAAAGAACCCACATCATTGAGGAATTGAAATGGCACAACTAGAACAACAAGATCCAATTTACAGAACCTCACCAGAGAGAACTGCCAAAATGATGGTTATAATGTTGGGAATATGTATTGTAGGTGGTGGAATATTTTTTGGAATGTGGGATTATTGGATTTCAATGCCACCTGCTGCATCAAATTTAGGTGCAACAACTGATGATCATGGAGGCGATGCTGTTACTGCAACCGGAGTAGAAATTCCTGTATCTTTATCATTTGTAGAAAGTAGCGACTTTAGAACATTAGCGTTTAATGCATTACCTGGAGAATCAGGTAATAATCCAACAATTACAGCAAATGTTGGAGACAAAATTATATTTGATGTGATTAATGATGGAGTATCTTTCCATGCATTTGGTGTAACAGCTGCAGAAGAAGGCTTTGACGGAATCTTTCCAGGTAGTGAAATTGCAGCTGCAACAAACCCACTAAAAGCAGGAGAAGGTGGAGTTTCTGAATTTATACCATCTGAACCAGGAACTTACTATTACATCTGTACTGTTCCAGGACATAGAATGCAGGGAATGGTAGGAGAGATTGTAGTAGGTGCAGCTGGTGCACCAGCAGAAGCTGCAGCCCCAACAGGAGTTAGTCATGATATAACTTTGGACTTCATTGAAAGTAGCGACTTTAGAACATTAGCGTTTAATGCATTACCTGGAGAACCTGGAAATAATCCTGAAATTCGTGTAAAATCTGGTGATGAAGTAACAATTACTACTACAAATGCAGGAGTATCTTTCCATGCATTTGGTGTAGTATCAAACCCTGATGACTTTAACAATGTAATCTTTGATTCTGCAATAAATTCTGCATCAAATCCACTAAAATCTGGTGAATCTGGCAGTGTTACATTCTTGGCAGGTGCACCAGGAACTTACTATTACATCTGTACTGTTCCAGGACATGCATTACAAGGCATGCAAGGTTCATTCATTGTAGAGTAATTTGATTTTAAAGTATCTAGCACTTTCATCTCTTGTGGTTTTGTATTCACTAATGTTTATTGGTGGATATATTTCAGCAGCTGGTCTTGGCTTGACATGTCCTGAATGGCCATTATGTCCAAATGGTGTATTACCTGATGATGAATATTTCATTGAATGGATGCACAGATTAATTGCAGCCACTACAGGTGCATTAATTGTAGCTACTACAATAGGAGCATGGATTAACAAAGATGCTGGTAGGAAAATTAGATTTACAAGTACATTTGCAAGTGTATTGGTAGTAACACAGATTACTTTGGGTGCAATAGTAATTGATACTAAATTACATGCTGTATTAGTAGCAATACACCTAGGAATTGGAATTTTGTTATTTGCTATGGTTTTGCTAACAGTTTTGTTTGCATTTAGACTTGGAAAGCCAGTCTTGCATACTAAGGCTTAGAAATTCGCTTTATAATTTTAGGAATAAACACTATCCCCATCACTCCAGCAAAAATTAATCCACCTGCTGCTATTGCACCAATGAAGATATATCCAAATGGTGATTGGGTACTAATGTTAAATGTAAAGGTTAACGGAGTTCCATAATCCATTGAATCATAAAGATCAACTCTAAAAATATGATTTCCAGAATCTTCAAAAATAAAATCAGTTGACCAGTGAGCACCATCAACAGAATGTGGTCTTATTGCATCAATTTGGTCTCCATTGAAGAAAATTCTAATCCCCATTGTAAAGTCATCAACTTCGTTATAATCCAAATCTGAAACTCTGATTAGAATCTGTGATTTTTCACCAATTTGTGGAAATTCTGGCTGTGTAGCGATCTGAACTCTATAATCTCCTAATGTTTCTTCAGATGAATTGAAAAGTGAATGTGCATTTGCATCTAAAATCATAGGCATTCCGCAAAAAATGAAAAAAGATAAAATGAAAACTTTGAAAATTCGTTTCAATCACTTTAGATGTTCACCGATCAATATATTATAATTCGTAAATCACTTCTAGAAATTGTCAAAAGCTTTAAATTCATACTAACAAGAGTTTGAATCGTGACCGTAGTAAAAAAGTCAATAGATATCAAAGCACCTGTTGATACTGTGTTTACCTATTTTGCAAGACCAGAACATGTTTCTGATCAAATGTCTGAAAAAGGTGTAGGAATGACAGTTATTCCAATGGACATAAAAGCAGGAATGGGCGTAGGTACTACCTTTAGAGTAATTGGTGATTTTAGTGGAAAAAGACTAGAGTGGGATTGTGAAACAACTGAATTTGTTAGAGAAGAAAGAATTTCTGCAAAAATGATTAAAGGTAAATTCAAGAGATGGGCTATTACAACAGAGTTCAAAGGACTTTCTGATAATCTTACTAATGTTTCAATGACAGTTGACTATGAAATGCCAATGGGTCCTTTAGGTGGAATTTTAGACAAAATCAAGTTTGCAAAATCTGCTGAAAATGGATTGGAAACAGCACTTTACAAAGTTAGAGGTCTCTTGGAAGGAAATGGTTCAATTCCAGTATATATCACACTTGATGCATACCAGAAACTTCTTGCAGAGAAGAAAAAAATGAATAACGTTCCAGTTTCAACCGTTCTTACTTCAATTCTTGAACAATATCAAAGTGTAGAAGAAATTAAGAACTAGTTTTTTAGATATCTCAAGTTTAATAACGATCATATTTTTTTATCTTCTTGTGGGTCTATAGCGCAGCCAGGTAGCGCACCGGACTCTTAATCCGGTTGTCATGGGTTCGAATCCCATTAGACCCGCTTTTATTTTATAATTTTTTTAATAAAGTAAACCTTGTTTGATCTTGCCCATAATCTTCATGCAAATCTACATCACTAATCAATTTTATTTTATAGTCTAACCATTTTTCTCCCATATTTCGAAATTTATGATTTTCATCAATCTGTTTTTCAGTTTTTTCATATTTCTCACAGTGCATTATCCATCTTTTAGACACTCTAAACATTTCTGAAATTCCTTTTTTTAAGACATCATCATCTAGATAATTCATCAATCCATGTGTAAATACAAAATCTATTGAGGAATCTTCAAATGGTAATTTAGTTATGTCTCCTTTTTGAAAATTTACACTTGATACTTTTTCTTTTGCAATTTCTAATGCATGCTCATTTAGATCAATCCCATGTAATTGGAATGAATCTGGAAATAATCTTAAATCAATTCCTGTACCACAACCTATCTCTAAAATACTCTGTACACCTGGTAAAGAACTAGCTAAATTTCTAACATATTTTGAAAATTCTTCATTATACCTTAATTCATTTTCATCTGCATACTTATCCCAAAACTCAGTATCATATTTCATAACAATTACCTAGTTTTAGTGCTTACACCCACAAGGAACAAGTTTTGTATCAAAGGTACAATCATGTGGCCCTTCTGAATTTCCTTCAATGGGAATCTCCTTCATACAATCTTCGTGTTTTCCCTTCTTACAAAACCAACAAATTTGTGGATTTGTTCCTGGTGATGAGCATGATTCCATATTCATTTTAATTATTTTACCGTTAAAAAATTAACTCACAGAAATTTTAGCCATTTTAGGAATCTCTTATCCTGCCCCATTACCACATCCATGAATGATTCTTGTAGTTCCTTAGTAACAGGACCAATTTTACCAGTTGCAATTTTTGATCTATTTACCCTAGTTACAGATTTCACTTCTGCTGCAGTACCAGTCATGAATATCTCATCAGCTGATAATAGATTGTTTATACTGATGTTTTTCTCAATTACTTTTCTTCCATTAGATTTGAGTAATTTTATTATGCTATCTCTAGTAATTCCATTTAGAATATCAGCATTTAATGGCGGTGTTGTAATCTTTCCATTCTTTAAAACAAAAATATTTTCAGCACTTCCTTCTGCAACATTTCCATTATTGTTTAGCATTATTGCTTCATCATATCCACTGTTTAGTGCCTCCATACGAGCAAGTGCTGCATTAGAATAATTTGCTGCAGATTTTGCTTGCATTGGCTGTGATTTTGAATCAATTCTTATCCATTTTGATATCTTGCATTTTGCACCTGTAAATTTACCTGCTTTTGATTCTCCCATTTTCCATTCCCAACACGAAATTGAAACATCAACATTATTTTTAATCGGTGTTAATCCCATAGTACCATATCCATAATATGCAAGTGGTCTAATGTAACATTCTTTTAATTTACTTGCCTTTACAGTTTTAATAATTCCATCTGTAATTTGTTTTTTTGAATAAGGAATTTTCATAGAATATAATTTTGCAGAATTAAATAATCTGTCTATATGTTCAGGTAAGCGAAATATTGCTGAACCATTTGGAGTGTTGTAACATCTTATTCCTTCAAATATTGATGTTGAATAATGTAATGCATGTGTTAGAACATGAACTTTGGCATTTTTGAACGGAACTAATTTTCCATTCATCCAAATTTTTCCTATTTCTTTCATGTGATAAAATTATCAGGTCGTAATTTAAAGAATTATTGAATAAATAATATAGAAATGCATGAATCACAAGCCTGAACTATGGAAACTAAATAGATCAGATTAAATAACGAATTTGATCTATGATAAGTAAGCGTGTTTTGGGTAACGCCGGACTAATTCTAGACGATGGTCCAAGAACAAACCCAGAATGGCACTACTGGTCACTCGACCTTTAGCGCCATGTTGTTAATTAAATAAATTTAATCTTTGATCTTTCTGAGTGTATTGCCTTAATTCCTTTAGCAATATTATCATCTGAATCCTCAATTACAATAATTATTCTTGAAGTTTCTTCTTGTGCATCAAGATTCAAAATATTTAGTCCTGCATCACCAATTCTTGAACTTGCTTTTGATGCAATTTGTTGAACTCTCCACATCTCATCACCAATCAATGTAATTACACCTCTTTGATACGAGATATTTGCTAATGAATCAAAGCTTAGGATGTACTTCTCATTTCTATTTACATAGTCTGCATCAAGAAATAAAATCCTAGTAAATTCCATTCCATCTTTTGTAAAAGGTGATAAAATTATGAATTCACTATATCGCTTTTCTCTTTCTAATGATTCTAGTAAATTTTTCGCACTAGATGATTCAATTCTTAATATGGCACAATTTTTCTTTCCTGTAACTATCTTCAAAGGATGACCATTCTTGTCAGTTGGTTTTCTTTGAATTGTAGTAATATGTTCTGGTTTATTCATATCTGTAATTACAACTGATATTTCTACACCATTTTCAACAATTTCTTTAATTGCAATTGGATCTATAATTTTCATTCCAAACATACCTGCTAGTCTAGCTTCATTGTATGATAGATCGCTTATTTGATCTAATTCATCTTGAACAATTTTTGGATCTGCTGAAACTACTGAACTATCTTTTTCTAGATCAATTTTTGTGTCATATTTTTTATGAAACAAAATTCCTATATCAGCAGCTGTTCTGTCAGAACCACCCCTTTCATATGTGGTAATCATTCCATCTTCAGTTTTACCAATAAATCCACCAATAGTAACTACATCATTTTGTTTGATCAAATCTTCTAATTTTTTAATACGTTCATTAGATTTAGCAAAAAGAAAGTTTGTTGATTCAATGTTTTCATCTGTTATTATAGGCCAGTCATCTAATGAGATTGTTTCAGATTTTATTCCATTACTTTTTAGTACAAAATTTAGAACATGTGACATTAAAACTTCACCAGAATATGCAAGTGATTTTGCTCTAGTTTCATCTTCAAATTTACCTACACTTTTGGCATCTTCCAAAGATTTTGAAGCCAGAACTAACATGTCATGAATTATCTTCTTACATTCCTCTTTGTAATCATCATTTACCATTTCAAGAATTTTCGAGTATGTTTCTTCAATTGCAGTTGTCGTGTAGTTTTCATTTTTTGCTGCAGATTTTCCCAAATTCAGCATTATATCCGTAAGTGACTTTCCAGTGGTGTTAGATAATGGTGCTGAGCAGACAGCTATAACCTTCGAATTTTCCTTCAATTGCTTTATTCTTTGTAATATGGTAGGCAATCCTTCGCCATTTTTTCCTATTGCACTTCCACCAAATTTTACAACAATTAGTTTTTCCATTACTTAATTAAAAAAACTCACGTGATATTAATTATTGACTATTTCCAGACAGAACAAGTTCTATAGCACTGCTTGCATTGATTGCACCGTATGATTTAATGGGATTTCTATTTTCTTTTAATTTTTCCCTGATTAATTGCTCTAATCTAAAAATATCATCAAAAGAATAACCTAGTTCTTTTGCATTATCCTCTTGTTCAAAATGATCCTTTATTGGAATAAAGATCCCAGGTGTTCCATATGTTATTGATTCATCAATTGTTGATTTTCCAGCAAGAGAGATTACAGCATCAGATGCATGAATTATTTCATGAAGGTTTGTTACAAATCCTAAACTTTTGATATTTTTTTCAGTATTTTCTTGTAAATTTGGTCCAGATACTATAACAAGTTCTACTTCATCATTATTTTTCAAAACCTCTATTGTTTGTTTTATTAAAAATTTTCCAGCATCTGTTCCACCAACACTTAGTGTTATAGTTTTTTTAGTAAATCCAAATTTTTTTCTTAACTCTTCTCTAGTATTAGTAATATGACGAACAATAGGTCCTGTTCTAATTATATTTTTTTCATTTTTTCCATTTTCAGGAATAATAATTTTATCACATTTTTTAATTATTTCTCTCATCGTGCTGTTCATTTTTTTTTCTATTATACTTCCAAATCCTTTGGTAAATCTTGTTTCAAGAATGTCAGTTACTAGAATATTTGGAATTCCTAATTCTTGTGCAACAGCAATTGATGCAAAATCTTCATCACTTATGATAATTTTGGGTTTATTTTTTAAAATTATCTCTTTTGAGATTTCTTTACAATTTTTATAATATTTATAATATTTCCAAAGCCACTTTAGTTGATTTTTAAGCAATCCTTTTTCTACATCAAATTTTGGTGGCTGATAAACGTCTTCTACATTATATCCACATTGTTTAAAAAATTTTGTTGCGGCATTTCCTGTAAAAAACTTGTAAGAAGAATTTTCCAAATTATCTATTATTGCACTATCTCTTGTTGCATGTCCTAAACCGATTGGACTTGAAAAAAATGCAATTTCACACATAAAAAACTTATTCGTAACTTCAATAAAATTTCACATTATCAAAGATTTAAATGGATTTTAACGAGAAATTTTCAGAGGGCTCGTAGTCTAGCTCGGTTATGACGTCGCCCTTACACGGCGAAGATCCGGTGTTCAAATCACCGCGGGCCCACTTCATTACTATAATATTTTTTAATTGTAATTAATGATACATAATATGAGTGAATTATCTATGAATGAGAAAATGATTCTTATTCAATATGCTATTCAGAAGTATGAAAATGAAGAAGAATTGCTTGAAAAATTACAGAATATTTTGCCTGAAAAAGATATTCAGCGAAGTTTAGATACTCTTATTGGAACACAGCGTGTAAGAAGAATAGGTCCAGAAGTTTTACAAAATAATGTAAGCCATACTGAATTACCAGATTTACCAGATAATATCAAAGAACTCTTGGAAAAAATTTAATTTTTTTTTAAAAACCACGAAGTCCTTCTGGTCTAACTACTTCTGGATGTTCTTTCATCCAAGTAATTTTATCTAACATTGCTTGTTTGTCTTCTGGAAATGTCCCTGCAATATTATATGCATTTGAACCATGATTAGCACGAAAAACTAC
>Ga0208522_1000836_pt1 | contig 20575 bp, 23 predicted proteins | sample ETNtaG_25_FD_185763 | JGI IMG/M metagenome (GOLD analysis project Ga0208522, IMG submission 185763) | Marine microbial and viral communities from oxygen minimum zone, Eastern Pacific Ocean - ETNP201302SV86 (SPAdes) (version 2) | ecosystem: Environmental > Aquatic > Marine > Oceanic ... | reverse complement strand
TTGCTGGTATGTTCAGCGATCCGGCACAAGCTGCGGAAGCGCCGGCAGAACCCGAGGAGCCACCGGTCGATGAGGGTTTTGACGGGGGCGATGACTGGGGTGGCTTCGATATCGGCGGCGACTTCTAGAGCTCAGCGAACGCTGCGCTTTTCGTAGAACTCGTTGCCGCCCGCTTCGAGCACATAGAACATATTGTTGTAAGGGAAGCGCAGCCCGGCCGTGTGGAAGTGCTGCGCATTCTGCACCCCGGGGTGACGTGCGCCGGCGAGCACCTGATCAGCGACCTGCGCCGCCAGAACAGCGCCACTATCGGTCATAGGCCGTGTCAGGACGCCTTGGGCGAACTGGTTCTTCTGACCCACCACAGCGCAGACGGATTTTGGATAGCGGGGATCGTGCAATCTGTTCATGACAACCGTTCCGACGGCAAGCATGCCTTCGGCGCTGGAACGGTTGGACTCGAAATACATGGCCCGCATCATACATTCCTTCTCACTTAGCTGGGCCATGCCAAAGTTGAGCCCCATGACGCTGCAGCCGGCTACGCTCAGACCGGCGATGGCGGCCGCGACTAGGCGAAGAACGGGCTGGATTGAGAGGTGCATAAGATAGTCCGGGACGTGGCGAAAAAGTCGCTCATCCCAAAAATGCGCGCGCAGCCTTAAGGAAAGCCTTATCGGATAGGTGAACAGTATCTTACCTGCGCTTCAGCAGCTGCGAGAGCAGCAACGCGGTGCAGACGAAAGCAATTGCGGGCAGGGGGTCGCGGCGAACCATATTTGCCCCCCGAAGGGCCTGCTTACCGGTGGCATCGGCGATTTCGCGGCCGTGCGAGGCGGCCATATGGCCAAATTCCTGCGCCCGATCGCTCCAATCTCCAGTCTGTTTACCGAGCATATTGCTCAAGCGCCGGACGTCGTGCCGCATAGCTTGCAACTGTGATTCCAGACTATGCGGATCGTGCCGGTGAATTCCAAGATAGGCCAGCAAGGTGTCCAGGGACATGATTTGCTCCGTGTTTGACGGTTAACGGTCAGAATGTCGGCGTAGTTCCATGCCTTGAACTACCTGAGACCAGCGCCATCTAGTGAGGATGGAGGGGACCCGCATGAGTAAGAGCACAGATCGGCTGAACCGGTTGTTTGACCGTCTGGAGAGGCGGATTCCGAATTTGGCAGCCAATTGGCTGGCGCGGCTGCGGCGGCCGGGGGCACGCTGGGTCCGAATTCCGCTGGGTGTCGTGCTCGTACTGGGCGGCATATTCAGCTTCTTGCCGGTGCTCGGAATCTGGATGCTGCCGCTGGGGTTGCTGCTGTTAGCCGTAGACCTGATTTTCCTGCAGGGTCCCGTCAACACGGCCGTGCTCCGTGGCAGCCGCTGGTGGACCAATTGGCAGCGGTCTCGTCGCGACAAGAAGCGGGGCGGCAAGTAGCGTTACGCCGTAAGGGCGTAGTGTGCCTCGATCACGTCCACGGCCTCGGCGAGGCGCTGATCGATGATATGCAGATACTGCGTCCAGTCGGCCATCTTGGTGACCTCGGCCTTGCCATCAGAAATGCCGCGCAAGGCGAGCAGGGGTACGCCGAAGGCATGGCAAGCGCGCAGGATGGCAAAGGTTTCCATGTCCACCATGTCTTCGGGGACTGCGTCATATGCCACGCCGGACACCACATTAGCGCCGGTTGAAAGCGTCGCCTGATTGAGTCCGGGCAGCGCCGGCTCGAGCGGCAGGGTCGCCGGCATATCGCTGAACGGGGTTACGCCCTTGGGAAAACCCAGCGCTGACGCGTCCATATCCCGGTAGGAAACCGAAACAGCCTGATAGACCGAGCATTGCTCCAATCTGCGCGAACCGGCTGATCCCAATGATACGACCAGCTTTGGCAGGCGTCCGGCCATTGATGCCAGAATGCGCGTGGTGTTCACGGCCGCTTCCACCGGACCGATGCCGATCATGTGAGGATTGATGCGCGCGCGCAGGCAGGGGCCAAGTTCTGGTTCTGCGGCCATGAGATAGAGAATTTTCATGACCCGAAATCTATCATGGACCGCAGGTTCGCCAAGCCAATTCGTGACAAGCCGCCGGCCTTTCGAGGAACTGGCCGCGACAGGTATCGCGGCCAGCACAATGGGCTACCTCATGCGGCTTTTTTCGTCTTTGCCGCCCGGGGCGCCCGCTTGCGGGGTGACTTGATGGTCTTGGCTGCCTCAGCCGCAATCTCGGAAACCGCCTTGAACCAATAAGCCTGATCCTGACCTTGGGGACGGCCGTCGGCCTCCCACATCTGGTAGGCGCGACGTTGTATATCCTCGTGCATCTCAGCACTCCTTGATGGACAGAGCACGGAAAGCCTGCGCGCTTATGGTTTACGAGTGGTAAATAGCCGGCACTGTGTGTTGCCCGGTCTGCGTCTTCGCTCAATTCGGATGCATCTGTCGAATTGCGGTCGTTCCTGTCGTCGCGTCAGCAGTACACAGGAGAGATCAGCATGGTTCTGAAGGAGTTGGAAGTCGTTACACTGTTCGTCGGGGACATCGCGGCGACGCGCGCCTTCTACGAGTGGGTATTCAATGTGGATATCGTCTATTCGGATGACGTTTCTGCGGTCTTCGGTTTCGGGGGCGTGATGGTCAACTTGCTGCAATCGGAGCAGGCGCCCGAACTGGTTTCACCTCTGGAGACGGGCGGCGAGGGCATCCGTATGCTGCTGACCATCAGGGTCGAGGATGTCGACGTCGAAAGCGCCAGGCTGAAGACGTTGGGCGTGGACCTGCTCAATGGCCCGACCGATCGGCCTTGGGGGCGGCGCACTGCGGCCTTTGCCGATCCGGCCGGGCATGTGTGGGAACTGGCCCAGGTGATCTGACGCGGGCCGACGTCGAGATGCGCAGACCTCGCTCGTCGAGGAATAGCTGACGGGGTCGATCAAGACCGCTGACACGCTTTGTCATCACTTCCGATTAGCCGTTGAGACCAGAGGCCGGGCCTCCTAATGTCTCCTCGGCCACAAGCACTGGACGCAAGCCATGAAGCCGTTTCACCAGATCCTGGCGAACAATCTGGTCGCCAATATCACCAACTTCACGGTGTGGTTCGCCATTACCTTCTGGGTGTTCCTCGAGACCAAGTCGGTTTTTGCCACTGGCATGATTGCAGGGTTCTATCTCGTGTTCACCGCAGGCTTTGGCTTCTGGTTCGGCTCCATTGTCGACCACAATGCCAAAAAGCACGCCATGCTCGCCTCCAGCGTCGCTTCGGCACTGTTCTACGTTCTTGCCCTGGGGATGATGCTTGCGGAGCCTGAAGGGGCCTTTCGCGATCCCTATGGGTGGTACCTGTGGGGTTTTGTCCTATTGATCATGTTGGGCGTGATTGCGGGCAATATCCGATCGATCGCCCTGCCGACCCTTGTGACAATTTTGATTGCCGAGGATGAGCGCGACAAGGCCAATGGGCTGGTGGGCATGGTGACCGGGATCGGGTTCTTGACCACCTCGGTGATATCCGGCTTCCTGGTGGCCTATACCGGCATGTTCGGGGTGATGGTGCTGGCCCTGGCGGCCACTGGCTTCGTCTTCTTGCACCTCGCATTGGTTCAGATTGACGAGGGGCGCCTGGCGCCAGATCCGGAGGTGCCGCTCGAACCCAAGCGGGTGGATATTGCCGGGACCATTCGAGTGGTGGCTGCAGTGCCGGGCCTGTTCGCCCTGATCTTTTTTGCGTGTTTCAACAATTTCCTGGGCGGCATCTTCATGGCATTGCTCGATGCCTATGGGTTGTCGCTGGTGCCGGTGGAAATCTGGGGTCTGACTTTTGGCGTCCTGTCCACCGCGTTCATTCTCTCGGGCATAATCATTTCCAAGACTGGCCTGGGCAAAAACCCGCTGCGCACCCTGTTGCTGGTCAATGTCATTACCTGGTCGGTGTGCTGCGTTTTCACCATCCAGTCCTCGTTCTGGCTGCTGGCGGCAGGATGTTTTGTGTGGATGTTCCTGGCGCCCTATGCTGAGGCGGCCGAACACACCACATTGCAAAAAGTGGTGCCGCTCGAACGCCAGGGCAGGGTGTTTGGCTTCGCCCAGTCGGTGGAGCAATCGGCTTCGCCGCTGACGGCATTCCTGATCGGGCCCTTCACGCAGTTCGCAGTCATACCCTTCATGACGGATGGGACCGGGGCTCAGATGATCGGCGGCTGGTTTGGCACGGGCCCCGACCGCGGCATGGCGCTGGTCTTCAGTGTTGCCGGATTGATCGGCCTTCTGGCGACTATCCTTGCCTTCAATTCACGCTATTATCGGGACCTCTCAGCTGCCTATGCCAAGAACAAGGACGATGATGGCGAAAGCGGCGGGGCAGAAGTGGCTAGCCCCGCCTGATCGGCACCATGCAGGGACGGTATTCCAGGGTGCCGTCTCCTCACCGTGGGGGGCAAAGGCCAGGGCCAGCAACTGCAAGTCCGATAGCGGCCACGATCACCCATCCATAATGCCGATCCGTTTGGATTGTCTCTCCGTACAGGAATACACCTGATGAAGCGCCTGCCGATCGACGCGGACAAGCGAAATTTATCTTTCGTTCCGCGCCCCGCCTTGCCCAGACGTCCTAGGGGTCACATATTCAATCCATGAGCGAAAGAAATCCAGCTCGCCGCGCCGACGCGGTGACGCCCAAGGGACAAGTCCGGGACGAGGTGTCCGCCTTTGTGCGGAAAGTGGGGCTTATGGCCCGTCCAAATGCGTCTGAGGACGGGCGCCTGTTGTTCGGTATGGACGCCACCATGAGCCGGCAGCCGACCTGGGACATGGCAATGTCGTTGCAGGCGGGCATGTTCGAGGCCATTCCCAGGGATGCGCATCTGCAGGTGCAGTTGATCTATTTCCGAGGGTTGGGCGAATGCCGCGCCTCAAAGTGGGTGCTTGACGGCAAGGCTTTAGCCCGGCTGATGAGCACCATTTCCTGTCAAGGCGGCAATACGCAGATCGGTCGGATATTTTCGCACGCGCGTGACGAACACAGGAAGCGGCGGATTAACGCAGCGGTCTATGTCGGAGACGCGATTGAGGAAAATGTCGACGCGTTGTGCGCCCAGGCAGGGGAGCTCGGCGTAATGGGCTTACCGCTCTTTGTTTTCCAGGAGGGCCATGACAGTCGAGTCGAGGCGGCGTTCCGGGAGTTCGCGCGACTCTCCAAGGGCGCCTATGCGCGGTTCGACAGTTCTGCACCGCAACAATTGGCGGACCTGCTCAAGGCTGTCGCTGCCTATGCCAGCGGCGGGCGGGCACATCTCAAACTGCAGTCGAGCGGCGCGGCACGGGCCCTTCTTACCCAAATCGAGAAGCGATGAGCTGGATTTTTCTGGGCGCACTTGGCCTGATTGGCATTCTCTGGTTGGGCTATGCGCTGCGCAATTTCGACCGTCGCATTGTCATGCGCGGTCTGCGTTGGATCGTGGGTGGGGGGGCTGCTGCTATCGCTGCTGCGGCCCTGGTGTTTCGGCGCATCGATATTGCCATGATCCTGGGGGCGGTGGCCGCCTCAGTTCTGTTGCGCGGTCGACTCGGTCAGTTTTCTTTCGACAGCATCGGGTCCGGCCCATCCAATGTGTCCAAGGTGCGCAGCCGCTACCTCGCCATGGAGCTCGATCATGATACCGGCGAATTGGGAGGCCGCGTGCTGGACGGACAGTTTGCCGGTTGGGATTTGATGGATTTGGGCGAAGCAGAGACGCGGGCGCTGATCAATGAGATCGGACACGACGCGGAAAGCGTCAATCTGCTCGAAAGCTGGCTCGACACGAACCGTGCGGGCTGGAGGGAGCACTTCGCCGAGCAAGACGCAGGCGGAGGGAGCGAGCGGGCCGGCAATGGTTCAGCTCGCGATCCGGCAGCGGAAGCCTATGCCGTGTTGGGTCTGGAGCCCGGCGCCAGCGACGAAGAGATCAAGGCGGCTCACCGTGAGCTGATGAAGGGTGTGCATCCGGATCGTGGCGGGTCGGAGTTCCTGGCGGCCAAGATCAATGAGGCGCGGGATTTTTTGCTTGGGCGGTGAGGCCAGACGGGCCGATTTCCCTTAGTCGATGGCCCGGAGGCCGCGGCGCTGCCCAAGAGCCACCCACAGGGCCAGGGGCACCATGGCAAGACCCGCCCAGCCATAAGCTGGCAGAATGCCAACGCGCTCGGCCAGAAAGCCGAAGGCAAGTGTGCCAATGATGCCCGAGACGTTTTCCGCCATCACCAGAGCGGAAGTTGTGGTGGCGCGGCTCTTGCCTTCCATCACCCGATGAAACCGGGCTTCCGCAAGCACACCCAGTGGTGCCATCAAGACATAGGCGAGGCAGAGCAGGAGCACGTACCACGGTGTTGTGCCAAGGGAGGCAAGGACCAGGAGACCACCGCCAATGAGCGGCAGCAGCCAGGCGAGCCAGGGGCGGCCGGACAGGCGGTGGGCATGGATGCTCGACAAGGCGTAGAAGAATTCAATACTGGCACCGGCTATGCCCCAGGCCCAGACCGGCAGGTTTACGGCGAGAAAGTAGAGCTGGTCGAATTCTTCGATGAGTTCGAAGACGACCAGCCCGACAGCGATATAGGTGGTCACAAAGCGCAGTCTGGCATGGCGGCGAAACTCGCCGATCGCGTCGACGAAATGTGAGAAATACCCTGCTGGTGACAAAGCCGGACGCGTTGCTGCGGACCCGCGGCGGGTATCGTGCAGCCAGAACGCAATCAGTGACGCCAGCAGCAGAGGTGGAATTGATAACCAGAGGCCCCAATCGAAGCTAAAATAGGCAACAAAGCCGCCCAGCAGCGCCCCCAGCCCAATGCCGAACTCCTCGGCGGCATTGTCGCGACCCAGTACCTTGTCAAACTCCGCGCTCAGACCCTCGTGATCCATGCGCTCATAAAGCAGCGCTTCGCGCGAGCCTGATTGCAGCGCCTGGGCGAGGCTCCAGAAGAAAAAGCCCGCGGCATAGAACCAGAAATTGCCTGCGGCAAAGATCCAGAACAGGAAGGTCAGAGTCTTGAAGAGTGGCGCTGCGACCAGCAGCCAGCGCCGGTCATAGTGGTCGGACAAGGCTCCTGAGGGCATTTCGAGCACGATGGCCGTTGCCGACCAGAAAGCCAGCAAAAGTCCGATTTCGCTCAGCGAGAGCCCTTCAAGCGCGAACAGCGCTGTATAGAAGGCGTATGCCAGGATGAAATCGAACAGGAAGGCGTAGGCGTAGTAGAGCCGCAGGAAGCGGCGAAGGCTATGAGGTCGATGTGATTGGGTGGGACTGGCCAATGCTAACATCCGGACGGATCGAACTGCCAAGAAACGCTAGGCTCACCCGGCGAGCCATGCTAAACCGGCGCCAAAATCGACGCCACAGATACGGAATCGAAAATTGGCCCAATCCGGTATCAAGCAGTTTCTGACCGAAATTTTCTCGTGGTGGGGTGGTAACACCTGGGGAACGCGTCTCTGGATCCGCCGTTTTGGCGACTATGTCGGCTCGGACGAATTCGGCAATCGCTACTATCAGGATCGTAAAGCCAATCGGCGCTATGTCACCTACGCCGGCGGCTTTGCCGATGCTTCTGCCATTCCGCCGGGCTGGCACGGGTGGATGCACCACAGGTCTGATGTAGTGCCTAGCAACGCCAAGTATGAGCCGCGCGCCTGGGAAAAACCGCACCAGCCCAATCTCACCGGTACTGCCGCGGCTTACCGCCCCGATGGCAGCCTGCTCAACAAAGGTGAACGTCCGCGCGTCACCGGTGACTATCAGGCCTGGTCGCCCGAATAAGGGTGCCCGGCTTGCGGCAATCCACCAGAAATATGGTTTGGCCGCTGCTGGCAGCGGCTTTTGTTGCTATGGCTCCGATAGCGCAGGCTCAGCCGGTGGCGAACCCTGTTGCAACCTTTGCAGGGTTGGACAAAATCACCGGGCGGATTACGCGGTTTGACGTCTATATCGATGAGACCGTGCTGTTCGGCGCGCTCGAACTGACGCCGCGGGCCTGCTACGACCGGCCCAGCAGCGATACGCTGCAGCGCACATCTGCCTTTCTCGAGGTCAACCAGATGAGCCTGGATGGTTCAGGTGAACGGATTTTCACCGGCTGGATGTTCGCCGACAGTCCTGCGCTCAATGCTGTAGATCACGCCGTCTATGATGTTTGGCTGATCGAGTGCAAGACCGCCACCAACGTACCGCCGCCTGACCAGCGATAGTTTTTCTCCTCGGGTGTCGAAGTCGGAATGCTTCTCTCGTCGAGAAGTCAGACCACCGCCACAAAGGAGAGCCAGCCATGATGACCTTGCCTCAAATCACCGTGCGGACCGAACAGACCTATGTCTACGTGCCCTTCACCGTGACCATGCAGCAGATGCAGAGGCCTGCCAATGAAGGTTTCCCGCAGGTGTTTGCCTATGTCGAGAAACATGGCCTAAACCCTATCGGGGCGGCGTTCTACAACTACCGGCGGATCAATATGGCGGAAACGCTCGATGTCGAGGCGGGAATCGCGGTGGACAGCGCTGGACCGGAGGAGGGTGTTGTGAAGGTAGGCACCTTGCCGGGTGGGAACTTTATGGGCGTGACCTGGCACGGCCATCCGGACAAGCTCGAGACTGTGACCGGCGTATTGATCGGTTGGTCGCGTCTGACGCAGCAGCCGTTCGATCAACGCACCGAAGGTAAGGACGACTACTTTGCCTGTCGTCTTGAGCTCTACGAGAGCGACCCTGCGCAGGTTCCGGACATGGACGAGTGGGTTACCACGCTGGCTTTCAAGCTCAGGGATTAGGTATCAGAACATCTCGTCCAGAGCGCAGTAGAAGCGGTATTTGGCTTCGTCCCATTCGGCCCCGTAGGCGGACAGGAAGGGCGCGATGTGTTCGCGTCCAAGATTGTATTGGATGCTGCGACAGGCAAGAGCCAGGTCCTGCCAGACATCGGCAAGGCCCGTCCTGCCGCAATCGACCATTCCGGAGAAGCGTCCGTCGACGGCAAGGATGTTGGGCGTCGAGGCATCGCCGTGGGTAACGATCTGCTGGCGGGGTTGAGGTCTATTGGCTTTGAGCCAGTCCAGCACCTGGCCGGCCGTCCAGCCCGAGCGTTCATCATCGAAGTCGGTTTCGTCTACGAGGCCGGCCTCCAAGCGGGCTTCTGCCTCGGCCAGGCGCGCCTCGATATTGTGGTGGAATGGGCAGGTGGTGGTGTCTAGTGCGTGCAGCCGTTTGAGGCCCTGAGCGTAGGCTCGGACGAAGGTGTCCGGTTGGTCGAGATAATGTGTCAGGTCCCGGCCCGGCACCGCACTCATTAACAGCCACAAGTCCTCTACGCCCTGCTCGGCGTCGATGACGCGGGGCGCCTTGAAGCCCATGCTGGTGAGCCAGTTCAGGCGCTCTATCTCGCCAGGGAGCTCCGCGAGCGCATGCAATGGCTCGGATTTGAGGAAGACTGCGGTGCCATCGGCCAGGGCAATGCGCCAGACTGATGCGATGGACTCGCCAATGTTAATCGGCGACCAGTCAAGGTCGCGGAGTGGCGAGAGGCTTTCGGGGAGATTGTCAGGCTTCATCTATGGTCCAGGCGTGCCAACTGCCTTCGCGTAGCAGAGCCAGGCTCAGACGGTCTTCGTATTCTGTACGGGGAATTTCTATGCCGCCCAGCGAGGCGAGATGGTCGGTCAGGAATTGTGTGTCGAGCAATTCATAGCCACCGGCATTGAGGCGGTCGACCAAATGCGCCATGGCCATCTTGGAGGCATCGGTGCGCCGGTGGAACATGGACTCCCCGAAAAAGGCCGCGCCTATTGCCAGGCCATACAGGCCGCCGATCAGATCGTCTCCATCCCAGACTTCGACCGTGTGGGCAATGCCGCGCCGGAACAGCTCACCATAGACAGATCGGATTGTGCCATTGATCCAGGTGGAGTGGCGATCATCGCCCACCGTAGCGCAGCCGTCGATGATACCGTCCCAGTCGGTATCGACGCGAATGGACCACTCGGACTTGCGCATCGCTTTGCGAAGGCTCTTGCTGGCATGAAAGCCATCCAGCGGGATGATGCCGCGCATGTCCGGACTGACCCAGAAGAGGTCATTGTCCGCGGCATCCTCAGCCATGGGGAAAATGCCCGCCCGATAGGCGCGGATTATCAGCTCTGGGGTGATCTCGACCGAAAATGGATCAGTTTGGCGGGCCATGTGTCCAAAGATAAGGGGCGCTCTCGCGCCCCTCAATACTAAGCCTTGTTCGCGGCCAGGAATTTTTCCAGCCAGTGGATGTCGTAGGTCCCGGCCAGGATGTCCGGCTCCCTGATGAGACGCTGGAACAAGGGGAGGGTAGTCTTGACGCCGTCCACCACAAATTCGTCCACCGCACGGCTGAGGCGCTTGAGGCATTCCTCGCGGGTGCGGCCATAGACAATCAGTTTCCCGATCAGCGAGTCGTAATAGGGCGGGATCTTGTAGCCCTGATAGACAGCCGAATCGACGCGCACGCCAACACCACCTGCCGGGTGGTAAAAAGTGATTGTGCCGGGCGAGGGCGCAAATGTCTGCGGGTCTTCGGCATTGATGCGGACTTCAATGGCGTGGCCATAAAACTGCACCTGATCTTGGGTCATCGAGAGTTTCTCGCCCGAGGCGACCTTGATCTGCTCGTAGACAATGTCGATACCGGTGATCCGCTCGGTGACGGGGTGCTCCACCTGCAGACGCGTGTTCATCTCGATGAAATAGAACTCGCCATTCTCGTACAGAAACTCAATCGTGCCGGCGCCAGAATATTTGAGCTTGCGCATGGCAGCAGCGCAGATTTCGCCGATCTCATCGCGCTCTTCCGGCTTGATGGTCGGGCCACCGGCCTCTTCCCAAACCTTCTGGTGGCGTCGTTGCAGCGAACAGTCACGCACACCAAGATGCACGGCATTTCCCTGACCGTCGCCAAGCACCTGCACCTCGATGTGGCGCGGCTTGCCGAGGTATTTTTCCATGTAGACGGAATCGTTGCCGAATGCAGCCTTGGCTTCGGACCGGGCAGTCGACCAGGCGACCAGCAATTCCTTTTCGGTCTGGGCGACTTTCATGCCACGACCGCCACCACCGGCTGTCGCCTTGATCAAGACCGGATAGCCAATTTCCTGGGCGGTCTTGAGCGCCTGCTGCTCGGTTTCTACCGCACCGGCCGAACCGGGAACCACGGGGATGCCAAGTTCGACAGCCGTCTTCTTGGCTGTGATCTTGTCGCCCATGATCTCGATATGGTGCGCCGAGGGCCCAATGAAAGTGATGTTATGCTCTTCAAGGATCTTGGCGAAGCGGGCGTTTTCCGAGAGAAAACCGTAGCCGGGATGCACGGCATCAGCGCCGGTAATCTCGCAGGCCGCCATGATGGACGGAATGTTGAGATAGGAATCCTTGGCCGAATTGGGCCCGATGCAGACGCTTTCGTCGGCAAGGCGTACATGCATGGCATTGGCGTCGGCTGTGGAGTGAACTGCCACAGTTGGGATGCCCATTTCCTTGCAGGCGCGCAGGATGCGCAGAGCGATTTCGCCGCGATTGGCGATCAGGACCTTCTGGAACATCAAAAAGTCCCCTTATTCGATAACGACGAGCGGCTCGCCATATTCGACCGGCTGGGCGTCTTCCACGAGAATGCGGGTGACCGTGCCCGAGCGGTGCGCCGGAATCTGGTTCATGGTCTTCATCGCTTCGATGATGAGGATGGTCTGTCCTTCGGAAACCTTAGTGCCAACTTCCACGAAAGCCGGCTTGCCGGGCTCGGGTGAGCGATAGGCCGTGCCGACCATGGGCGAAGTCAGAGTGCCGGGATTGGACGCCAGGTCCTCAGCAGCAGCGGGTGCAGCGGCAGGGACGGATCCGGAAGGTGCGCTCGGCGCAGGCGCTGCTGCTGGCGCAGAGGGGGGCGCCATATACTGCATGGGAGCGTGGGCGTAGGTCGGCGCTTCGCTGGGGTAGGAGCGGGTGACGCGAACCCTCAAATCCTCTTGCTCGATTTCGATCTCGGCAAGGTCTTCCTTGTTGAGCAATTCGGCAATGGCGCGGATCAGTTCCTGATCCACCGATGACTTGGTCATTCTGTCGGTCTCCCGGCTTCTCGTCTTGAAGCGTTATTTGAGTTTATCGGCCAAGGCCATGAGGGCCAGTCTATATCCAAGCGTGCCAAAGCCGCAAATAACGCCGAAGGCAATGGACGACACATAGGAATGGTGCCGGAAGGCCTCGCGCTGATGGATATTGGTCAGATGCACTTCAGCTACCGGCAGGTTCACGGCTCTTAGAGCGTCGTGTATGGCAACGGAAGTGTGCGAATATGCGGCAGGGTTAATCAGAATGCCGTCGGCCGTTTTGCGGGCATCCTGAATCCAGGTGACCAGCTCACCTTCATAGTTGGACTGCCGGAAATCCAGGCTTAGTCCGAGTTCTTGGGCTGCTTGCTGGCACAGCATTTCCACGTCATGGAGCGTTTCGGCGCCATAGGTGCCCGGCTCGCGGGTACCGAGCAGATTGAGGTTCGGGCCATTGAGGACGAGAACGCGTTTTGCCATGATCCATGCCTTGTGCACCGGCCCTTTCGGCCAGCGCAAGGGCGGTTACACGAAATGCACCGAAAAGGCTAGTGAGGCGTGGTCATGAGGCGCATCTCGGTAGCTTCAGAGAGCCTTCCCTAGCTGCATCGGCTCTTGCCGCATGCGCGCATATCCGCGATCCGGGCGCGCAATTCATCGGCGCCTATGGCACCGGGAATGATCTCATTGCCGATGATATAGGTTGGTGTGCCGGTTATGCCGAGTGCCTGTGCAATCTCATAGGATGACTGGATGGTCTCGGCGACGCGCGGCTCGTTCATCTGCAGTTCGAGTTCAACAGGCGACAGGCCGAGGTCCTGAGCTGCGGCCAGAGCCACGGATTTGTCGACTTTGCCCCGGCTGGTGAAAAGAGCGGCATGGAAGTTCCAGTAGTCCGCGTCGCTTTCGCCCACCAGCACACCGATTCGCGCCGCGTCGATGGATTCGTTCGAAAGAATAGGAAATTCCTTGAGGACAATCCGGAGGTTGGGATCTTCGGCTAGCAGGGCGGCCATATCCGGCACGGCGGTCCGACAGTAGCCGCAATTATAATCGAAGAACTCAACCAGAGTGACGTCGCCCTCGGGATTGCCGAGCACCACCTGGCCAGGGGCGTTGAATATCTGGTCGTGAAAATCTGCCAGCGCGGCTTCGGATCGCACCGCTTCTTCAGCTTTCAGCGTCTCCTCAAGCGCATCGGAAACCCGTTGCAGCACCTTGGGGTCTGCAAGCAAGTATTGCTCGATCATGGGATTGAGCACCGCAGGATCGATGCTGGCAATTTCTGTTTCGGCAGGTGCCGACGCTGTTTCGGTCGCCTGTTCGGCCAGGACCTGCTCGACAATGGCTCGTACGGCCACTTCGTCCGTTTGCGGCGCCGGCCGTGTGACATAGCCATAGCCCAGGGCGCCGGCGAAAATTCCGGCCAAAGCAGCGAAGAGGATCGTCAAACGGTTCATCCAGAGGCTCCAGGAGAGTCGGTTGGGTTCTGTCTAGCAGACCTTTGCGGACTCTGGCACCGCGCGCTTGGCCGGAGGTTTACTGAGCCATCAATTGTTGTTGAGAACTGGGGCACTTCGGGTTAGCCCAAGGGCAAGAACGGAGATCGTATGACCCAAGCTGCCGACGGCCTGATGCCTTTTTTCGCCATGGATATTCTCAAGCGCGCGAAATTGCTGGAGGTGCAGGGGCGCACTGTGTGTCACCTGGAGGTGGGAGAGCCCGGAGCGCCGCCGGCGCCACGCGTCATCGAGGCTGTTTCCCGCGCGCTGCCGGAGCCGCAGGGCTACACCAATGCCAAGGGGGTGACTGACCTTAGAGAAGGCCTGGCCTGTCATTATGAACGGCAACACGGGGTGCGAGTCGATCCCGAGCTGATCGTGGCGACCATGGGGTCGTCGGCCGGGTTCATCCTGGCGTTTCACAGCGCATTCAAGCCGGGTGCGCGCATTGCCATTACCCGACCGGGCTATCCGGCCTATGTGAATACGCTGATCGGGCTGGGCTTCGGTGTGGCGGAAATCCCGCTTTCAGCCGGCAACGGCTGGCGATTGACGGGCGCGGATATTGCTGCGGCGCATGCGAGGCAACCGTTTGAAGGGCTTCTGTTTGCCAGCCCGGCCAATCCCACGGGCGCTTCGGTAGCGCGCGAGCAGCTTGCCGACATCGTCGCAACTTGTGCGCGGCTTGGGGTGACGCTCATATCCGATGAAATCTATCATGGCCTGGACTACATCGGTCCGTCGGTCAGCGCCCTTGAATTGACGCGCGATGCCATCGTGATCAACAGTTTCTCGAAGTATTACTGCATGACTGGTTGGCGCATCGGCTGGATGGTTTTGCCTGAGGCCCTGATCCGCCGTGCGGAAATCCTGCAGCAGAACCTGTTCATATCGGCGCCGACGTTGAGCCAGATCGCAGCGACCGTGGCGATCGAGGAGCGCGACTATGCCGAAGAGCAGAAGGCGCGATATGCGGACAATCGCCGACTACTGGGACAAGGGCTGCGGGAGTTGGGTTTTGACCTAGCGCAAGACGGCGATGGCGCCTTCTATGCCTATGCCGGAATCGGCAGGTTCTCCAATGATGCGATGGAATTCTGCCTGACCATGCTGGACAAGGCCGGAGTGGCAGCGACGCCAGGCATTGATTTTGACAGAACCGATGGCAACGGATTCGTGCGCTTCAGCTATGCGGGCAAATCCGAGACTGTCGAACGGGCTCTGGAACGCATGCGCGAATTCCTGGGCGCCGGAGGCTGACCATGAGCGCCATTCCGACGTTGAGCACAGAGCGACTGGTTCTGCGCCCGCCGGTCATCGCGGACTTTTGCAAATATGCTGACTTCATGGCGTCGGATCGATCGCGCATGATGGGTGGCCCGCATGTTGGCTGGGCGGCCTGGGGCATGTTTGCTGGCGATGTCGCAATGTGGGCGCTTTTTGGCCATGGCGCGCTGATGATTGAGGTGACGGACACCGGGGAGTGTGTCGGTCAGGTCGGGATCAATCACGGCCCAATGTTTCCTGAAAAGCAACTGGGCTGGATGCTTTACGACGGATGTGAGGGCAAGGGATACGCCACCGAGGCGGGCCGTGCTCTCAAGGATTGGGCGTTTGAGACGCAAAAGCTCGACACCTTGGTGAGCTACTTTCATCCTGAGAACTATCGGTCCATGGCGGTCTCGGCGCGTCTGGGCGGTTTTCGCGACGAAAGCGCAGCGCCGCAGGATGAAGGTGACGTTGTGTATCGCTACTCTGCCTGAAGCCTACAGGCTGGCCTGCTCAAATTCGGCCCAGAAAGAAGTGGGGCGGCCAATTGGCCGCCCTTTTTGCGTCTTAGCCAAGGCCCAGGCGGCGCTGCCACCAGCCGACCTTCTTCTTCTTTTCTGGTTCCGGCTCACCTTCTGCGGGCGCTGAAGCCTCAGCGTCCGGAGCGGCACTTGAGGTGACAACGACACCCTCAGGCGGGAGCTCCTTCTTGGCGCGGCGCGTGCGCGTCGGCTTTTCCTCAGCAACGGGCTCAGCTGCGGTGGTTGGTGCCGTTTCGGCAATCGCAGGCTCCGCCGCTGCTTCAACGGCTTCGGTCTTCGGCTTGCGCGCGCGAGGTTTGCGCTTGGGCTTCTCGGCCGGCTTTTCCTCGGCGTCCGCTTCGGCCGGACTGTCTTCGCTAATGGCCTCTACCGGAGTTGTTTCAGCTGGGGCTGATTCCTCGGTTTCGGTAACCTTCTTGCGACGGGTGCGCCTGGGCTTTCCGGCCGGCTTTTCCTCAGTAGCAGCAGGTGCATCGGCGGCAGGTTCTGCGTTCACCTCGACATGGTCGATGACGGCATCCTCCGGCGCGGAGACAGCGGCCTCAGCAGTTTCGGGCGTTGCGTCGCCGTTCTGTTCACGGCGGTTTCGCCGGCCGCCTCGACGGCCGCGACGGCGACGGCGGCGAGTGTCGCCATCGGCATCCCCTTCGACGGCCTGGCGGGCAGCGTCCTGTTCACCATCGGCCTGATCGTCATCTCCAGCGTTGTCCGCTTCTTCATCCTGGTCGGCGGCGCCCTCGGCGGACTGCTGACCCTGCTGGTCACCGTTGCGACCACCACGACGGCGGCGACGGCGGCGGCGGCGGCCGGAACCCTCGCCTTCGCTGTCCGGCGCACGCGCTTCGACTTCTTCTGTCTCTTCGACCTCGTCTTCCTCGGTCACGTCTTCGATAACGGCACTGTCGACACGGACATGGGCAGCGGCGCGGTGATCAGCGTAGGCCGAAACGCGGGTTTCGCCCTTTTCAATAGCGAATTGATGACCTGTCATCTTGCCATCAGCGGTGATGGTGATGGAGAGGTTGTTGCGCATCTCAAGCTGCGAAAGCGTCTCGCGCTTGTAGTTGAGGATATAGAGCGCAACTTCCACCGGCACGCGGACATTGACGGACTGGCCTTGCTTGCGCAGGACGTGATCCTCGATATGCCGCATGATCATCAGCGCCAGGCTCTCGGTGGAGCGAACAAGACCCGTGCCTTCGCAGACTGGGCATTTGTGGGTGGAGCTCTCCACTACGCCAAAACGGATGCGCTGACGGCTCATTTCCATGAGGCCGAAATGCGAGATGCGGCCCACCTGGATACGGGCGCGGTCGTCCTTCAGACAATCCTTGAGCTTGCGCTCCACTGCCCGGTTGGAGCGGTTCTCCATCATGTCGATGAAGTCGATGACGATGAGGCCTGCGAGATCGCGCAGCCGGAGCTGACGAGCGACTTCCTCGGCCGCTTCCAGATTGGTCTGGAGCGCGGTGTCCTCGATATTGTGCTCCTTGGTGGAGCGGCCCGAGTTCACGTCGATCGAGACAAGTGCCTCGGTCGGGTTGATGACGATATAGCCGCCCGAAGGAAGGGTGACCGTGGGCGAGAACATCTGGTCGAGTTGGTTTTCGACGTTGTACTTGGAGAATAGCGGCTGCTCTTCGCCATACGGCTTCACGTTCTTGGCGTGGGACGGCATGATCATCTTCATGAAGTCCTTGGCCTCGCGATAAGCGTTGTCGCCAGCCACGAGAACTTCATCGATGTCCTTGTTGTAGAGGTCGCGGATGGTCCGCTTGATCAGCGAACCTTCCTCATAGACAAGACATGGTGCCTGGCTTTCCAGCGTCAGCGTGCGGACGCTTTCCCAGAGGCGCATCAGATACTCGAAGTCGCGCTTGACCTCGGCCTTGGTGCGTGAGGCGCCGGCAGTGCGCAGAATTACGCCCATGCCTTGGGGCACTTCGAGATCGGCAGTGATTTCCTTCAAACGCTTGCGATCTGCCGCATTGGTGATCTTGCGTGAGATGCCGCCGCCACGGGCGGTGTTGGGCATCAGCACCGAATAGCGGCCAGCCAGCGACAAGTAGGTCGTCAGGGCTGCACCCTTGTTGCCACGTTCTTCCTTGACGACCTGCACCAGCATGACCTGGCGGCGCTTGATGACCTCCTGGATCTTGTACTGGTGGCGGCGCTGCTGGGTGGAGCGGCGACGTTCGGGAACTTCCTCAAGCGCATCGCCGCCGCCGATTGATTCAACAGGCTCGCTGTTTGCGGGGGTCTGTTCGATGTGATCGGCATCGCCGGGTTCCTGAGGGTCTGCCTCAGCGTCCGGTTCAGTCACACCCTCGGGGAGCGAAACCGCTTCGTCGGTGTCGTCGTGGTGATCGTCCTCGTGCTCCTCGTCGCGCAGCAGGGCTTCGCGATCGGCCACGGGAATCTGATAATAGTCGGGGTGAATTTCCGAGAAAGCGAGGAAACCGTGGCGGTTGCCGCCATATTCCACAAAGGCCGCCTGCAGGCTGGGCTCAACCCGCGTTACCTTCGCGAGGTAGATATTTCCCCGCAACTGGCGGCGGGTCGCTGATTCGAAATCGAACTCCTCGAGCCGGTTACCGGCGGTAACGACAATCCGTGTTTCTTCCGGGTGGATGGCATCCACCAGCATTCTTTTGGTCGCCATAATGAACTCCGCGCACCCGCGCGCCGACAGGTTGACACCGGGAGGCCGGCGTCCTGTTCGTGGCGCATTGCGGGGCGAATAGGTTTGATACTGGGTGGCGCGAACCTCTCACGTTCAGCGCCGAAGACGTCGCGGTCTGGGCCGGCAAATTGGGCGAAGCAAAGCGGCAATCATTCGTATCGATCGCGTCGCGCTCTGTTCGCCAGCGGGCCATATGACCTCTTCCTAATGGGCAGCAGGCCTGAGAGCCTGTTGCCGTCCGGCCCGGTCTGGGCCGAAATTCGTTTGTGCAGGGCGCTGAAACCGCAACTTCCGTCTCAGGTCATAGGGGGCAGGTGATGCCCCGAAAACGACCGTGAAACACACGCGCCTACATACTAAGCGTGTAGAAAAGTTGCGCCCCAATGGCAACAAGAAAGTCAAATCGAGCTGGACGAGCAAGTTTTGGCTGCTCCATTCTTGGCCCTTTGGGCAAATCATCGCATAAGGCGGTTTATGCCGAAGATTCGCCGCATCTCCTCGGCACGCAGAGGCGCGAAACTGGGAGCACGATCGCCGTCTTGACCCGACAATCACTGATTGGCCTATTTTTCGGCCTGGTTGCCCTTCTGGGCTTGTCTGCTCTGGCGGTCGCTCAGGATAGCGCGGCGCTGCCTCCGCTTCCCAATGTCATCGATGCACGCGTGACCGTGGCGCCGGAACGGGCACGGCTGGTGGTTGACCTCGCCGACCGGACAGACTTTGCATTCGTTTCCCTTGATGAACCACAGCGGCTGGCGATTGATGTCAGGGCAGGGACATTCTCTGTCCCCAATTCAGAGGGCACTGTGGCGGAGGACGGGCTGATTTCCGCCTACGCCATCGAGCAGACCGCTGCTGACCGGGTGCGCACGACGCTTACCCTCGCAGCGCCAGCCCAGGTGCAGCAGGCCTATGTTCTGGATGCATTCGAGGGCCAGCCAGCACGCCTGGTGGTCGACATCATCCCGGCGACTGAAGAAGAGTTTGCGGCCAATGTCGAGCGTGACCTGGCCGCATCTGAAAAAGCCCTGCCGGCCGCGTCAACGCCTGCCGGCGGTTCGGAACTGCCCATTGCCACCAAGCCGTTGGTGGTCATCGATCCCGGGCATGGGGGCATCGACTCGGGCGCTGAAACGGCCCAAGGGGTCAAGGAAAAGGACATCGTTCTTGCCTTTTCGCTGCGCCTGCAGGAATTGCTGGTGGCCTCAGGCCGGTTCGACGTGGCGCTGACACGCGAGGACGATTCCTATTTGCGTCTGGAAGAGCGGGTTGACTTGGCGCGGACCAACAAGGCCGATCTTTTCATTTCCATTCATGCTGACAGCTTCCAGCAGCCGGAGATCCGCGGTGCAAGCGTCTATACGCGGGACGAGAACGCCACCGACGTGCTCGACAAAGTGTTGGCTGACAATGAGAACGCGTCTGACGTGATCGCCGGGTTTGCCATGCCTACGACCATGGCGCCGGAGGTAGTCGATATCCTTCTTGACCTGATGCGGCGAGAAATGCGGGTGCAGTCCTTCATGGCTGCACAATCGATCGTGCATCAGCTTGAGCCCAGCGTGGCTCTGCGACGGTTTCCGGTGCGGCAAGCCGATTTTTTCGTGCTGCAAGCACCAGACGTGCCGTCCGTGCTGGTGGAACTGGGTTTCCTTTCCAACGCCAGCGATATCGCAAACTTGATGCAGTCGGACTGGCGCGACCGCACTGCGGAGGCTGTTGCGCGCGGTATCTCGACCTACTTCGATAGCCTTGAGGAAGAGCTGTGATCACAAGGTTTTTCCAACTCTGCTACGCTCACAGGCGGACCGCTGCGGCGGCACGAGGTATATGACCTAGATGTTCAGACTGCTTGGCTGGCTTTTCGGATTTGGCATGTTTCTCGCCCTTGGCGGGGTCGCGGCCGCGGCTGTTTATCTGGCGACTGTCAGCGCGCAATTGCCAGACTACACGGTGCTGCAGGATTATCAGCCACCGGTGACTACGCGCGTGCACGCGGCGGATGGTACACTGTTGGCCGAGTATGCCCGTGAGCGCCGCCTGTTCCAGCCTGTTGAGACGGTACCGCCACTCGTAGTTCAGGCTTTTTTGTCGGCCGAGGACAAAGATTTCTTCAATCACAATGGCATCGCCATTGACGGTGTCGTTCGTGCGTTGAGGGATAATCTGCTTGCGCGCATGGACGGCAACAACGCCATCCAGGGGGGCGGTTCCTCGATAACCCAGCAGGTCGCCAAGAACTTCCTGCTGACGTCCGAGCAGACCTGGGATCGCAAGATTCAGGAAGCCATTCTGGCGTTGCGGATTGAGTCTACCTTTTCCAAGAACAAGATTCTGGAGCTCTATCTCAACGAGATTTTCCTTGGTCTGAACTCGTATGGCGTTGCCGCTGCAGCCCTGAACTATTTCGACAAGGCGCTCTATCAGCTTACGCTGCCTGAAGCGGCCTATATTGCGGCATTGCCTAAGGGGCCGAACAATTATCATCCGTT
>Ga0208522_1000825_pt1 | contig 20743 bp, 17 predicted proteins | sample ETNtaG_25_FD_185763 | JGI IMG/M metagenome (GOLD analysis project Ga0208522, IMG submission 185763) | Marine microbial and viral communities from oxygen minimum zone, Eastern Pacific Ocean - ETNP201302SV86 (SPAdes) (version 2) | ecosystem: Environmental > Aquatic > Marine > Oceanic ... | reverse complement strand
CAGTCCTCCAATAGCGCCTCGGGAAGCGGTTCGAAGGCTCGCTCGTCCATCGACTCGCCACCTGATGCATCGGCCATGGTCAGCGGCCTAGGGTGAGGCTGGCCGTACTCGAGGCTCGCCCACGCCTTGAGGAAGGCCTCCTCGAAGCAGCGCCCTATCGCCATCACCTCTCCAGTCGATTTCATCGAGGTGCCTATGGTGCGGTCGGCGGTACGGAACTTATCGAAGGGCCAGCGTGGTATCTTGACCACGCAGTAGTCGAGAGTTGGCTCGAAGGCCGCAGTGGTCCCTTCGCCTGTGATCGGGTTCGGAAGTTCGTCAAGCGTGTATCCGACAGCGATGAGAGCCGCCATCCGCGCTATCGGGTACCCGGTAGCCTTGGATGCGAGAGCTGAGGAACGGGAGACGCGGGGGTTGACCTCGATGACGCGGTACTCGCCAGTGGACTGCTCCACTGCGAACTGCACGTTGCACCCGCCTCTGATATTCAGCCTCCTGATTAGCTTGAGGGCGGCGTCGCGCAGCATCTGGTGGTCGCGGTCCGACAGCGTTTGCTGAGGCGCGACCACGACGGACTCGCCGGTGTGGACGCCCATCGGGTCAAGGTTTTCCATGGTGCACACGATGATGGCATTGTCAGCGCTATCGCGCATAACCTCGTACTCGTGCTCCTGCCAACCGAGAATGCTCTCCTCGATGAGAACCTGCCCTATCGCCGAGTGTAGGATACCCTGACTGGATATCTCAACCAGTTCACCAGTGTTGAAGGCCGTCCCACCGCCCAGACCGCCCAGAGTGAAGGCGGGGCGTATCAGTAGAGGGAAGCCGCCCAGTTCGTCAACGGAGGCGAGGACCTGCTCAATCGAATCGCAGGCTATGGCCTTGCAAACAGGCAAATCAATCTCCTCGCACACTTTCTTGAACAGGTCTCGGTCCTCGGCCTCGTCAATCGCGGTGAGATTGCAACCGATGAGTTCGACACCCAGTTCGTCGAGCGAGCCGTCGTGGGCAAGCGCGGCAGCGATGTTGAGCGCGGTCTGCCCACCCATCCCTGCTAGTAGAGCGTCTGGCTTCTCGAGTTCCATGATACGCTTGACGACCTCGGGGAGCAGTGGCTCGATGTAGATGCGGTCTGCCATCTCAGGGTCGTTCTGTATGGTCGCGGGGTTGGAGTTGATTAGCACAATCTCGTACCCATCCGCTCTCAGTGCCCTACAGGCCTGCGAGCCGGAGAAGTCGAATTCGGCTGCCTGACCGATTCGTATCGGCCCACTGCCTAGGATTACCACCTTCTTGAGGTCGTCACGGCGTGGCATCAGCGCTCACCCCCTCGCACCAGCGCCCTCTGTGCGTCCGCCAGATGCTCGGACACCATATCCGAGAATCGCTCAAACAGCGGCGAGGCATCGTGCGGTCCGGGACAGGCCTCCGGGTGGAACTGGATAGTGAAAGCCGGCTTGCCGACGAGATCGAGGCCTTCGACGGTGCGGTCGTTGGCATTGATGTGGCGCACCTCGAAGTCTGTTCCGAGTGCGTTCTCACCGATTTCGGAGTGCGCGCCGCTCGGGTGAGGGGCGAGCATGCCCTTGTCGGGATCCTCGACTGCGAAGCCGTGGTTCTGGCTGGTGATGTGGACCCTACCGGTCTGCAGGTCGAGCACCGGCTGGTTGGCCCCCCTGTGGCCGTATCGCAGCTTGTAGGTGCGCAGGCCGGCTGCTAGTCCCATCAGCTGGTGGCCAAGGCAAATTCCCATCACCGGCATTTCCGCACGCACAGCCGCTGCAAGTGATTCTCGCGCTGAGGTGGCATCTCCCGAGTGGGCCGGGTCACCTGGGCCGTTTGATGCGAACAAGGCGTCTGGCCGCCACTCAGAGACGATGGAGTCGAAGTCGAGCGAGGCCGGGCACCAGACGACCTCGAAGCGTCTGCAGAGCTCTCGTAGGATGTTGTACTTGATGCCGCAGTCGATGGCGGCAAGTCTGGGCAGTGGTTCGCCATCATCGTCTTGAGCCCCCTGATTGAGCAGCGTCGCCTCCTTGCAGGTCACCGATGCAACTAGGTCCTCGGCATCAGGAGGAGTCATTCCAGAGAGGATCTCTTTCATCTCCCCCGAGCGCTCCTTGGGGCCGAAGACGCACAGCACAGTGCCATGCTCGCGCACCCTGCGCGTGAGCGCGCGGGTGTCTATGCCTTCGATTCCAGGCACGCCATGGGCAGCGAGGAACTCGTGCACGCTACCGACCGAGTCGCGGTGATCTGGGGTCTTCATCACCTGCCTGCAGACGATGCCACGCGGATGCACGTCAGCTGACTCGGAGATCCCAGGGAGGATCCCGTAGTTTCCCAACAGCGGCCATGTGAATGTGAGGACCTGTCCGGCGAAGGACGGGTCGGTCATGCTCTCCTGGTAGCCGCACATACCTGTGGTGAAGACCAGCTCACCCTGTGCGATTCCTTCGGAGCCAAACAGACTTCCCTCGTAACTCGTTCCGTCTGCGAGCAACAGAATGCCGGGTGCGCCACTCGCCTGCTGGAGCTCGGACGAATCTAGGAGGAAATCGGCAGCATCGGCGAAAGCAGGAGCGTTCTGTACACCCGGTACGACATCGCCGGGGACAAAGCCCCGGGGCGGTGCCGTACCCGACATCAGCAATCCTGCTGGAGTACCCCTCTTAATCCTTGAGAATGAATCGGACGCAAAGGGCTCCCGTAGGACTCATTCCTCAACACTGTTCCGGACCCTCTTCGCACGTTCGCTAGGGACTACCTCAATCTCGCCTCCGGCGAACCTAATCGACTCGTCGATGGAGCCTATCCAAGACTCTAGGAAGACTGCCAGCGCGGCGACCTCGGAGTGGGGCTGGTTGCCGATGGACACGTTGTGGTCGGCTATCCTGAAAAGCTCGCCGGGGACTTTGGTCCCTCCTACGACTACGACCGTAGGAGTATCCCGGGGGATGCTCTCGACTGTCTCCCTCCAGGGCTCGCCGTACATCGTCAGATGGATTACTGTGCCACGCTTTGAGAAGCGGCGTAGCCAGCCCATCGGCTTGGCCTCGTAGCGGCACTCGAAGTCACCCCCAAATCTCTCGGTCACTGAGTTCCATGTCTCCAGAGCCGAGGGGTCATCCTCTCCTGCTAGAATCACCTCGTCCGCACCGAAGGCCCGGGCCGTCAGGCCGAGGTGCGAAGTGATTCTCTTGTCACGCTCGCGCCTATGACCCAGTCTGAGAACGGAGAGCCTAGGGCTGGGGCTGTCTGTCACGGGCTCAGACGAGAGGGGGTGCCTCATCAGCATGACCCTCGATTATCGAGTCCTTCCTCTCGGGCAGCACATCGATATCCATGCTCATCATCGAGCCCCTGACCCACTCGAGGAGTATGGAATCGACCATCATCTTGGTCGCCAGATGGATTAGTGTAGCGATAATCGCCAGTCGCCCTGAGGCCGTCAGTGCGGTCTGCGCATCTAAATCCCCCAACAGAGTCATCCTGCCGAGGGGCTCGAGGACTAGGAACAGCGCCAGCACGGCCAGCACCCCTCCTACGTTGGATGTCAGCGACTGACCCTTCTCCCTGCCCATGGTCAGCATAATGGTCGCGACCAGTGCGACAGCCGGCACCACGAGGCTGAGATGATAGAAGCTGAAGTCGCCAATCATGGAAGTCGGGAGGTCCGAGTCGCCCAGCGACTCGCCGCCCTGTGATATGGCCACCCACCAGAACAGGAAGCAGGCGATTCCGAGGGCTCCGGACATCCTCCCCCTCTCCGAGATCATATCACGAATCTGATGCCTGTCATCAGGTTGTAGGCGTTGCACGATGGACTCCATCATCTCGACGTTGTAGGCCGATGGAGCGTCGTTGATTTCCGCTGCGTTAGCAGCGGGCGCAGGAGCGGCAGGCGCTTCTTCGAGCGAGTCTTCTCCCAATACCATCGAGTGATTGCCCCTCCGTCACATCATAAAGCATGCGTTGAATGGGTGTGCGAAGATGGCCGACTGGCGACCTATGTTGAACCGCCGAAACAGCGGAATACCACGGATTATGGGGGTTGTGAACCTCACTCCGGACTCATTCCACGCTGCCTCTAGGGTGGATTCACTCGAGTCAGCGGTCGGCAGGGCCCGCCAAATGGCAGATGACGGTGCGGATTGGATAGATATCGGCGCCGAATCGACCCGTCCGGGTGCCTCCGCTGTCGACCCCGAAGAGGAGGAACGCAGGGCGATTCCAGTGGTCAAGGCCGTGAGGCGGGCACTTCCGGATGTATGCATCTCCATCGACACCCGCAGAGCGAGTGTTGCCCGGGCCGCGCTCGACGCCGGTGCCGACATGGTCAACGACGTCTCCGCGCTCTCCGATCCAGCGATGGTTGGCCTAATCGCACAGCGCGGCTGCCCGGTCTGCATCATGCACATGCAGGGCCTTCCAGAGGACATGCAGGACGACCCTACCTACGGCGATGTCGTGGCTGAGGTCAGAGGTGCTCTGGAGAAGGCCACGATGAGTCTGTTCGAGGCTGGGGTGGACCCCGGTGTGGTAATCGCTGACCCGGGCATCGGCTTCGGCAAGAGGCTGGAGCATAACCTCGCACTGCTCTCCGCCGGCCGAGAGATTGTGCCCGACGAGCGGATGCGACTGCTCTGGGGCGTCAGCCGCAAATCGATGTTCCACCGCCTGCTCGGCAGGGAGGACACTGCCGACCGCTTGTCCGGTAGCCTCGGTATCGCTGCTAGGGCGATTGATCTCGGTGTCGACATCATCAGAGTCCATGATGTCGCTGAACACTCGGACTTGTTCTCGGCGATGAGTGCATTGGAGGTCGACTGAATGGGAGAAGCTCAGAAGAACATAGTCGACATCGACGACAGTCTGAGGCTGGTCGGAACGGCTCACATCAGCAGCGCCTCGGTCGAGTTGGTTCGCCAGCAGATTGAGGAGTGGAAACCAGATCTAGTCGCAATCGAGCTGTGCGAGTCTCGCAAGGCTGCATTACTAGAGCCAGACGCGTTGGACAACGAGGATCTGCTGAAGATTCTCAATGAAGGTAGGTCACACATGATTCTCCTGCAATCGGCACTGGCTGCAGAGCAGCGTCGGATGGGGATTGCGTCGGGCGAGAAACCAGGCGCCGAGTTGCTCGCTGCGATAGAAGCCGCCGACGATGAGGGAATCCCTGTGGAACTGATAGACAGGGACGTTGTAATAACTCTCAGGAGGGCATGGTCGAAGATGGGGTTCAGAGAGAAGTTTCGGGTGTTGGACGCCCTGTTGTGGCAAGACGATGACGAAGAGGATGCTTCTGTCGAGGAGCTGCTAGAGGACTCCGACATGATGAGCAACCTGATGGAGGAGGCACGCGAGGTGGCGCCTGCGGCCGGCTCGGTCCTGATTGACGAGAGAGACGCTTTTCTCGCTGGTAGGCTACAGCAAATCAGAGGCAAGGGTAAGGTCCTCGCAGTAGTGGGCGCGGGGCATCTCAGCGGGGTGCAGCACCAGTTAGGAGAGCCGGTGGTGGAGACGGCATCGAGACTGGCCAAGTTGAACGAGGTCCCCTCGAAGTCGATATTACCGAAGCTGGTGATGTGGGGGATACCTGTGTTATTCGCCTCGGTATTGGCCTGGCTCGCCTATCACGGGATGATCGACGAGATGGTCGAGTCCGGGAAACTCTGGCTGGTCGTAAACGCCGGACTGACTGGACTGGGCATCATCATAGCGCGCGGTCACCCGCTTTCAGTGATAGTCGGAGCCTTGGCGTCTCCTCTCACCTCACTCAATCCATTCGTCGCGGCTGGCTGGGTCGCAGGTTACACCCAACTCAAGGTGGATGCCCCCACCGGCAAGGATGCCAGTGACTTCCTAGCATTGGACAGTACCTCCCTATTCTGGAGGAACCGGGTTGGCAAGGTGCTGCTCGTGACCGCTTTCGGAAACGTCGGATCGGTAGCGGGAACTTGGATTGCAGCCGCGGGAATCGCGGGCATCATACTGTGACGAGGCTGGGAAGGCTCATTTGCCGGGATGGAGTGTCCGCCCTCATAGAGGGCGGACCATGGTCAACTACGGATTCGTGATAGACAACAGGAAGTGCATCGGCTGCCATGCCTGCACGGTCGCCTGCAAGTCCGAGCACGACGTGCCGATTGGTGTGAACCGGACCCATGTCAAGTACATCGAGAAGGGCACCTACCCAGATGTCACCAGAGAGTTCAGCGTTCATCGCTGCAACCACTGCGAGGACTCTCCATGCACCACCATATGCCCCACTACAGCTCTGTTTACTCGCGAGGACGGGATAGTGGACTTCGACGACGAGCGCTGCATCGGCTGCAAGTCTTGCATGCAGGCCTGTCCGTATGATGCCCTGTACATCGACCCGAACAAGGGAACAGCAGCGAAGTGCAACTACTGCGCCCACCGTATCGAGCACTCCTACGAGCCGTCATGCGTCATTGTCTGCCCGGTCGAGGCAATCATCTCCGGCGACCTCGATGACCCCAACTCATCAATCTCCGGCTACCTCACCGAGCACGAGACCACTGTGCGCAAGCCAGAGTCCGGTGCCAAGCCGAATGTGTTCTATGTTGAAACCAGCGAGGAGAGCTTGGATCCTCACGCCACCGAGCGTTCCGCTGAGTACCTGTGGACCGATCAAGCGGCCGGAGTAGGTCACTTCGCGAAGTACGCTGACAAGCGAGCCGGGGCTGCCAACACCCAGTCGATGATTATCCAACTGGCCCTAGAGAAGAAGGCTCGAGCGGCGGCTCCTCGGGACCGGGCCATAATACGTGACGTCATGTCCAAGCTGGAGGAAGATGCTGGCAAGCCCAAGCGCTCGTACGACCAACCGTCCAAGGGGGTGCTGTGGGGTTGGGAGGTCTCTGCCTATGTCATGACCAAGGCCATCGCAGCAGGAACCTACCTCGTAGCGATGGCGATGATGTTCGCGGGTATGCTGGAGATGACCGACGGGATGTGGTGGCAGTTGGTCATCGGCTGCACGGCCTTCCTTGGACTCACAGGGATCCTCCTAGTCCTGGATCTCGACCGGCCTGAGCGCTTCCTCTACGTGATGCTGCGTCCGAACTGGGACTCTTGGCTGGTCAAGGGAGCCTACATCCTCGCAGGATTTGGTGGGATTCTGGCCTGCAGTGGCGCAGTTCTGTTCTTCGACATGGACCGCGTCTATCTCGAGTACCTCGCATACGCAGGGGTCCCGCTGGCCGTCCTGACCGGAGTCTACACGGCTTGGTTGTTTGGGCAAGCTCGCGGTCGCTCGTGGTCCAAAGACAGGTTCCTAACAGTGAAGATGCTGGTCGAGATGCTCATTGCAGGCGCCGCTGGACTCATACTCCTGACGTCATTTGGCATCCTCGCCATTATCCTCGCCGCTGTGCTGCTGGCCGCAGTCGCCAGCCATGCCCACAGTACCGTCATCAAGCCGCAACTGGAGACCCTGCACTGAAGTGAGACCTATGAAAAAGACATTTATCGAGGACATCGCGCAGAGACTGCGAATCATTCCTAACCTCGATCGTGAGCACTCATCCTCAGAGTCGGTCGACCTCCGCAAGTACCCTGACCCCGAGAACTGGCACGATCACATCGAGCTCGACGCAAACGAGTGGCCCAAGCGTGTCGAGCGACGCTACTCCCTAGTGCCAACCACCTGCTTCAACTGCGAGTCGGCTTGCGGGATGCTGGCCTATGTCGACAAGGAATCGGGACAGGTAGCCAAGTTCGAGGGCAACCCGCACCATCCCGGAAGCCGTGGCAGGAACTGCGCCAAGGGTCCGGCGACAATCAATCAAATCAACGATACCGAGCGAATCCTGTACCCTATGAAGAGAGTCGGTAAGCGCGGCGAAGGCGGTTGGCAGAGAATATACTGGGACCAAGCGCTCGACGAGATTGCTGCGAAGATTCGGACTTCGTTGAAGACTGAGGCCAAGGACCGCGTCGTCTATCACGTCGGTAGGCCCGGAAACGAGGGCTACGTCGAGAGGGTGCTGAAGGCTTGGGGCGTCGATGGTCACAACAGTCACACCAACATCTGCTCTGCGGGTGCCCGCACCGGATACAGCCTGTGGCATAAGCACGACAGGCCCTCTCCGGACCACTCCAACGCCAAGGTCATCCTGCTGACCTCCTCGCATCTAGAGACTGGCCACTACTTCAACCCGCACGCTCAGAGAATTCTCGAGGGGATGATGGACGGTGCAAAGCTCATCGTTATCGATCCTCGACTATCCAACACCGCATCTATGGCCGACCACTGGCTACCAACCTGGCCGGGATCAGAGTCAGCTCTCTTCCTAGCCTGGGCTAAGATGATACTCGAGCGCGACCTGTATGATCGTGACTTCGTCGAGAACTGGGTCAACTGGGAGGACTGGCTTGAGGCAGACTACCCTGACGAGCCGTCAACCTTCGAGCGTTTCATCGAGTTGTTGCTTGAGGAATACGCCGAGTACACCCCCGAGTTTGCCGCCGCCGAGTGCCGCATCCCGGTCGAGCAGGTCATCGAGGCCGGCGAGGCTGTAGCCAATGCCGGTAGTCGTCTGTCAACGCATGTCTGGCGCTCAGCGGCAATAGGCAATCTCGGAGGCTGGCAGGTGGCGCGAACGCTGCACCTGCTGAACGTTCTAACCGGGAGCGTTGGCACCGAGGGTGGGACCTCGCCCAACTCGTGGTCCAAGTTCAGCCCAGAGTTGTTCGACGAGCCGCCCGCCCCCGACGGCTGGAACGAGCTGCACTTCCCGCTCGAGTACACACTGTCACACTACGAGATGAGTCACATCCTCCCTCATCTGGTGAAGGACGGTCGCGGTACCATGGACGTCTACTTCACCCGCGTCTTCAATCCAGTCTGGACCTACCCCGATGGCTTCTCGTGGATTGGGATGCTGGAGGACGAAGAGTCCGTCGGCTGCCATGTGGCACTCACTCCGACGTGGAATGAGACGGCCTTCTTCGCCGACTACGTGCTGCCTATGGGTCACGCCTCGGAGCGCCACGACATCAACTCCTACGCCACCTCGGCGGGCAAGTGGGTAGCATTCAGGCAGCCAGTTCTGCGAGAGTACGCCCGTAGAGAAGGGCGTGAGGTCGAATTCACGCGCGAGGTCAATCCGGGAGAGGTCTGGGAGGAAGACGAGTTCTGGAACGAGTTGTCGTGGCGTATCGATGATGGCACCATGGGTATCCGCGAGCACTTCATGAGCCCGTACCGTGAGGGTGAGCGGATAACTGTCGACGAGTACTACCAGTACACCTTCGAGCGTGTACCTGGCCTGCCTGAGGCAGCTGCCGCGGAGGGCCTAGATGCGCTCGGTTACATGCGCAAGCACGGAGCCTTCCTAATCGAGGAGGCCACCTACTCCAAACACGAGCAGGAGGGTTGGCCGACGCCGAGCGGCAAGCAGGAGTTGTACTCACCTACCATGGTCGAGTTCGGCTACCCTGAGCACGCCATCCCGCACTACCGCATCCGCAGCCACGTCCACCCTGACAACCTGCAGGGCGAAGACGAGTACTGTCTGCTGCCGAACTTCCGCCTGCCTCAGCACATCCACTCACGCTCGGCCAACTCCAAGTGGTTGGTCGAAATCGGTCACCGTAACCCGATATGGATACACCCGAAAGACTCTGCAAAGCTTGGTGTAGCAGAGGGTGACCTGCTCAAAATAGAGACCGAAATCGGTTGGTTTGTCGACAAGGTATGGGTCACTGAGGGCATCAAGCCAGGGGTGGTCGGCTGCTCACACCACATCGGACGCTGGAGACGCGCCCAAGACCAAGGCAATCGCTTCCTTAGCAACGAGGTCTCAATCGAGGACATCGGGGACGGCAAGAAGCGCATGCGGACCATCTCTGGAGTCGGGCCATGGGAGTCAGATGATCCCGATACCAACAGAGTCTGGTGGAGGGACGGAGGTGTCCACCAGAATATCACCCATGCAGTGCAGCCTGACCCGATTAGCGGTGCCCACTGCTGGCTCCAGAAAGTAAGGCTGAGTAGGCCATCTGCTGACGAGAAGTACGGCGATGTCGAGGTCGACACCGAGAAGTCGTTCGAGTACTACAAGCGCTGGAACCAGATGGCTAAGCAGCGCGAGACTCATCCTCGAGGAGAGCGGCGCCCATTGTGGATGAAAAGACCGCTCTCACCTAAGAAGGAACACTGGTTCATCCCCGAGTGAACATTGGAGTTCAGGGTTTGCGTGCCCGCTGCGCCAAAGCGCCTCTCGGCCGACCCGAAGAACCTGATGACACGTCCTTAACTACAAGTTCCGAGGGATCATCTGAGACCTTGCCCCATTCAATAGTCGTCGTCCAGAATCGCTCATAGAAATAATACATGAACAGTTTGAGAGGGATACCTATTGCCGCAGCCGTCAATCCCAATGCAATATTTCCCGATAGCATAAACACAACAACTACTGTTGTGCCACTCGCAATGAATCTCCACAGGAGAGTCTTGACGAAGGTGCGTTTTCGTGAATCCATCTCAATCAACCCGTCGATGCTATCAGCACAACGCCTTCGCGAAGCTCTAGAGCATCCCACCCCATGATAACAGTGCGGAGCGGCATTGGCATCCCAATTAACCTGAATGGTCGCCCATACAAGAGAATGGCAATTTTCGAACGCTCAAACTACAGCGGAAATTTCTTCCACCTCAATGAGCGGGGCGAATTTCTACTCGCTTTACTTCTACATCGACGTCCTCAAGTCCCCAATCCAACGCTGCCCAACCTCGCTCGTGGAGGTAGTACAGTAGCATCTTGGTTATTACCTCTATACTGGCTATACCAAGACCTACTGTCCAGCTTCCGGTAATGATTCTGGCGATTATTATGGTGTCCGTAGTCGCGAGGGTTCTCCATGTCAAGGTCTTCACTAGGCTGCGTTTCCTGCCTGCGTGCCCTGTTCCTTCGATGTGCTCTGGCAACTTCGCTTCCACTTCCAATTCACCGTCTGGGGTTTCAATCACAATGTGCTCAATGTATTCTGTCATAGTATCACTATGCTTTGCAGAGCGGCATGCAGGATAACCCCTCCTACGGCGTAATATACGGAAAATCGGTCAGATCGACTCGATGATGACCGCGATCCCCTGTCCGCCGCCGATGCAGGCGGTGGCTATGCCGTAACGCCCACCACTGCGCTTCAGTTCGTGCGCCAGTGTCAGCACCAGCCTAGTGCCGGTCGCAGCCAGTGGGTGGCCCAAACCGACCGCTCCCCCATTCACATTGACCTTGTCCACATCCAGGCCGAGTTCTTGTATGCAGGCCACGGCCTGACCTGCGAAGGCCTCATTGATCTCCCATCTGTCTATGTCGTCAACTGTGAGGCCGGCCCTCTCGAGTGCCTGTCTGCTGCTTGGAACCGGCCCGAATGCCATTATCGCCGGTTCGAGCCCTACGATGCCCCAGTTTACGACTCGAGCAAGTGGCTCGTCTCCGTCGGCTGTAGCCCTGCTGGCCGACTTCAGCACCACCGCAGCTGCCCCATCGACAACCCCGGAGGCATTTCCAGCGGTGACAAGGGATTCGGGTCCGAAGTGAGGGCGCAAGCCAGACAGCGACTCGATAGTGGTACCTCGGACGAAGTGGTCCTCGTCGCTCGCGCTCACCGACCCATCAGGAGTCTCCACTGTGACGATCTCGTTCTCGAACAAGCCAGAATCGACGCTGCGCTCGGTCCTAGCATGACTGAGTGCTGCGAACTCGTCGGCCTGCTCGCGGACCACGCCGACACGATGGCACAGCTCGTCACTGGTCTGTGCCATGAACGAGTCGCAGGTTTTGTCGATGAGATTGGTGAAGAAGTAGTCCTCCATGTCCGTAGGCAGGACATAGCCCTCCTGAGGCGGTCTGCCGAGCTTGTGCGATTCGCGTATTCCTCGAAGGACATGAGGTGCCTGCGAGAGGTTTTCCATGCCACCAGACACCACTACGTCAGCCTCGCCCAGCATAATCATCTGGGCGCCGGTCACGATAGACTGAGCCCCACTGCCGCACAGGCGGTTGAGAGTGAGCATTGGAACCTCCTGTGGTATTCCGGCGTTGAGCCCGGCGTGTCTGGCCCCGTAGATGGCCTGACCTGAGGTCTGCAGCGCGTGCCCCATCACCACGTGGTCGACGGAGGCCGGATCGGTGTCGGTCATGTCGAGGGCGGCGCGTATGGCAATCGTGCCGAGCTCCTCGGTGGAGACCGAAGCCAAGCGGCCTCCTGCTTCTCCATCACCCCGCTTGCCGCCCAGCCACTCGCAGAACGGCGTCCGGGCGCCTCCGATGATGACAACGTCGTCGTCGCGCATGCGACGCCCATCGCGGGCCGCCTCATGAGCGTGACTGTCCCGCAGGGACAGTGCCTCACTCGCCGCCTTCGTCCTCTTCGGATATCGAACCTAGATAGTCCGGCAGATCGACTCCAGCCATCTTGGCTACATCGTGTATAGGCGGCAGACTCTGAACGAGGCTGCTCACGAAGTTGCTTGTGGCAGACGAACCGTCGTCGTTGTTGCCACCGTCCCAGACAGTGACCTTGTCAATCTTCAGGTTGCGGATGGCCTCGACCTGAGCCGAGACCATGCTCTCTATCTTCTCAACCATCAGCAGAGTTGCGGCGGCCTTGGGGTCGCCAGAAGCGCTGTTGACGAGATTCTGATATCCCTTTGCTTTGGCGTCGAGAACCTGCTGGATACCCTTAGCCTCTGCTTCGTAGACTGCAAGAATCGCGTCGGCCTCACCACGTGCGACGCGTCGCTGGCGTTCGGCCTCGGCTTCAGCAGCAATCTCAATCTGCTGCTTCTGGATGTTCTCTCGGACAATCTCACTTGCCTTCAGGCGCTCTTCCTCCTCACCGGCGAAGGCACGCTGGATGGCAGCCTCGGACTGCGCCGTAGCGACGTCCGCTCTCTGCTTGGCACCGGCTTCCGCCTCCTTGAGGTCAGCGTTTGCATTGGCTATCTCGGCCTGAGCAACGTTCTCACCGGAGACTGCCAGAGCTTCTTGATTCTCCACGTACACGCGCTGGTCGGCTTCCGCGGCCTTGCGGCCCTTGGTTGCCTCGGCCATGTTCTCAGCGACCTCAATCTCTCGGGTCTTGTCTGCCTTAGCAGCACCAACTGCACCGTCTCTTTCTGCATTAGCTACATCGACTCGAGCATTCTCAACCGCAGTCGCTGCGGCCTTCTTACCGATGCTCTCGATGTAGTCGGAGTCGTCGGTGATATCGACGATGTTGACGTTGATGAGTTTCAGGCCGACCTTCTCAAGCTCCTTTTCCACGTTGTGGGTGATGCCGGCGAGGAAATTGTCGCGGTCTTGGTTAATCTGCTCGATGGTCATTGAGGCGACAGTCAGACGGAGTTGACCGAGGATGATCTCCTCAGCCATTTGCTCAATGTCTTCCATCTTCAGACCGAGTAGTCTCTGTGCAGCGTTCTGCATGATGTGCTCCTCGATGCTGATGCCGATGGTGAAAGTGCTGGGTACGTTGATCCTGATGTTCTGGAGGGACAGTGCGTTCCTCAGGTCGATGTTGATTGTAATCGGAGTAAGGGGCAGATACGCGTAATCCTGTATTAATGGCCAGACTAGTGCTGCACCTCCGTGTATGGTCCTCGACGAGCGGCCCTTGTCGGTCTTCCCGTAGATGACCATCACCTTGTCGGGTGGGCACCTCTTGTATCGCTGTGCGAAGAAAATTGTCACCGCCACAAGTACCAGTACAGTCGCAAATATCATTGTCGTCAAAAGTGCTCCACCTGTTGCCATTCAGCATCGCCTCTAGCCTCAAGAGGGCTCATGAGGTCATGAAGGCTTTCCCTGCATACTTAGGAAAACCAATTCCTAGGGGTCTTCTCACTTTCTTTTTACCACGAGAATATCGCCTATCGTGTCGACTACTTCAATGAATACGCCGCTGTCAATCTCGGCATCGTCGTGGGACTTGGCGTTTTTTGTCCTCCTACTGCCGCCGTAGTTGACCTGAACCTGTCCGGCGCCGTTGGGAGGGATTCGAAGATACACACTTCCAGAAGCCCCAATAGCCTCTGTTATCTCTACTGTCCCGTCTGATTGTAGGGTGATGAACAACTGGAACAGTTTGCCGGTGAAGTACATGGATGCGAAACCAGCACCCCCTCCTACTGCGATGGCAATCGTCGAAGTCTCGGTAGACTTCAAAGTGTAAAGTCCGGCGAGACCGAAAAACATCAGGAATGCCATCAGCCCCTGGAACGTCAGCGCCTTGAACGAGGCGTCGGCTCCAAGGTCGCCGACTCCTTCCATTCCCAGAAGTCCTTCGAAGATATCAGCGGCGACCCCTCCAATCATCATCAGGGCGAACCAAAGCAGGAAAAGTATCCCGCCAACGAGGGCGGAAGCAGCGAATATCATCTCAAGACCAGTGGCGTCTCCGAAGCCCAGCAACTCGAATATATCCAACGAATCAAGCAGTCCCATGCGATGAAAGGGCGGGCACCCCCCCCTTTACCCATTCGGCGGCATGTTGGGAAAAATCAGTGAGTAATCATTTACCCTGTCGACGCATGGCGAAATACGTCTCAATGCCCAATATTGGCCCAACTGAAAGACCAGTTACCAAGGCACTCAGTATCAGTGTGAAGTCACTTGAAAGATACCCCAGCAGAAAATCGTATACAATCATGAAGATTAGAATGAGAAGGATTGGGATGGCAACTCTGCGGAGGAACATGTAGTACCCTCCGAGCATATCGTATGCTGGATTGTTGAGGACGCGGTCGACCGCCTCTTCGAGGCCCTGCTTGGGCTTATCCATGCCTCACCTACTAGTTAGCTAGCCAGGCCCATGCTGCTATGAATGAGAGAATGCTTGGTATGACGACATTGATGAGCTTCGTGGAAGCTGGCTTCGGATCCACGCGATGGAGTGCTCCGGTATTCTCCCTAGACATCACAGAGTTCTCGATCTTGTTGTATGACTCAGAGAACTCCTTGTGATGTCTAGCAACGAAAATCAGCAGGTATAAGCCAACCAGTACCGAACTCCCTCCTGTTATCTCTAGAATCGTGCCGAGCAGTGCGAGAGCCGCATCATCTCCTAGAACTGACCCTATGTACAACTGTGTGAAGCCCGCCAAGAAGAAGAGTGGGGAGTTGGACCTTGCCATCAGTAATCGGAGACGCAAGGAGGAAATTAACCTGTTCCCGGCCACTCACTCACTATTCGGACTAGAGCGTACAATCCAAATAGCCCAAATTCCCTTCGCAGTAGCCACCAAAGTCCCGTCGTCGGTAGTCAGCCGGCCTTCCATGTGGGCTAGGTTTCTGCCCCTGCGAATAACTTCCGCCGTAGCTATCAGATGAGTTCCCGTCCCCACTGCGTTGAGATAAGAGATGTCTATCTGTGCGGTGGCGCACCATTCCTCCTTTGCCAAAGTGGAGACTAGAGTACCTCCCATCGCGGAGTCTAACAGGGTGGCGTGTATACCCCCATGGGCCACGCCTCCCATGTTCAGATGGTCTTCGCGAATCGTGCACTCGACCACGCATGAGCCTTCGCTGAACTCTGTGATTTCGAATCCTATCGTCTTGGCGAGTTCCGTGAGCCTTGGCAGACCTCTATCCTCACTCATGCAGATACCTCACCGGTCTGAACGGCCCATAGTCGTGAGTAGAGTCCACTGCTCTCCAGCAGCTCCTCGTGTGTGCCCATCTCCGATATCACACCATCCCCAATGACCGCGATTACGTCCGCGTTGCGCACTGTAGATAGGCGGTGGGCGATTATGAGTGTGGTGCGGCCCACCGATATCCTCTCGATTGAGCGCTTGAGGGCTGCCTCGGTCTCGTTGTCAACATTGCTGGTCGCCTCGTCGAGCACCAGCACCGGCGCATCCTTGAGAACGGCCCGGGCGATGGCTATCCTCTGACGTTGGCCACCCGATAGCCTGTGGCCGCCCTCGCCGATATCGGTGTCCCAGCCGTCGGGCAACTCTTCGATGAAACTCAGTGCCTCTGCTATGCGGGCTGCCTCGATGACCGCAACCTCGTCCGCGTCGGGGTCACCGTAGCGCACGTTCTCACGGACCGAGCCGGGGAACAGTGTGGTGGTCTGGCTGACCAGAGCGATGGAGCCCCTGAGCGAATCTAGCGTAAGTTCCCTAACATCGTGGCCGTCGAGGGTCACAGTGCCCGAATCAGGATCGTGGAACCTCAGCAGGAGGCGTACTAGGGTAGTCTTGCCCGAGCCAGTTGAGCCGACCAGTCCGACCGTCTTGCCAGCGGACACCGTCAGGTCGACGTCGTTCAGAACCACTTCGCGATTCGGGTAGGAGAATTCAACATCACTGAATTCTATTTCGCCGCGAACCGAGTCGAGGCTAGTGTCTCCCTCTACTATCCCAATCTCGGTGTCCAGAAGATCGAGTACGCGGGAGGTCGAGGCCATGGCCCGCTGGTAGAGATCGAAGGTCTCGCCGAGCCTAGTCAGTGGCCACAGCAGGCGCTGGGTGATGAAGACGATGACAGAGTACGCACCGAGGCTGATACGCCCGTCCAGAGCGAACCAGCCGCCTACCAGCATGTTCGCAGTGAAGGCGAACAGTATGGCCATGCGGATTATCGGCACGAAAGACGCGGACAAGCGAATCGCTTCCTTGTTGGCGTCCCTGTACGAGGTCGAGGCTGCGCTCACCCTCTCGATCTCGCGATCCTCTGCGGTGAACGACTTGATTGTCGTGATGCCGTGGAGGTTGTTGTTCAGCAACGCGTTCAGGTCCGCCACCTTGCCGCGCACCTTGGTGTAGCGCACCCCTATCTTGCGCTGATAGATGAACGAGCCCCCGACAATAATCGGCACGGGCAAAATGGCTAGGAGTGCGACCTCAGGCGCCACCGATACCATAATCGCGCCGACTACGATGATGGTGGTGGCTACGTGAAGCAGGTCGGTCGCGCCTTGATCGAGAAAGCGCTCCAGCTGGTTGACATCGTCGTTCATTATTGCCATCAGACTGCCCGTGGATTGCTCAGAGTACCACTGCATCTCGAGATCCTGGATGTGAGTGTAGGCGGACATCCGCAGCTCGTGCTGCGCGGTCTGCGCCAGATTGCGCCACAGAACGGCGTAGAAGTACTGGAACATCGACTCCAGCACCCATATGACCACAGTGATGCCTGTGAGTATGTACAGTTGGTCGTAGACGTCCGGGTACCCCATCTGGGCGAGGAACGAATCCTCTCGAGCGGCGACGACGTCGATGGCCATGCCAATCAGAACGGGTGGAGCTAGGTCCCAGACCTTGTTGAGGACCGAGCACAGGGAGGCCAGGAGTACTAGGCCCCTGTAGTGCCTGAGATGCGAGAGCAACCGCATCAGGGGATGGCTGCTCTCAGTCATGTCCGAGCGTTTCCGATTAGGCGTTTGAAGATACTCATCGGGCTGGCAGTCATGCACCCTGCAGCGGGCCTCCGGTCCACTGTTGAGCCCACGAGTCATAGAGGGCGACGCTCAGTTGCCCTGTCGCATTGGTGCGGATATGGTACAGGTCACTGTGGGAGAAGTATCCGGGCGAGAGAAAGTCGATCCAAGTGAACTCCCACCATGTGCCGTCATCCAATGTGGTGTTGTAGGTGCCTTGATCGAGTTGCATCATGGCGACCGAGGTCGCGTCACCACCCTCTCCTAAGATTCCGTGGAACTCCAGTTCGGACGGCTCAATATCAGAATCCATTCCCGAGGGAACGGGGCCGGACCACACCGTGATATTGTCCACTTGGATAGGTTCTGCATCCAGACTGAACTCCACTGATGTGCGAGGGAGTCCTTCCTGCAGTGAAATCATCACGTCCTCGCCGGTCGTGACCCTGAGCGTGAACTGCTCCGCGTCGCCCGAGTAGGTCTCTATCCCCGTGACCATTGGAGGAGCGCCCATCAACTCGATGATGATGGTGTGCGTAGTGTTGCTGGCTGTGGCAATCTGCTGCAGTGAGAGCGGGTCCCCCGAGATTACCCAATCGAGGTCGGCTAAGGAGGACACATCGAAGCCGAACGGCGGCCACATCCCCTCTGGCTGCTCGGTGGCGAGTTGAGCGAGCTCTGCGAACGGGTCGGAGTACTGTGGAATCGCGTCGCGGCCCTCATACCAGTCACCGCCGACCCTGATGTTAGTGGTCTGCTGCCCCTCGATGACCTCGCTGTCCATGCTCGAGGTGCCGACGGTGAATCGCATCGCTATCGACCTCAACTGTGCCGCATCGTCCTTGGCGACGCTCCAGTGGATCTCGGCGAACTGGCCCTGATTGTCATAGACAGTGGATGTCTCGACCCTCAGCCGCTCGAAGTCCTCCGCATACGAGAGCACGTCGAAGGCACCAGGGGCGGCGAGGAGATTCGAAAGCGCTGCCGAATCCAGCGGGAAGCACTCTCCGTCGGGACAGGGGTCCGCAGGGATTGCGAGGCAGCCCGCCGGCAGGGGGCAGAGCAGCAGCATGACGGCTAGAGCAACTCCTCTCACGGCCGCTTGCGGGCGGGTGGGGGTGATGAGCCTATGTGACAACGGTCATTCTAACGGGGTGTTCGCGCTTGCGTCGCGGCTATATGGGACGCCCACGGAGCAAGGGGCGCAGGGAGTGTGCAGAGATGACCTCGGACATCCTCGTAGTCTACAAGAAGAACTTCGAGGATGTGCACGACAAATCTCTCGAAACGGTGCGAGAATCGCTCGACGAGCTGGTCCGTGACAGGGGCACTGCAATCACTTTCAAGGCCCGCGAGACGGTCAACAGAGAGGACTTCGCCGGCCGCGACCTCGTGGTCATACTCGGTGGTGACGGAACCCTGACCTCTATTGCCCACTCTATCGACTCCGACACCCCCGTGATGGGAGTCAACAGCCATCCTCAGGACGATGACGAGGACGGCTCATACGGGTTCTACATGGGAAGCGACCCCGAGCACTTCGATTCCGACATCAGAACTGCCTTGGACGAAGGTGCGATAGTGAATGTGCTGCCTCGGTTACAGGCCGAGATCGTGACCACCAGCGGCAAGAGAATCCTCTCTGACCCAGCACTGAACGACCTCATCATAGCCAACACTCACCAGTACCAGCCATCGAGATACAGGTTGCAGAGAGGAGAATCGGGCAGCGAGGGCGAGATTGACGTGATCCAGCGCTCATCGGGCTGCCTGTTCTCCACCTTCCTCGGTCAGGGAGCGTGGTTCCGACACGTCGTGGACATCGAGGGTACGACCTTTCCTCTCGAGCAGCTTGACTCGTGGTACCTGTTCGCATCGCGAGATCTGCCTCGTCCCTCGAGGGATGACGACGGCTCATACTGGGCCTGGACCGACGAAGCCACGGCAATAACAAGCGACATGCACCGCGGCTACATCGTCAGTGACGGCTGGGACGAGACCCACTTCACCAGAGGGGCTAGGGTAACCGTTGACCTGAGTGGGCCGACCCTGCAACTCCTGACCTTTCGCAGGACCATTCACGATCGGGTCGCTCACTGGATTGAGCCCTAGAGGCCGAGGTCCCCGAGGTCGACATCTGCGTTCATCTGGATACTCGCAGGGATTGAGAGCTTAACTCCGTCCTCCTCGAATCGACGGAGTATCTCGGTCACGAAGAACGACTTCGAGGGTCTCATCTTGCGGGCGTTGTCGACATAGTAGCGAACTTCCATGATGACTTCGTGCTCGCCGAAATCCCTCAGCACAACCTCCGGTACCTTTGGCTTCTGGCTGATGTCGGGATGGTTGGCAGCGATGTCCTCGACGATCTCCTCGGCCTTGGTGACGTTTTTCCATGTCGGTGAAACGCCCAGTCGTATGCGTACGCGCAGCTCCATGTCGCTACGGTGGCTGAAGTTCGCCACGGCGTCCTTTGTCAGCAACTTGTTGGGGATTGTCAGCATCACCCCGTCGGTCGAGCGGACGTGGGTGGTGCGCAGGCCAATCTCCTTGACATCGCCCCAACTGCTGTAGATTCCCCCCAGTTTCTTGGGCAGCATGATGCGCTCGCCCTCCCGGAAGGGCCTGTCGATGATGATGAAGATGCCAGCGATGACGTTCTCCATTGTGTCTTGGGCGGCGAAGGCCACGGCCAGACCGAAGATGCCCAGCGCGGCAACGATTCCGGTGACGTTGATGCCAAGCTCGTTGGCGGCTGTCAGTATGACGAGGGCCCACATTGCAACGCCGGCGATGCGGAACATGAAATTCTCGAGCCCTTCGTCGAACTCGGTCTTGTCGAACAGCTTCCTTAGATATCTCTTGGCTACCTTGATGAGAGGGATGCCGATGACGATTATCAACAGCGCAGAAACCGGTCCCGTCTCCATTAATTCCGAGGCGCAGGCGTAGTTCAATTCGAGACCATTTGGAAAACCAACAAGGCAACTCATGCGCTGTTTGCGCCCATAACGGCCCGATATACTATTGCTCGGTGAACGAGGCAATCATAGGATTTGTTCTAAGAACAACTTGGTCCGCTTGTGCTGCGGGTTGTCGAAGAACTCGGACGGGGTGTTCTGCTCGACCAGCTCTCCCTCGTCGAACAAGATGACGCGATCTGCGACAGCCATTGCGAAGCCCATCTCGTGGGTAACGACAATCATCGTAACATCCTCCTTTGCGAGATCAATCATGACATCTAGGACTTCCTTGATCATCTCCGGGTCGAGAGCCGAGGTCGGCTCGTCGAACAGCATTATCTTCGGGTCCATCGCTA
>Ga0208522_1000822_pt1 | contig 20782 bp, 16 predicted proteins | sample ETNtaG_25_FD_185763 | JGI IMG/M metagenome (GOLD analysis project Ga0208522, IMG submission 185763) | Marine microbial and viral communities from oxygen minimum zone, Eastern Pacific Ocean - ETNP201302SV86 (SPAdes) (version 2) | ecosystem: Environmental > Aquatic > Marine > Oceanic ... | reverse complement strand
AGAGATAATGGCCGAACTTCGTGATTTCTATGGGCTACCCGTGGACGAATCATTCGTTTTGAGTGAACATCCTACACTCAATCACATGATTGCATATCTGGATCAAGATGACCAGCAACCAGAGGTAGTCGAACCAATCGAACAGCCAGTGGTTTCTGAACCAGAACCAGCACCCTCCTCGCCTCCGGTCGAACCTGAATCAACGGGTGTACGCCGATGGCAGGTCGAAGCAGAAGACATCCTACCTGAAGCCACCACTCCCCTCGATATTGAGGGCAAAGTCATCGCTGTCACCGATGATCCATGGGGGGTTGCGGATACCCTTTGCCACATCCTTGAAGCCGCTGGAATCGATACAGTGCGCATCATGCTCGACCCCAGCATCGTCTCGAAAATCAAAATCGAGAAAGATGGCCCCGTTGATATCGTCCGAGTTGACCCTGGGAATCACGACCAACTCGCTGAGGTCAGTGCGCATCTTGCTAAAATTGGGGATGTTGCAGCTTTACTTCACCTCTCACCCCTTCGCCTCGCAGGTGTGGGGTGGGAAAGTGAGACCCAGCAGGCCCAACTCACATCGACAACGCATGGCTTGTTTGGATTGTTGAAATCCCTCGATAGCCACTTCAATTCAATAAAGGATGGAACGGTGATGTCGGTCAGCGCAATGGATGGCCGCCACGGCAATGCGAGCAGTCGTTTCAATGCCCTTGCAGCGGGTGCACATGGCATTGTCAAATCATACGCCAAAGAAAAGCCGCATCTTCGATGTAGGGCCGTTGACATAGATCCCGAGTTGCTATCAAACCCCACGGAATTAGCCCATCAAATTTGGGCAGAAGCCTTCGGGCGTATCTCTCCGTTGGAAGTGGGATTATCGCGTGATGGAAACCGCTGGGCGCTTCGTCTGTATGAGGAAAATCTCGCCGAGGAGATTCACGCCCTTCAGGACGATGACGTGTGGATTGTTTCTGGTGGCGGTGCAGGAGTTACTGCCAGATGTATTGTCGGTGCTGCAGAGGCAAGCCCCAATGCTGATGCCACATTTATTCTCCTCGGCAGAACTCGATTGGATGCCAGCATCGAGGAATGGCTGGGGGATGATGAATCCACTTTGCAAAATCGCAAGATGGAACTTCGAGAGGATATGATTGCTAAGAGTGAATCAGGCCAAGTCACCATGGTTGAGTGGAATCGTGAATGGGATCAGAATATGCGCAGTATGGAGATTCACCAAACTATACTTGACATTCAAGCAACTGGTAATAGAGCATTGTATGATGCCTGCGATGTAACGAATTCAAAATCAGTTTCCAAAGTCCTAGCCGCGGTAAGAAATGAATTCGGCCCAATCACAGGTGTGGTTCACGGTGCAGGCCTTGAAGATTCAAAACTCGTCGCTGACAAATCTTGGGAGACATTCTCAAAGGTCATATCAGTGAAAATTGATGGTTGGAGGGCGTTGATTGATGCCATTGGCGATGAACTTGATCAGTTGCGAGTTCTGTGTGCATTCACTTCAGTTGCCGGCCGATTTGGGAATGGCGGACAGGTTGATTATGCAGCTGCCAACAACATTCTCGATGCCGAGATGTGTCGCATCGCACATCATGAGGATGCACCTCGGGCAGTGGCAATCGCTTGGTCGGGTTGGAGAGACGTTGGGATGGCAACACGCGGGTCTGTGGAATCGGTATTCTTGCAGGCTGGGATCGAGACCATACCAGTTGAAACTGGCGTCGAAATTTTCGTTCAGGAAATGCTTGCAGGCGGGAAACGACGGGTTGTTGCTGCGGGTGCATTAGGGATATTGGATGGAGAGGGGTGCAAAAGAGGCCCACCTCAAAAATTCCCCACTGATACCGCTGGCGCCCTAGCAGAACCTGAGCGGTTCCCCTTCGTTGATCGAATAATCACACATGAGCCCTATTCTGAAATTGTGACGGAATGTACACTTTCCACTGAACGTTTCCCCTTCCTCATTGACCATTCAATCGACGAGACACCCTATCATCCCGGGGTGATGGCAATGGAAATGTTCGCCCAGAGTTCGCTATTGCTCTACCCAATGTGTAATCTAGAAGGATTCTCCGATGTTGAATTTGGATTGCCAATCAAATTGATGAAAGAGGAAGCTCGAGTCAGAGTCAAAGCTGAGTTCAGTGGTCAGGACCATAATTCGTTGTTCATAGGATGCCATATTGAGAGTGATTTGGTAAATTCAAAGGGTGAAATATTCGGCGAGCCAAGAATACATCACAAGGCCATGGTACGATTGCTAAAGGAAGGCGCTTCCCGGGATGCGAAAATTCCTTTCACAGATTCACCTGGAAGGGGGAAGGCCTCATTCCAACCTAGTTTCATCTATGATCGTTTCTTCCATGGTCCTCGATTCCAAGTCCTCGGTGGTCTGATTAAGGGTATATCCAATCGAGATGATTTGGGTGCCGATGGTATTGCATTGTTACGCAATCAATTGCCAAATTCACAATTATTCGATGAGGGACCTATTCTCCTTGAATCCTTGCCCATGCTCATCGAAGCTTGTTTCCAAAATGCTGGATTGGTTGCGATGGAAGTGGACGACATCTCAAGCCTTCCAATTGGAATCGAAGAATGTGAAATTCTCAAGATTCCTGCCAAACGTGATGATTTGAGGGTGCGAAGTTACCGACGTGGCCAAGAAGATGGAGGGATCACCATCCATGATGCCGTGGTGTTCGATCGTAATCAGAAGCCGATTGTTTCACTCACTGGCCTTCGCCTCAAAGGCATGGCACCCGTGCCTGATGAATTAACATTCAATCTCAAAAGAAAGAAGAAATAATCAATTGAAGAATCAATTTTCCAATTGAGGAATTTATATGGTAAATTGGCAACCTGCAGGTCCAGTATCTCCACTTCCTCTTCCTGAAGAGTGCGGTTTTAACGATGTGATTGCAGTTTGGGTGCCCGTTGATTTAGATAATCCTAGCAAATCTCTTCCCGATTTGTCAAATGTACCGCTAGTAGATCCAGTTGAAGCTTCGACCTTTGCTACACCCAAACGCGCCCTCGAACATGCCTCCGCTCGTTATGCATTGGCGACTCTGCTTCGCGACAACGGTTTCAATCCCTCCGATCTCCATGTGGTTCGAGACGAGCATCGCAAACCGAATCTGAAGTGGAGGGACCATGAAGCGAGGGAGCGCGCCGGTGGCCCCTTGAGTCCAGCACTGCCCGAGATTACGTTGGGCCATTCCAATGGGATTTCAATTGCCGCCATTTCTTTGAATGGTTCATTTATTGGACTGGATGCAGAACCTCTAGATTTGCCCCGGGCTCGAAATCTGTTGACGATGATGACCTCGGGGGATGAACTCCAGTATCTCGAACAATCGTGGGAAACCGATGCCAGAGTTGGGATGCAAGAAGCCACCAGAACTTGGGTTGTCAAAGAGGCCGTACAGAAGGCATGCGGCTTGGGGATGAACGTCCCCCCTCAAACATTTACAGTATTGAATTGCGAAGAAGTAGTCCTATCTCACGATGGCCACGAATATCGACTTGAAGCATATCACTGGCGAGAATTGCTCGATGGTAGAACATTCGTTATTGGATTTTCAAGGCTAATCGAAATCGTGTAGATTGTGATGATTCATTGTTCATCATGTTCAATGGATTTTCCCCCAAGTGCGATAATCAAACTTGGAACAAATAGCAGAGTCAACACACGAATCATTGTTTGCACTTGGACATCGAAAGCTATAGCCCAGAGGGGAGCAACAGCAGGCATGAAAATGAAACACATCCCAATTCCGACTTTACGTCGCCAGTGCATACATCGAGCCGAGAGTCTATACTCCTTGAATTTGCGGGACCGGTTGGACCGAATTGGATAAGACCAACGCGCGGCCCCCGCAACCTATCGCGGATGTAGTGAAGGGGTTATCACCTGAGGTTTCCAACCTCATGTCACGGGTTCAAATCCCGTCGTCCGCACTTCTAGAAATGATAGGGGCGAATTGAAAAACCATCGACATGAGCCCACCTCAATGACCCGAAGCCACCATGGTGTCACGATTGGGGATTCTCCGAATGAGGGGGATGAGGACGACCATCAGATTCTAGGCCGCAGGATTTGGCGAATTCTCCCCTACGTCCGACCATATCGTCGCCGTGCAACAGCCGGAATCGCAACAAACATGCTCGCTCGCGTGTTCGATTTGATCCCATTCATCTTCATCGGTTTCGCAGTCGATTACTACAGCGGACTCAAGTCTGAGGGCCGTCTTGGGGAATTCCGAACCTTCCTTGATGAACATCTATTGGGTCATATTAGTGATAATCAGTCGCTGTCTTACGGAGTTCTGATTTTCCTAGGATTCGCCGGCCTCGCCATTTTCCAGGGAATCTCGGAGTACTGTTGGCAAACACTGGGATACAAGGTTCAGCACGATCTAAGAATGGATGCAACTCGCAATCTTATTCGCATGGAAGCCTCATACTACGACCTGAGGCAAACGGGCGTCCTCATGTCTGTTTTGTCCTCTGATGTCAATCAATTGGAAGATGTCATATCCGATTCTTCTACATCGATTATTCGTATTTTCACCACGTTCATCACAGCCTTCGCCATTCTCATGATGATGTCATGGAAATTGACAGCCGTTCTGTTCGGCCCCCTCATCATCATCTTCCCAATGGTGTATCTGTTCTCGACCCGTGTGCAGCGCAAGTATCGCAAACAACGAGAGTCGACTGGTGGCATTAATGCGGTTCTTGAGAATATCATCTCTGGAATTGCCGTAGTTCAGGCTTACAATGCACAGGGATGGGAGACAACCAGAGTCTCAAATGAGAGCGAGGGCTATCGAGATCAAGCTATCGGGGCAAGTCTAGATCGGAATCGATTCATCCCTGGTCTATACTCTGTTGCCGGAATCTGCTACGGCCTGTTGGTTTCTGTAGGGGGTTGGCTGATGAAGGAGGGCGACATCTCAACAGGTGCCTTTGTCACGTTCCTACTCATCATGACGCGGCTTTCGATGCCATTGTTCATTTTTGGAATGCTCGTCAATCAATTGCAACGCGGCGAGGCAGCCGCTCGCCGTGTATTTGCTATGGTGGATTTAGAGCCCAGTATTGTCGACAAGTCAGATGCAACCGCTCTAGAAGATCCCATTGAGAGAATCGAGTTCAATGATGTCCACTTTACTTATCCAGGTACAGATACTGCCGTATTGAATGGCATTAATTTCAAAGTGGGACAGGGTGGATTCCTTGGGGTGATGGGCCACACTGGAGCCGGAAAATCAACGATTTTGAAATTGATTCTACGCTATTATGAACCAGATTCTGGCGAGGTGCTAATCAACGGTCGAAATATCCAAGACATCACTTTGGACAGTGTCCGAGAGCAGATGGGTTTCGTCAGTCAGGACCCCTTCCTATTCTATGGTAGCATTCGCGACAACGTCGTCTATTCACGAGATGCTTCAGAGGATGAGATTGGGGTAGCACTTCATCTCGCTGGCGCAGATGAATTCGTGGTTGATATGGAGGATGGAATCAATACTCTGGTCGGAGATCGTGGTGTCATGCTCTCAGGAGGACAGCGCGCGAGAATCTCTTTGGCTCGTGCGATGTTGAAGAAGCCCAGCCTACTGATTTTGGATGAAGCATCCAGTGCATTGGATGCCGAGACAGAGCGACGAATTCAATCGAATCTTCTGGGAACCGGCGAGTCTCGAACTACCATTGCGGTGGCTCATAGATTGTCGACTATTCGTAATGCCAATGAGATTCTATCAATGGTCGATGGGGCTGTTGTAGAAAGGGGTACCCACGACATTCTCGTAGCCAATGATGGCGTTTATTCAAGTCAATGGGCGATTCAAACTGGAGCACTTGAGGAGGAGTAATTCCTTGGGCGAAATAGAATGGATTAAGGTAAATCCAGGTAAAGCTTGGCTCGGGGATGAACGTGGGGCCTTAATGCACGTGAGCAATGGTCCACGCCATGAAATTCGTATTGAAACGGAATTTGACATTAGTTCTGGCCCGATTACATTTGCTCAATGGAAAACATTGACTGGACAATCAATTGCAGGCGTCGAGTCAACTTCAACGTTGAATCGTTTGACACCTCTGATGATCGAGGCAGCCCTAGTTGGAACTGATGGCGATCTACGTCCACCTTCCGAGGCTGAATGGGCTCTAGCATCAGAACAAGGTGCCATTGGACTAGGCGATGTCCAAGTGGAGGTATTGAGTGACCGCCCACCTCGTAGTGGTTACTGGGGGGCCCCGTGCGACGGTCGCCCTTGGATTCCTCAAGTCCACGGAGGCGGAGTTTCCGACCACACTGCACACGTGACTCGCATCTGGAGGGAATCTGGCACCATGCGCGGGGCTACACCACGCGGAGTCTCTCGCCCTCAGATGGGATTCCGTTTGGTTCGTTCATCAGTTCCTGAAGGTGAACTGAAAATGCCGAATTCCCCTAAGAAGGGCGACCTTATTGTTCGTGAATTAATCATTGCCTTAATCATCGGAATTATACCCAGTTTCACCTGGGCTTTCTTCTATGCGAGTTCCCAATATCTATCTGAGAGTTGGCTCAACATTGCCGTTGGCGGAATCTTTTTTTCACTCATGACTGCATTGGTATGGCGACCGAAGTCACCATCCTATTCAATACAAGACAATCAAATGCGTCGAGTCTAGGCACGATCTTTGTCATCAATCTGCAATCCAGCATTTTTGGAGATGTGAATTCTCCACCATGCAGTCAAGACCCCCATTCCATAAGACCAGTGCATCAGGAATGTCATCAAGGGTGCCATGAGAATGGTCGCTAAATTACGAGAGGGTGATGTGCCGAACGCCGCCCCTAACCAACAAAGCAGTACATACACACCCGCAAGGCTGACAGGAAGGTGCACCATTGATCTGGATATACCCATCGGAACCGTTTCTAGTGAGATGTCCAACACATTTGGCCACGCCAAACCCCCGTTCAAAGCACCATAAACAAAGGAGGCCAACGCTGCAAGAATCAGAAGTGGGAACAACCCTACAGCAGTATGACTCCATGATTTCATACCCGGGTGAATGTCACTGGCCAGAATTCGAACAAGGCCATAATTTCGAATTTGTTTTCGAACACGACTTGGGTCCCTTCGTCGATGCCACATGATGGCGTCTCGGTCCTGCCATAATTTATGTCCAGCATTTTCAATTCGGTAATCCATCATGGCATCTTCGCAACCGATGGCCCCCTTGTCGAAACCACCAACTTCGTCAAGAACGGATTTGCGATAAGCCGCATTGACTCCTGGCAATTGTTGAGCCGGAGTCAAACTCTCTGAACCCCGATTCCCATAATTCGTACCTGTAGTGACCCATTTTGAGCAGAACGTCACATCAATCACACGTTGCCAGAACGTCGATCTCTCATCAGGTGGTGCGAAATTTGGACCCCCGACTCCAGCCACATCTTCTCGTTCAAACCAACGAACTAGATTGACCACCCAGTCTTCTGGAATCCATACATCGTCATCTGTGAACAGAACGAGATCGCAATCGACGATGTTTAGTGCAACGTTGCATGCATCGGCTCTAGTACGACTACCTGCATCATCAATCCAGGTTGCCCCCTTTGATTTGGCCACAGCCTCTCCCGGGTCTCCTGTCGGGCCGACAATGGCAATCTCCAATGCTCCTTCCCATGTTTGTTTCGTCAACCCCTCAAGGGCAATTTCCAACTCGTCAGCGTTGCGCAATGTTGGGATGATGACGCACACCCGAGGGTTTCCCATGCTTCACGCGGGTTCACGCATCGCCTTCAATTCTTGGTGCGAGGAAGTAGATGCAACGACCGGCTCCATCTGCAAAATCAAATTCCAATCGCAGTGGGTGATTTTCGTTGAAGAACAAGGTCACGGTGTCCACAATCGCTTCCATTCGCTTAGCCATGGGATAGAGTAGAGAAAGGCTGTACTGGCTCTTTACAGGGCCATCACAGACCAAATCTTGCAATTCCCCCGCATCGTACGAGACGTTGACGGTATCAGTATCACCACTGACATTCACTCCGAAGGATTGTGCGTTGAGTGAAATCGTCGCCAGATCACCGACCTGTTTGGCCGCGCGCAGAGCCCGACTGAATTTGACTGCGGAGAGTTTGACTGAACTGTGCAACTCCACATCTGGAACACGAGGTTCAAGCATCGTGGCACGATCCAATGGGCGAATTGTTCGATTGATTTCTCCGACTTGAATATTGACTCTGCCATCATTCTCATCGTAATTCATCTCGATGAGGTCTCCAGCTTCGGCCAAACCAATCAGATCTCTAAGTTTGACTAGTTCAAATCCAATCGTACAGGGTTCACATTCCCATGCTTCAAAGGCTGCAGCATCAATTTCCATTCGGACCATTGCGACATGCATTGCGTCGACAGCGCGCACTTCGATATGCCCTTCTTCAAACTTGAATTTGGCATCTTCGACAAGAACTGTGAGAATCTCCACGATTGTTCTCATGGTATCTTGTTTGGCCGTGATATTCAACATGAGTACACCCTATCATCCAAGTTCTGGGCAGAGGGGGCTCAAAAGGGTTCACTTTGGAACACCTACGGTGTTCGGGGCGAAATCAGTACTCACGCCAGCCATGCCCACACTCTGCACAGGTCAGGATGCGCGTCTCTGGTTCATCGGAAGATCGTGTTTGTTGAAGTTCGGCATAGACACTATCGGTATCGCATTTCGGACAAATGTAAGTACTGGTTGTCAGCACACCACGTTGTTGATCTGAATCTTCAATGACTCTCCGATCTCGAGTTTGGGCCTTGGCACTTGAGGATGCTTTAGAGATGTCAATTTTGCTTCCATCTTCCATCTCCATCTCGTTCTCAGCAGTACCGCTGTAGCCACATTGATAATTGGTACATTTGATTTCACCAGAGGTGTCTGGGAATGCTAGTGTTCCACATTCGGGACAGAACATGGGCGCACCGGTATACTACTCACACTTGAATCATACGATGCTCCGCATTGCCCAAGTTTCGTTCCGCACGGACTTTGAAGGAGGGGGGCCTGCGTGAAATGTGCAACTGGTATGGGACTGGCGATTGGCGTGCGTTTATGACGAAGACGGACGAGTTTTAGACGAGTGCATTTGGGGCGGTGTTCGAACAACATCAGCCGCCGTGGAACGGTTGACTCTTCTCATGAATGGGCGCCAGACCATAGAGGCACGAACTCTGGCCGAGCGCTTCCCAGACGCCATGCCAACGACTCCAACATCAATCGATTCGTGGCCTGAGTTGGAGGAGGAGGAAATCCTCCTGCTGCAAGATGCTTCCCTCAAACTTGCTGAACAAGGCGTCGCAGATGCTGCTGCCGATTCAGACCGCCGTCTAGAGCACCTTGTCGGGGCATTAGATGAGGCACGAACCTCACAGAATTCCCTTGAATCACATCTTGTTGAATGGGCTGGACTCTTCCTCCCAACTCTGGATTTGGATAAACATCGTAATTCCATCGCGTCAGCGGTCTCCAACTCTTCAAATCTACTGGAGTTGGCAGCCGATTTGGATGTCGCTGCGGCCGAGGTCGAGTTGGGTACCGAGGAGTGGACAGGACTCCATTCGTTGGCGGCATCGACAGTGAATATGACAGATACTGTTGACAGCATGGAAAAGTCCGTCAGGGAGTTGACGAATACATACTTGCCTTCGGTTTCGAATCTTCTCGGCCCACTTCTGGCTGCAAAGTTGTGTACCGCTGCACACGGGCGGGCTCGCTTGGCTAGACTTCCAGCGAGCACAATTCAGGTATTGGGGGCTGAGAAGGCCTTTTTCCTACACCTACGCCAAGGCATAGATCCTCCTAAGCATGGTCATATTTTCCAACACCCTTGGATTTGCCGAAGCCCAAAGTGGACCCGGGGGCGCATTGCTAGGATGTTGGCTGCAAAGGTCGCCATTGCTGCACGGGTCGACCACTTCGGAGGGGAACCCTGGACCTCAAAGCAAGTCGCTGAGGTCGAGCAGAAGGTCGGTGAAATCCGGGCACGTAGAAATCAGAGGTGAATTCGTGATATCCTTCTCTGAACGTGTTCGAATCGATGGTAGAAGCCTCTGGTCTCGAAATGCGGTTAAGGGCGTCAGTCTACGTGGCGAGCGCCTCAAGAGAGATGGGAAAAAGGAATGGCGACAATGGAATCCCCGTGCATCAAAACTTGGAGCTGGATTACTGAAAGCCTCGGAAAATGGACTGTTGCCAGAACCCGGTAGCGTGTGCCTGTACTTGGGTTCAGGACATGGCACAACTATCAGCCACCTACACGACCACCTCTGTGCGGCTAAGAATCACCTTGGAGGGAGGATTGTTGCCGTCGACATTTCGTCTAGATGCATTCGTGACCTCATCAAATTGTCAAAAACTCGCCCGGGCATTCTTCCAGTTCTGGGGGATTGCCGTCAACCAAATCACATCTCACCATTTCTTTCCACCAAAGTCCCATGGTTGTTTCAGGATGTCTCCCAATCTGGACAAGTTGAGATGTTCATTCATTCCTGCCATCAATTCCTAGCCGAAAAAGGAACAGGAATTTTGTCCTTGAAATCAGCCAGTGAGAGAGACACCAGTGGTGCATTTGAACACGCACAACAATCTCTCATAGATGCAGGATTCACATTGGTGGAACGCATCGATCTTTCGGGTTGGGAAGACCAGCACGTCCTCTTTCATGTGGTGTTTTGATGCCGGAGTTGCCTGAAGTTGAAACAGTACGCCGAGGCCTCCTAGAACTCGTTGGTAAACGAATTCTTTCGATTGAACTCAATCGGCCCAACCTTCGATTTCCATTTCCGGAGGACATGGATTCCATTGCCGGCCGTAAAATTGTCGACATCGATCGTCGAGCAAAGTATCTGTTGATTCGATTGGAGAATGATTTGACTTGGCTTGCCCACCTTGGCATGACGGGGCGCTTCGGTCGGACTCTGGAAGGCAAGCATGATCACGTCGTAATCGATTTTGTTGATGGAACTCGCCTGGTTTACACTGACCCCCGGCGATTCGGAATCATGGATTTAATTCGAGGTGGTAGTGAACATAAGTTGCTCAATCATCTGGGTCCCGAGCCACTGGGCGATGCATGGAGTGGTTCGCAACTACACAATTCGATTCGTGGGCGAAACGTTTCCATCAAAACAGCATTGTTGGATCAGAAGATTGTGGTGGGAATTGGGAATATCTACGCCAGTGAGATTCTGTTTAGAGCCGGAATTTCACCCAAACGCTTGGCAAAGAACATCTCTCTCAACAAAGCAGAGGAAATTTACAACGAGACACAAATCGTCCTCTTAACAGCAATTGAGGCAGGGGGTTCTACCCTTCGAGATGGACAATTTAAGGGAATTGACGGAGATTTAGGCTATTTCCCACATGAGTTCGCAGTTTACGACCGCGAAGGCCAGAAATGTACATCTCCAGGGTGCACGAATTTGGTCCGCAGAATTGTCCAATCGGGCCGCTCAACCTTCTATTGCGGGAATTGTCAGGGATAAACGTATCACTGGAAGCCATTTTGGCGACAATCATCCTTTATCCGAACAGGTCTCCGCGCGAGAAAAAGTGCCGATAAACCGTCATTTCCGCATTTTTTCGATACCCCGTCTTTATATATTCACTCAAGAGGCCACAATCGCTCGATAAAATCGGGTAGGATGGAAATAGAAATGACAAATGAAAAAGGAATGATGGGTGAAATCATCGGCAGTTTGGCGGTTACGCTACTGGTTTTCGGAGATTGGGCAGGCACCAGTGAACACGGGTCTGCAGCAGCTGCAGGAGTCGCAGGTGTAACTCTGGCAATCATGTGGATGACCTTCAAGGGATCCGAGATTTTGCCAATAATCACGATTGGCCGCATGGCTGCAGGTGAAACCGACTGGGAAACAGGTGCAACGAACTTTGCAATGCAGGTTCTTGGCGCCCTCATCGGTGCTGGTGTACTGTTTTGGGGCATGGATGTCTCGGGACTAGCCACTGGTGGAGCAACAGACATGGGAGTGCCCGAAGTCGTCACCGCTCTAGTCGGTGGCTTCTTGTTGATGACAGTCTGGTCGCGTCTAGGAGCATGGGAATCTGCCGCTTTCGCAGCGGTTCTCATCACTGCTGGAATCGAATTGTCGACTGCTAGCAGCATCGGAAGCATCATCGTAACATCTGCATGGTCAGATGCAAACATGGTTACAGTCTTTGGAACCATGATTGTCGGTGGTATTGGTTCAGCCGCAGCATTGATGCTCGGTGACCAACTCTTCGAAGAAGAGTGAGTCGAACCTCGGCAAACCCTCACGATAACTTACAAGTCCGTCAGAGGCGCTTCGGTGCCTCTGGCGGACTTTTTTCTTTCTAGACTCTCTGCTCAGCGTTAAGGACCGTAGGTCTAACCCGGACCTGTGGAATTCCCTGTCGACTTCTGGGGCGTACCTGCCCATCTCGTGTTTGAGATTCTAGGATACGCTGCAGGATTCATCTTTCTCATGCGGGAGCGGCGAATCCATGGAGACACAGTCGATAGCGAGAATAGGGCCTGGTTGATTTTGGCTGCATTGGTTGGTGCCCTCGTCGGTGCTCGCACATTGGCTCTCCTCGAACATTCTAATCAGATTGGTTCAGATGTACCGATTCTGTTTCTCGGCGGGAAAACCATTGTTGGTGGATTGTTGGGTGGCACCATTGGCATAGAGATCGCAAAGAAGATTCTCAAAATCTCGGTTCGTACTGGGGACGTATATGTGACGCCCCTCATCATCTCGATGGCCATCGGGCGCATCGGTTGCTTCTTGACGGGCCTACCCGATGCGACCTACGGCTTTCACACCGATTTGCCATGGGGTGTTGATTTTGGAGACGGGGCACGTCATCCGACTCAGTTGTACGACATTCTCGCCCTCGGAGCGATTTGGACTTTCTTGCAGAAATGGGAAACACCTGAAATCGGTCAACGATTTCATATGTTCATGTCACTATATCTCATCTGGAGAATCATCATTGATTCATTCAAGGATACTACGCCCGTGGAATTGTTTGGACTCACTCCAATTCAATGGGCATGTGTGCTCGGATTGCTGTGGTTCTTCACCTACGGCAAGCCGGGTGAACGTTCAATAGACGAAGTCAACCACCAGCAGACATGAGCGGCAAGGTCAGGGATTACCTGTACTATGATTCGGCCACCAGCGTCTGCTCTGATTGCTTACGTCGTACCGAAGGGAAGATCATTATTCAGGAGAATAATGTCTACATGGACAAGCTCTGTTACTCATGTGCCAAGCGCGAAAAGGTTCTACTTTCGGATGATGCGGATTACTATCGTCGCTGCCGCGAGGTCTATGTCAAACCCAGTGAAATGCCTGAACGTTGGAATACTCCGATGAAGTATGGTTGCCCCTATGATTGTGGCCTCTGCCCTTCCCACGAGCAACACTCCTGCCTCACGTTGATTGAAGTGACCGACCATTGCAATCTCAAGTGCCCCATCTGTTATGCAGGTAGTGGGCCTGAACGGAAGGAGGACTACCGTACACTGGAGCACATCATCGAGATGCTCGATGCTGTCGTCGAGAACGAGTTAGAACCAGACGTCATCCAAATCTCAGGCGGTGAGCCCACACTCCATCCAAATTTCTTTGATATTCTCGATGCGGTTCGTGAACGCCCCGTTCGACATTTGATGGTCAACACCAATGGCATACGCATCGCCAATGAGCCTGATTTCGCCGCTAGACTGGGGGAATACAAACCAGGCTTCGAACTCTACCTGCAGTTCGACAGTTTAGAGCGTGAACCGCTGATGCGCCTTCGAGGTGCAGATCTTCGAGATGTTCGCCAGAGGGCACTTGAGAATCTAGAGGCGCACAATGTCTCAACAACCCTTGTTGTCACGCTACAGAAGGGCCTCAATGACCACGAGATTGGCTCCATCATCGAGCATGCCCAGTCTTGGAATTGTGTGCGCGGTGTAACTTTCCAACCCATTCAGCAGGCGGGACGACACGATGATTACGATATGGCCAAAGATCGGTTGACGCTTTCTGAAGTCCGTCGAATGATTGGTGAACAATCTGACACCTTTGAGGTCGAGGACATGCTTCCTGTCCCCTGTCACCCCGATTCCATATCGATGGCTTACGCCCTTCGAATGGGTCAAACCACCGTCCCTCTCACGCGACATATCGATGATGAGACGCTGTTAGCAGGTCCACGTTCAACCATCCAGTTTGAACAGGATCAGGTATTGAAAGCCAAGATTCTGGATTTGCTTTCCACTGCACACAGCCCCGATTCCGCTGGACATTCTCTTGCACAGTTGCTGTGTTGTCTTCCTGAACTAGAGATGCCGGCTGAATTCTCATACGACAATGTATTTCGAATCATCATTATGGATTTCATCGATGCCCATTCCTTCGATCTCCGTAGCGTCAAGAAGACTTGCGTTCACATCGTCAGTCCCGACCTGCGCCTCATCCCGTTCGACACATACAACATGTTTTACCGAGGAGATTTGGAGGAGACTGTCCTTGAACCAATTCGCAAGGAATTGGCACTGGCAGGCATGGCACTTTTAACGCCCGATGAGAAGCGCAATTTACTGGGCAGTCTGCCGATGGCACAGGGAGAGGTAGCCGATGAGTGATGAATACGAACCCGATTCCCCGATTATTTCTGCGGACACTCCTAGTTTGACCGGTTCAACAGCGACACTCACAGGCGTAGAGGCCTTGTCGGGCGCACCGGACGCTTCTGCGGAATACAAGTACGTCACAGGCCCCGATGGTCAAATGTATGCAGTAAAGCAAGAGCCCTTTGTCTGGAAGAAATTCTTCATTGGCCTAGGGGTGCCACTGTTCCTGATGATTCTCCCTTTGATTCTAATGATGATTGCAGAATCAATGGATCCGTGGGAAGATGAGGCTTGGGAGTTTACGAATATCGATCTGGAAAGGGGAGATGGAACGTCCTACACAGCGAATTTCAGTATGTCTGAAGATCGACTTCTTGAGAGTTGCTGGGTGAAGGAATCTGATCCTGGGCCAAATGAATGGTATGAATGCGAATCGGATGATTCTATGCTGACCCTCTATAGGGGCACAGATCATGTGATCGATTTGGTTCTCGTGAACGACACAGCATACTCTGCAAACCTCACTCTCGACGAGAACGAATCGGTTGACTGGTGTGATCTACCATATTGGCTATCCGAGGATGCCTGGTATGAATGTCGAGCCCAATCAGGGGGTGAGAGTTTCATCATCATCAAGGAGACTTGGAACAATGGTCACGACAATAGAGAACAAGTGGGCCATTGGAATGCCTCCGAGGGTGTTCTGCACTTCGATGATGGTGAAGACCACGACTCAGAATTTGAAATGGAATACAGCATTCTCGAAACGGTCGGAGGTTGGACTCAGCAATCCGGCATCATCCATTATGATGATGGGGGTGATTATGGAACTACCTTCGACCTCCGTGTGGAAACCTATGACCGAGAAGCAATGGATGAGGTGAGCGATAATTACGCAACGATTGAAGCATTATCGGTTATCTCATCGTTGATGTGCATGGCCGCACCTCTGGCCGCCATCGGGATGATCATCTACGGATTTGCTGCGAGCGGTGGAAAAGCGATGGGAATTGGCGCAACGGTGGCGCTTGTCTCGTATCCAGTCATCGGATTCTTCGGTTGCATAGCCGTACTATCGGGTGGTTTCTAACCCCTCGAATTATGTGCATTGAATGTGAATCTCTCCGCATGATTCATAGACGCACTTCGACGGGTCAAGTCTGAATCTTACGATTCAGAGTGATACTATGTGCAAAGAGACGCAAGCCAAGTTGTATGCTGAAGGAATAGCCACGTTCGCCTTGACGTTCATTGGCGCGGGCTCAATATGGGTCACTGGAGGGGATCTTCTGGCCGTAGCTGCCGCTCATGGTATCATCCTCGCAGTGATGGTCACAGCGACCATGAACATCTCCGGTGGGCACGTCAATCCGGCCATCACGGTCGGCATGATGGCCAGCAATCGAATCACGCCCAAACTCGGCATGCAGTACATCGCTGCACAGTTGGCTGGCGCGACTCTCGCTGGAGGTATTCTCTATTCCATTGGCGCTGGAGGCGTCGGTATTCCTGCGCCTGGAGATTCGATTATTGAGGTCAGCACTCAACAGGCCATTCTGATTGAGGCTGTTCTAACCTTCCTACTGATGAGTGCCATCATGGGCACAGCGGTTGATGACAGAGCCCCAGCAGGTATTGCCGGCTTCGGCATCGGCCTCACTGTAATGGCAGACATCCTGATGGGTGGCCCTTTGACGGGCGCAGCGATGAATCCAGCTCGCTGGGCTGGCGTCTGGGTCTTTGGTGACATGGAGAACAATATCGATCTCATCATCTACACTGTCGGTCCAATTATGGGTGCAATGCTCGGCGTCCTTCTGTGGGACAAGATGACACCTGGCGAAGACGCCGAGTGAACTCACATATTGCGGCGGTATTGGCCGCCGACTTCGAATAGAGCCTCAGTAATCTGTCCCAGACTTGCTACTTTCACAGTCTCCATCAATTCAGCGAACACGTTGCCACCTGTTCCTGCAACCTCTTGCAGGCGTGCGAGTGCATCAGGGGCCTCCTTGGCATGGGCCTTGTGGAACTGGGCGAGCCGAGAAAGGCAGCCTTGCTTCTCTTCGGGCGTGGCTCGAGCCAGTTCCATGTCGAAATCATCGGCGTTGGATTCATCGAAAACAACAGCGTTCGGATTCTCGAAGTAGTTGACACCAGTGATTGGCAACTCACCTGAATGCTTCTGTTCTTCGTAGTAGAGCGACTCGTCCTGAATCTTACCTCGTTGGTACATCGTCTCCATCGCACCCAGCACCCCACCGCGCTCAGCAATACGCTCAAACTCGGTGAGCACAGCCTCCTCGACCAAATCCGTTAGTTCGTCAACGATGAACGAACCCTGAAGAGGATTCTCTGTTTTGGTCCACCCACTCTCCTTGTTGACAATCAGTTGGACGGCTAGCGCTCGGCGAACACTATCCTCAGTAGGGGTCGTGATGGCTTCATCGTACGCGTTGGTGTGCAAACTGTTGGCTTGGTCTTGAACGGCCAGAAGTGCCTGTAGTGTGGTGCGAATATCGTTGAAGTCAATCTCCTGAGCGTGCAGAGATCTCCCAGACGTCTGGATATGGTACTTCAGTTTCTGAGAGCGCTCGTTGCCGCTGTACATGTCGCGCATGGCTACCGCCCAGATGCGGCGTGCCACACGCCCAATCACGGTGTATTCGGGATCTAGACCATTGGAGAAGAAGAAGGATAGGTTCGGCGCGAACTCATCAATTTCCATACCGCGGCTGCGGTAGTATTCGACGTAGGTGAAGCCGTTGGCCAAGGTGAACGCCAGTTGGCTGATTGGATTGGCCCCCGCCTCTGCTATATGATATCCTGAAATGCTCACAGAGTAGTGGTTCCGTACACCTTGGTCGATGTAGAACTGCTGTACGTCACCCATCAGTTTGAGGCTGAACTCGGTCGAGAAGATGCAGGTGTTCTGGGCCTGATCTTCCTTGAGAATGTCTGCTTGTACAGTGCCACGCACTGTTTGGAGGGTGTTTTCGGTAATTTCCACAAGTTCTTCTTCTGTTGGCTCGCGACCATTCTCATCGCTGAACTTAGACACCTGCTGTCGGATTGCTGCATTGAAGAACATGGCCAGTACGATTGCGGCAGGCCCGTTGATGGTCATCGACACGCTGGTGTTTGAACCGCACAAATCGAAGCCGTCGAACAGCGTGCTCATCTCATCCACAGTGTAAATGCTGACGCCCGATTCTCCAACCTTGCCATAGATGTCGGGCCGTGTGTGTGGATCTCTTCCATACAACGTGACGCTGTCGAAGGCCGTGGACAGTCGAGCATAGTCCTCACCCTCTGAGAGGTAGTGGAACCGCTTGTTGGTTCGAGACGCAGGTCCTTCACCCGCAAACATCCTCGTGGGCAACTCATCGGCTCGCTTGAACGGGAAGACACCTGCAGTGTAGGGGAATGAACCCGGTACGTTCTCACGACGCAGCCACCCAAGGAGATCCCCTGCATCCGCAAAGTTGGGTAGGGCGACGCGAGGAATGCTTGAATGGGACAATGATTCAGTCGTGGTATCAACTGAGAAGTCCTTTCCTCTGACCTGATAGGTGTAGGTCCCACTGCGGTACTGCTCAGCCATCTCCTCGAATTCTGAAATCATCTTCCATGCGATTGGATGAATGGTGTTGCGCACCTCTTCTGCTTGAATTCTAACATCGGCAACAGCGGTAGCAGCCCCGGTAGAAAGAGTGGTTCCTGTCCCATCTGCTAGACCAGCCATATGTCGGGCTGTGGCTTCCAACTGCTGGACTAGTCGAACCTTCTGGGACATCTCCCCCGTGCGCGAATGGTAATCACGCACCGTTCTGGAGATATCTGCGAGGTAATGGATTCTCTCCGGGGGAATGATGTGCTGGGGTTCGGGCATACCGCTCTCTGGTAACTGTGGTTCTTGCGCCGCGAGAATCATGCCGTGACGTTCGGAGAGGATTGCCGCGAGTCTCTCCCAGAGCAGATCCACGCCGGGATCGGCAAATTGGTTGGCGATTGTGGGGACTACTGGTAGCGCCCCGTCCTCGACCTCGAAGAGGTTTCGATTGCGCTTGACCTGCTTTCGAATGGCTCGCAATGCATCTTCAGCGCCTCGCTTCTCGAATTTGTTGAGGACGACCAAATCAGCCACATCCAGCATCTCAATCTTCTCCAGTTGGGTGTGTGCTCCGAACTCGCTGGTCATGACATACAGGCTGATGTCGCTGACATCTGTGATTGCATCACTGCCCTGCCCGATTCCACTGGTCTCCACGAAGATGAGGTCGTATCCGACCGCCTGACAGACCTCGATGGCCTCTCGAGTCTTCTCGGACAGTTCCTTGCCGCTGGAGCGACTGGCCAGACTGCGCATGTAGAGTCGATCAGTGACGAGCGTGTTCATGCGAATGCGGTCACCAAGTAGGGCACCACCCGTTCGCTTTCGGGTTGGATCAGTGCATAGAATCGCGACATTGAGTTGCGGGTTCTGCGTGGTGATACGACGCATGAGTTCATCGAGCAGACTCGATTTCCCAGCCCCTCCTGTGCCAGTGAATCCGATGACAGGAACACGTGTCTCCATCGGTCGACTGCGGCATACTTTGAGAGATTGAGCAAAGGTCACCGAGTCCGCATTCTCTGCGATTGATATGAGTCGAGCCACCTTCTCTCTTTGTTCAGGTGTCACTGGACCATCTAGGCCGATGTCCTCTGCGAGCAGGTCGCATTGTCTGGTTTGTTGGACCAAGTCATCAATCATGCCGAGAAGCCCCATTTGTCGACCGTCATCCGGCGAGTAGATTCGGGTTATCCCGGCAGCATGCAGATCACGAATCTCAGGTGGTGTGATGGTGCCCCCACCACCACCGAAGATTTGGATATCCGCCCTCCCTGCAGCATTGAGCAACTCTCGAATGTAGGTGAAATATTCCATGTGGCCGCCTTGATAGGATGTGAGGGCAATCGCATGCGCATCCTCTTCGATGGCCGCCTTCACCACATCGAGTGCACTTCGATCATGGCCAAGATGAATCACTTCACAACCTGCAGCCTGAATCAAACGCCGCATGACATTGATGGCCGCATCATGGCCATCGAATAGTGAGGCTGCTGTGACTACACGCAGCGGAACGCCCGATGCATCAAAGGCACTGACAGCATCATCAGCAGCCGGTGCGGAGGCCCCACTCGCCATGCAAATGGGAGGTCTAGGCAGCGCTTGAGTCCATCGGCGGTGGCCGTAGGCCACCGTGCGCACACGCGAGAGGTTCGAATTCAAGCATACATATCTTCGATTTGAGAAGCCCAATTCTCACGAATTTGAATTCGTCGAATCTTCAAGGTAGGGGTCAACTCTCCATCATCAACAGTGAAGTCCCTTGGTAGAATTGTGAACTTCTTTATTTGCTCAGGTGGAGCAAATTGCTTGTTGAGTTCCATCACCTGAGCTTCAATTTCAGCATGAATCTCTGCACTGTCTGTGTATTCTGAAAGTTGGTGACCTTTTTCGTTTAAGAGTGCAATTTGCTTGGCTGGATCCTTAGGTAAGTGTGCCCCATCCATGCCGAATTTGTCACGCAAAATCGCCGACACATCTAGAGTCAGTAGCGCACTACAGAATTTCCGTGCGTCGCCGACCAAGAAGCACTGTGAGACGAGAGGAATCGCCTTCATTGTCTCTTCAATGACCAGAGGTGCGATGTTCTTTCCGCCCGAACTGACGTAGAGTTCCTTCTTTCGCCCCGTGATTGTGACAAAGCCCTCGGAATCGATTTTACCGATGTCACCCGAACGCAACCAATCTCCATCCATAACCTCAGCAGTGGCTGTTGGATTGTTGTAGTAACCCTTCATTACGTGGCGCCCACGGAACATGATTTCACCATCAGTATCCGTTTTGAGTTCAGTTCCACCAGGTAGGGTTTTTCCCACCGATCCAATCTTCATATTGCCCTTGTAATTGATTGAAGCCCCGGCAGTTGTCTCAGTCATTCCGTAACCTTCGTACAGTGGAACACCTATGTGGTGGAACAGCCGTAGAATGTCCGGATTGATGGGTGCTGCACCGGTGATTGCATACTTGCAGTTGACCATTCC
>Ga0208522_1000818_pt1 | contig 20831 bp, 16 predicted proteins | sample ETNtaG_25_FD_185763 | JGI IMG/M metagenome (GOLD analysis project Ga0208522, IMG submission 185763) | Marine microbial and viral communities from oxygen minimum zone, Eastern Pacific Ocean - ETNP201302SV86 (SPAdes) (version 2) | ecosystem: Environmental > Aquatic > Marine > Oceanic ... | reverse complement strand
TAGCACCGTTTCCAGTCGTGAAGATGCATTGTCTTGTGATGTGGTGGTATCAATATCGATGCCTGACACATCCAATTTGAAACAGGGCCAGATTATTGCCTGTGTAGCCGATCCATTCAGGAACCCTTCCTCTGTAAAGGAATGCGTAGATGCTGGAATTACTCTGATTAGTATGGATATGATACCCAGGCGCCTTTCCCGTGCACAGGCCATGGATGTGAACTCTAGCCAAGACAACCTATCTGGATACAAAGCCGTATTACTCGGTGCAGCCCACGTTCCAAGAGGCATCCCTATGATGACCACTAGCGCTGGAACTGTGCGGCCTTCAAAGTTCGTTATCATGGGGTCCGGTGTTGCTGGACTCCAAGCAATAGCAACTGCAAAGAGGCTTGGTGCTGTGGTATACGCGTCGGATGTACGCAAATCCGCAGCTGAACAAATAGAGTCAGTGGGTGGGCGATTCATTGAAGTTGATGGGATGGATGATTTCGAGGACGAGTCGGGTTATGCTAAGCCCCTAACGCCAGAATTTATTCAGAAAGTTAACGATACTGTTTGCCAAGTTGCGAGCGATGCTGATGTAATTGTTACAACCGCCAGAATCTTCGGTAGACCTGCACCTATCACAGTACCTTCCAGTGCTATTTCTTCATTTAAACCAGGCTCAGTTGTGGTAGACATGAATGCAGACGTTGGAGGGAACTGCGAGTTAACCGTCCCAGGCGAAGTAATCAGCACAGAGAACGGCGTCACCATAGTCGGGACCAAGAATCTCGCCGGTGAACTAGCTTCAACAGCAAGTATGCTGTTCTCGAATAATATGACTACCTTCCTTTCAACATTAGTAGATGATAATGCGATTAGAATTGATATGGATGATGCGATTCTTGTCGGTGCCCCAGAAGGGGATGACTTCTTTGTCGCCGGAATGGGGGGCGTTCTCTTATGCCATGATGGTGAGATCCATTCTAAGCAGACGAGACTCTCGGAGGTAGTTGCCCAATGTTGACATTGACCACACTAGTTGCTAGCATCACGGTTTTCGTATTGGCTATTTTCCTTGGTTTTGAGTTGATCAGCAAGGTCCCCCCTACCTTACACACACCTCTAATGTCCGGGGCAAATGCAATTTCAGGGATTACTATTGTCGGCGCACTAATTCTTTCAAATGCTGAGTTCAACAATGGGGATCCCGGCACAGCATCATGGCTGGCCTTCATCGCATTGATTATGGCAACGATCAATGTTGTTGGCGGGTTCATGGTCACCAACAAGATGCTGGAGATGATTGCAGGTAAGAAGCGAAGAGGTGGGAAGTAATGGTAGACTCAGTTGTGTGGGACATTGGATATCTGGTTTCAGCAGCATTGTTCATTCTAGGTATAAAGAGGCTATCCAGCCCTAGAACTGCTCCACAGGGTAACATGCTAGGGGCATATGGCATGCTTCTAGCCGTACTGGTTACGCTTGTGAAGATGTACACTGAGGAAGTAATTGGATACGAGTTGATAATCGGCGGATTAGTGATTGGCTCAACGATTGGATACTTCATGGCCACGCGCGTTGGTATGACAGAGATGCCTGAATTAGTTGCCTTGTTCAATGGTTTTGGAGGGGGCGCATCAGCACTTGTCGGTTTGTCCGAGGTACTCAAGAGGCTCCAGAACTCAGAAATCCCCGAACCCGGAGTTGAATTATACGCGACTTGGGTAGCAATTGGCCTTTCTGGAATAGTGGGGTGGGTCACCCTGACCGGCAGCCTCATGGCAATGGGTAAGTTGAGGGGAGGATTCTACATTCCCTTCACTAAGAAGGACGAACGAGGTAGAAGGAAGTGGGTTAATTTCCCAACGTGGGGACCACCATGGCTGAATTATGTTAAGGGTGCGATACTTCTAGCATGCTTTTCACTCATCGTCCTTACAGTTCAAGACCCGCATAACTATGACTACGTATATTCACTAGTATTACTTTCTTGTTTGCTTGGAATACTCTTCGTGGTACCAATTGGTGGTGCTGACATGCCCGTTGTAGTGAGTTTGCTTAATTCCATGTCCGGTATAGCAGCAGCATTCACAGGTTTCGTCATTGGGAACAATGTATTGATTATTGCAGGCTCTATGGTCGGTGCAGCTGGACTTATCCTCACATTCATTATGTGCAAGGCCATGAATAGGACTCTTACAGCAGTCCTCTTCAAGTCCTTCGGAGGTGGGGGCAGGGAATCAGTAACCCGGACAAAGGTCGGGAGCGATCCAGAAGAGGTTGCAATGGTATGTGATGGGATCAGCAAATGCGTCATCATACCCGGTTATGGTATGGCTGTAAGCCAGGCCCAGCATGCCGTGAAGGAATTCGCTGACCAAATGGAAGCCCGAGGTGTAGAAGTGCTGTATGGGATACACCCCGTTGCAGGAAGAATGCCCGGACACATGAATGTCCTGCTTGCCGAAGCAAGCGTACCTTACGAGCAACTTATTGAGATGGATGAAATCAACTCAGAACTCCCGGAAACTGATGTAGCACTAGTCATTGGTGCCAATGACACGGTAAACCCAGTTGCTAGGACCGGAGAGGGGCCACTCGGTGGGATGCCGATTATCGATGCCGACAAGGCAAGGGTAGTTGTGATAATCAAGAGGAGCCTCTCTGTTGGATACGCAGGTGTCGACAACGATCTGTTTTTCGAAGACAAGACGATGATGTTATTCGGGGATGGGAAGAAGATGATGAATGAGTTAAATGCGGCTATCAAGGAGTTCTGAGGATAAGTACCCCCAACCGTTATTTGACATCGGCTCGGAGAAAGACACGGTGATAGTGTGGGAATGAGTGCCAGAAGAGTCTTGGCATGCCTAGTAATAGTGGCCGCTTTGTCACTCCCAGCACTAGGCATGAGCAAGGGTCCAGGTGCTTACAATTCCAACGACGAGTTGACTGTGAAGTATGGGTGCACTTGTCACAACAATGGAGCCCCATCTGATCGTGCTGTTGTTATGGTGACGGGTGTGCCACTAATGTACGAAACATCGGAACAGTACCAACTGACAATTCGTGTTGCCGACTCGCTATCACTCTCAGGGGGCGAGGGGAACACGCATGCTGGATTTTTGATTTCATCCGACTCTATCGGCAATTTCACGTGGTCCGAAGAGCAGGAAATTCGCTATGCTGAGGGTCGAACCGACGATGCCTCGCATTCTGACCCGAGTGGGGATGGAATTTGGGAAATTATCTGGAACTCTCCTAGTGAAGACGTAGGCTCTGTCCAATTTTGGATTGCTGGAAACTCAGTAGATGGGGGGGGAATTCCTGACGACATGGATTATTGGAATATCCTCTCTTTTTCAATCAATTCACCGGGCACCATTACCACTGATGAGAGTGGGGCTACTCTAGAGACTAGGACAATATCAGTCGGGACTTACGATTCGCTTTTCCTAATTGAGGTCTCAGAAGGGCAATTGGAGCAAGAACGCCAGGATGCCTTGTCACACAGGGTTTTCTCACAGGGCAATATTTTCTATTGGACAAGCTTAACCGCTCTAATTATCGGTGCTGTTGTGCAAAGGGAGATACTGGAGAGGAAATATGACGACGGGCCTGATTTCCTAGCTAGTGAATTGGCATACCCACAGGCTTTCCGTAGATTCATTGTATCTGCGATCTCTTTCTACTTGGCCGTTGGTTGGGCAAATTCTGACACCCCTCTAAGATTCCAAGATGTCGATTTCACTGATTTCGCTACTGGAACAGCATTCTTCATCAGCGCATGGGCTGCATATGGGATCTACAGAACAATTCTGGCATCAAGGTCGGAACCCGAAGTGAAGGATGTAATGTGAGTTCAGTTCAACACCATTTCCTCAGTAATGAGAGGCATTCCGAAGACTTCCGCGAACTCCACTCAATCGCAAGGAAATCGGCATTGTTGTTTCTAATAATCTGTATTATCTGGTCATTCCTAGCTAATCAAGTAATTTCCCTATGGATAGGGTCATCTCCACTGCCTGCGGGCCCTAATAATGAGAATTTGTCTGTTTTCGGGCCGTTCGATTGGATTCAGATTCGGTGGAGCGTAGTAATGCTATTGTCTATCGTATCAATCTTGCCAACCCTGTCAATAATGACTTACAACTTCGCTAAACCGGGACTCTATCACAGAGAGAGGAATTGGCTTACTGCAGTACTGATATTTACTACGACTGTAGTCCCAGTATCCATATTGTTCATTTGGGCATTCGGACTCCCTGCAATTTATGACATTTCAATATCACATGGGACACCCGAGGGTGTACTTGTCAGATATGATGCTGCAGCTGTATTCTCCCTTGGTTTAGGTGCAACCTGGGTCCTAGTTGTTTGGTCTGTCACGACTGTAACGCTCTCGCTGTCCCGGATCTTCGGAATGGTATATTCTGGGAAGACTAGGTTTAGGAATAGGATGTTAGCAATTTCTACTGGAGTAATCATTCTGACCCTCCCTGTTGAATATGATGGCTTGAAACTAGTAATCGCTATACTGACTGCACTCTCCGCAGAGAAGCTATCCCAAACAGCACCTGTAAAAATGGACCTGTTTGAACCATATACAAATAATGACTCTACCTACTAACAGTTTGGCATTGGTTTGAAAGGCTGAACTATTGGGCTAAGGCTGTGAGCAAACAAGGGTCGGCACAGTTTATCAGAATTGTCTTAGCTGTAGTTTTCCTCGTTTCTTCGGGGCTTGTCAGCATTTACTCAGATACAGTAAACGACAGTATCGCATCTACTGTTAGTGATAATCAAGAACATGATGATTATGAGATGGTGGGTCTATCCAATGAAGAGAAATGGCCAGTACTACGCATCAGCTTCCCAGGGAAGACATTCCCTAATTCACTATTAGGGGAGATTTTCGAAGGAGACCAATCGGCCCAGACATATGTATCTCAAATCAGCGGGAACAAATCACAATTAATTACGACCATAGTGGATGGGGTATGGGAATCGCCATACGATGATGCTCACTGGGGAGAAGATTCTGAGTTAGAGAGAGATTCTGGCAGTAGTTCTGGTGGAGCCAGAGAATTGGCATCACAGGCCATTACAGGCTTATTGCAGGGACACGATCTTTCCAATTGGGATCTGAATGGAGATTATGTGATTGATCGTCTCCTGATCCTGCATTCGGGTCAGCCTCAAGAGGAAGGCGGAGCATCCAGTACTATCTGGAGTCACTTCTCTCCATTCAATGACCCAGTAATCATTGGGGACTACAGATTTGAGCACTACACGATGGCCTCAGTTCATGGTGGTCTCGGAGTCACAGTTCACGAAATGTTGCACCAGATGGGTGCCGTTGATTTATATGACGTGCACAGTGAATCTCCCACGAAGACCTGGTATGGACTCGGTGACTGGGACATAATGGCTAGTGGGAATTGGATCGGCGATGGTGACATGCCATCTTTGCCATCATCTACTACATTGGATTTAATCGGTGCAACAGAAGCTATCGTGCCCGAAACTCAACTTGATGGAAACTTCACATTACAACCAATTACTCTGGGTGGCAAGCCGTTGAAGATTGATATCGCACCAGATGAATTCGTTTGGATTACTTTGAGATCGAATATTGGTTTTGATCAGGGATTACCTGGACATGGTATATTGGTTGAGCAACAAGATCTGGCATTCGGAGATTTAGGTTCAAATCTAGTAAACACTGATCCTACTAAGCCTTGGGTAAAGATCATCGAAGCAGACGGTGACGATGCTTTACTCCGTGGCAGGGATTATGGCTCGTCCGGTGATACTTTCACTGTAGGTGAACGGTTTGGCCATACGGGACACCAGATCTGGGACAATAGGGGGAGGCTAGTTCCATGGACTGTAACTGTAACTTCACTATCTGACGAATTGTCAACGATTGAGTATGACTTCGTAGGGGACCCTAACTCTACAATTTCCTTACCAAGGAATCCTATTGTCTTGCTTCCAAACGGGACTGCGGACGCAGAGGTCCACACTGACCTCGGTTGCGATCTAACTATCGATTTACCAGATCCTGCTCCAGTACAATCAACATCTGAGGGATCATACATCATCCAAATTCTGAATCTATCCGGAAAATCATCTCTAAAAGGCAGAATTTCTGGCGAAATTGGATGCGCAGACCGTCCAATGACACGCTTCTCACTTGATTGGAGCGTTGTAAACCACAAATTTACCAGTAAGACGTTGGAGGCTTCTGTTCCATGGGATGAATCAACTACTGTGGATCTGTATCCCGAAGCAATCGGTTCCGGGTCACGTATTTACACAATTACTGTCGATGGACCAGCAGGTCGAATCTCAGAATCAGTTACTTCTGGAATCTTCTATCCCGGTGATCCCATTGTTTTGTCAATTGAGCCAGATGGTCTTCTTGAGCCTAGAATGATAGCTCGGGGCGAACTCGTGATTGTCGATTCCGAAAATATCGAACAAAGAATCCCAATCATCCTTAACACCGAAGCAGAGTTGCCATTCGCCCCTCTTAATTGGCTCGCAATACCGTCTAACGCCATATCAACTGTATTAGCACTCTTGGCCATATCAATAGCTAGTGGAAAAAGAAAACTGCATGGTGATGTTTAGAAAAGTCTCTAAGCATGGAAACCCCCAAAATAGCACTCAGATTCTCTTTGGATTGCTCCATCGGGAGTCTGATGGCGGTCTAGAAATTTGCAGGTACCTCCATCCATTACCATCGTTAATTGGGTATAGCCAGTGTTTATTGACACCCGAAGCGAGTCTTGACGACAGGCATGCTTCGGCCCAGTTTTCGGGACCCTCACTTGAAGGTTCGACTACAAGCCATGGTGCATGGGAATCCCCCACATCACCCGAATAGCACCTCCATGCCGTCCCATATTTGAAACCCGATCTAGTATTCAAGCCCCTCATCCATAAGTCATTGAGAATACTAGCTGCAATTGACATATCACCCTCTCCATTATACTGGATGATCTCCGATTCAATCGGATCTAGTTGACGACCACCATGAAGGGGGATGCCAATGGATTCGAGTGGCCATTTCGAAACAGATGGAAAGAAAAATCCATTGCCGTCTATGCTATTTCTGTCCATCTCAGATATCTGAGAAACGATTTCGTCCGTAAGCTGCCCCATTTCACCCCTGGGATTGGCTTCACTCAGGCGGTATGTTACTACAGACTGTTCTTCGTCTATTACTAGTACTTCTGGAATTCTGCCCCTTTCCTCAACCTCAACACACCACAAAAGTAGATCCTCCAATACGCTCATTTCCCCATTTATTTTATCATTCAAGAGATCCTTTGACTCGAACCACATAATTTCAGATTCCGGTGCACCTCTGCTAGGGTGGTTATCCGATGACCACCTCATTGCCCATGAACGACTACCACTATGACCCAACGGCTCAAAATTTTCTGAAAGAACAACTTTGTTTCCAGGTACCCTAAGAGCTTCAAGAACAGCGGATTCTAGCAATGTCTTACTATTTTCCATAATCCTTTGAGTAAGCCACAACGAAAATTTCACATGGCCCTCCAGACCTTCGAATTCAACACCCCTGTGCTCTCGGCAGAAGATTACCTCGGAGTCGGCAAGTAGCAGTCCGGGCCCGTCGGTGAGAATTCCAATTGCTGACTTCTCCCATAGTCTGCTATATGCAGAACCGTCGTATAGCATTCTACTCTCACGGTACTGCATCGTCCTTTCGAAGGGGCTAACAATTTAGACGCTATCCCCAAATATCATCTGTCAAACCTTACTCGGGAGTTTATGGCAGACGATTCAGAAATTCTCCGACAGGAAAGTCTGACAAGACTAAGCTCCTTGCTAGAATCTATAGATGGCGCCAAAGTAACACTAATCGGCGATACAATGCTTGACAGATACCATCACGGATTTGCTAACAATCTAAATTCTACAGCACCCGTTCCAGTATTGAAGATTCTAGATTCGGATGAGTCTCCTGGTGCTTCTGCCCACATAGCAATCGGACTAACTTCGTTTGGTATGGATGTCTCATTCCATACTGCAACTGGTGATGATATCGAGTCAAAATCAATAATTTCCACTCTGAAGTCAATGGGTGTTGGGAGTGAAAATATCATTCAGGTTAAGGACCGGAGTACTCTAACAAAAATCCGATTCTTTGGTAGTAGAGAAAGCCTACTAGATAGAAGTCAGATTCTGCTACAGGCCGATCGAGGGCCAAACGAGCCTCTAGAAAATTCAGTATCGGACTCTCTAATTGAATCTGCACGCTCCAATATACCTGACAGTTGCGCATTAGTAATTTCTGACTATGACAAAGGCGTGGTATCAAACGATGGTGCCCAAACTTTGATCGCAACCGCCAATGAAAAGGGAATACCAATAATTGTTGATCCAAAATTGACCGGGTTGGAAAAGAGCAGGGGGGCAACAGTAGTGATATTCGAGAAAAGGGGCATGTCCCTGTTGTCCAGAAGGATGGGTTTGGATGATGACCATGCAGCAAAACGGCTTTTGGAGGAGTATTCTTGGGACGGAATTCTAGTCTTGGGAGGAATTCATGGGATTCATCTACATCAGATAGAAAAAGATAGCATATTCATGCCATGCATGGCTCCAACAGCAGATCAACAGATTGGGATGCATGATGCTGCAGCTACATCGCTAGCAGCAGCATTAGGCTCCGGTTTGGATCTTTACGATGCTGCCTTACTCGCATCGGCTGCTTGTGATTGCGTACTCTCAGCTAGCACCGGTCGAGACTACATCGATAGAGCAACTCTTGGCTTATGGTTGGACGAATTAGCTTGGCAGATGCGAATCTCTGACAGATAGAGCAGTTTCCCATGGTATTGAATAGTGTTGGTTCAGCGCGATAATCGTGTTCACCTCAACTACTCGTGACCGCTTGTCAACCATCATTGTATCATTATTGGTAGTGACTATCTCGCAATCATCATCTTTAGCAGAGGATTCCGGGAGTGAATATCCTACTCAAATTACACTTGATATTCCTGACGGGTCCTATATCTTAGAAATGTCAGATGGCTCTAGTACAATAATATCTGGCACAATCGCAGATGAGAGAGTCCCGCATTCGGCCACATGGGAATTATTGGATTCGCTTGGCACAAGGCAATATATCGATTTGACAGATAATCTAGAATTTGAATTTGAAACTGATTCATGGAAAGTGTGGTCATTTAGCATTGAAATAAATCCCATTATTGTCGGTCCGTGCGCATGTACGATTGTCGTTACATCAATAGATGACTCAGGATATATGCATACAGAATTGATGTCAATTTTCATTTCCCCTAATACACATCAATTACCACCGACTATACATATTTACAAGGATTCTGCCGAAAAATGGTATAGCCAACGGTACATAGTAAATGCACTTTCAAGAACAGTTCACCACGCAGAGCCTATTTTCGAATACGCCTTTAGGAACTCCACAAACGTGAAATGCTCAGATGTAGAAAGCCAGAACATTTCGGATTTACCAGACGATCTAATATGGCTAAATTCATCTCAGCTATCATTTGGAGTTAATGAAGATGGCAACCATGTGGGGCCATTGTCTTTTGAGATCGACTTGACCCATTACCCTGATGGTTGGTATGACTTAGTAATATATGCGAGCAATCCGTTGAATCAAGAATTCGCATTTGACTGTGTCAGTATAAGGGTCGACAACAACCCTCCAGTAGCACTTATCGAAGGTCCGAGCACTATACAGGAAGGAATTGCGGCGGTGGTGATAGACGGGTCTTCATCGTATGATTTGTACTGGGGAATCCAAGGTCTAACTTACATTTGGTCTGTAATTGAAGTTGGGGGGAACTATGTATCTAGTGCGATGTTTGTCGTGGGCACGGATGAGAGGACCATCTCCATCTATCCCACTGAATCGGGAACCTACGTGGTCAATCTGGCCGTCGCGGACCAAGCAGGAAATATAGGTATAAATTCACAAATTATAGAAATTCAGAATATTGCTCCAATTGTCAGACTGACAATTGACGGAATTCCAATTTCGGGCAATGATGAATTCATACTCCCGAAAGGGTCAACGGCTCTTTTCGATGCATCGAACTCAATTGATACCTCAAATGATGCATTTAATTTGCGTTATGTCTGGAGAGTCGATAACATACCTACTTACGAAGGTGAGTCGAGAGAATTTATTTGGCCTGATGGGATTGATGATGAGTTCATTTTAACCATCGAAGTGATTGATGATGATTCCGAGTCTTCGCAATTATCGATCTTAGTCAAAGATGGGTCTTCCGATTCATCAATGCCACTATCAATAATTGTACTTATCCTTTCTACACTATTCTTTTCATATTCCATTGTAAATATGCGGAAACAGACTAACGAGTCTGACATACCAAAATGGTAACTAGTCCGACATACCAAAATAGCACTAGTAGAAAGACCAAAAGGCAGAATCATGAGGGGCACATATGGACCTGCCTTTCGAATCATCCGAGTATACGAATAGGCAGGAAAGGCTGTTTGCCCAATTACCCGATTCAAGCATCATCATTATTCCCACAAACGAGAAGAAAATTCGTTCAAATGACGTAGCATACCCTTTCAGGCCAAACTCGTACATGCTGTATTTGTGTGGTTGGAGTGAGGATGAGGGGGTTTTCGTTGCCCATAATCAAGGCAGAGAAATTGTGTCGATCCTCTTCGTCCCACCAAGAGATACCAATAAAGAAATCTGGGAGGGTATCAGGATTGGAGTCGATGGCGCTAAATCATGGCCAGTTTCTGTCACTCATTCAATAGAAAATTTTGAGTCAGAGATTCGGAAAATTTTGAAACAATCCAATCACGTTTTCACTATTCCGGGTATCTCAAAATCTATTGATGATATTTGCAAAGACATTGATGAAATCTCCGATCCACGACCAATCATTGACCCGATGAGGAGGATCAAATCATCAAAAGAGATTCAGTATATGCAGGAATCAGCATCTATAGGATCCCAAGCTCACAAATATGCCATGGAAAATTCTGCCCCTGGAATGGGGGAGTGGGAAATACAGTCTTCTATCGAAGGATATTTCATGAATTCAAAAAGTACATGGAGTTTCCCTTCTATTGTTGGTGGAGGCAGTAATGCAACAGTACTTCACTACAAATCAAACGATTGCCAAGTGAAAAATGGCGATTTAGTACTGGTTGATGCAGGGTGTGAAGTGAAAGGTTATGCATCCGATATCACCAGAACATGGCCGATAAGTGGAAGCTTCACAAAACCCCAGAGGGAAATCTATGAGTTGGTCCTAAAAGCCGAGAAGGCTGGTATTGAGGCTTGTCAGGTAGGTTCTCCTTGGTCTTCGATGCATCGTGTGGTTTCCGAGATAATCGCCCAAGGACTCATTGACTTGGGAATCCTAGATTGCCACTTGAAAGAAGCACTTGGCGATGAAACAAAACTCGATGGTCCATTCAGGAACTTCTTCATGCACGGATCTGGTCATTTCCTCGGTCTCGATGTCCATGATGTTGGCGGTGGTCGCCAGGGAGACCCCGGTGCACCGGAAACATTGGAACCAGGTATGGTGCTAACTATTGAGCCCGGACTATATTTTGCAGACTGGAGAGGCGATATAGAAATCCCCGAGAGATATTCTGGGATAGGAATAAGAATAGAAGATGATGTTCTCGTGACCAACGATGGTCCAGTAGTCCTTTCCTCATCTTGCCCAAAGGAAATTAGCGAAATAGAGAGTATTGTCGGCTCGGGATTTTAGTATGGAAAATTGGCGATCGATTCTAGAATGCCAACTGCAAAATTACCCCACCGAACTGTCAGTAGAAGACGCTATTGAGGTATATTCCAACGCTCCATTAAATGATCTAATGTTCGTAGCAATGGAGAGAAGGAGAGCTCAGGTTCCTGGAAAACTCGTAACATACATGATCGATAGGAACATCAATTATACTAATGTCTGTACAATTAACTGCCATTTTTGTTCATTCTACAGAACCTCGGGTCACAATGAAAGCTATACGCAGAATGTGGACCAGATTAGCGAACGAATTGTTGAGCTGGAACGTCTAGGTGGTTGCAGGATTCTGATGCAGGGGGGGGTGAATCCATCATTACCAATTGAATGGTATACTGAACTTCTGGAAGAGTTGTCAAAAAGGCACCCCAGCATCTCACTCGATTGTTTCTCACCAATAGAGATTGAGGGCATCGCGGAAGTTTCAGGACTGTCGACGATTGAAGTACTTTCCAGATTCCGCGATTCAGGATTACACGGACTTCCAGGAGGTGGGGCTGAGATGTTGGTCGACAATGTGAGGCATGGTATCTCTCCGCGAAAGGGATCTTCTGAGAACTGGCTCAGAGTAATGAGCGAAGCTCAGTCTCTAGGTCTGATTACTTCTGCAACCAATGTATTCGGATTTGGTGAGAGTCATTCCGAACGCGTAGAGCACATGGCTAGAATCAGATCATTACAGTCCGAGGCTGCTTTATCTGGCAATCCTGGTTTCACCTCATTCGTTTCATGGCCAGTAATGCTGGAAAACAACGCATTCGGGAAGATCGGGCTACGTAGGAACTCCACTGGACTTGGTGCCAGTGCCGTGGAATACCTGCGACATGTAGCGGTATCGAGGATTTTCCTCCATAATGTGGATCATATTCAGGCGTCATGGCCAACCATGGGCCTTGAGGTCGCTCAGATAGCATTGTCAGGAGGTGCCGATGACATAGGCTCTACCATGATGGAGGAAAATGTCGTTTCTGCTTCAGGTACAAATAAGACCATGGCATCAATAGCCGAGTTGAAGGAAACAATTCTACAAAGCGGATTTGTGCCTGCACTACGGGATTCCGAGTATAATATTCTGGAAGTTTCTAAAGTCGAAGTAAAATCACAACAAGTCTGATAACTCGGCCCTTCCACTGATTACTGGGGCTATTGGAATATCAGTGACAACATCTGATTGGGGAACAGAAATTGGAGATACCCAAGCAATTCTTCTCCCATCATTTTGCTCGAACTCAATAATTACCTCCCAATGTATCGCTATTAGTGATGAATAAATAGAACCGGGCCATTTTTCATCGGGCATGCATAGTTTGCAGGGCAATCCAACTTCTATCTCAGAAACCCATTTTCCGCGACTCATTATTCTGAGTGGCTCTAGTATGACCGACTTCTTTGTAGTTGATTGCATTGGTGTCGACTCACCGACACCTGAACCGACCTCATCCCCAGGTGATACTCTTTTTTCGGATAGTTCTGTAGACATCCCAGGTGATGGTTGGCCAAACTGATTCCTTCCAAGCGAATATAGAACCGTACTTCTCTCTGGACTTGCGACCCCAACCTGAATTCTAGCCCTAATTAGTGAAATATCGCTATCGACTCCATGTATCGTAACTATTGGGGATCCCCTATCCAAATCGATAGTGAATGTGGGTTCTTGGTATGGTTTATTGTTGATCATTGATTGTCTTGCCATATCGCGGAAATTTGCTATTGTACGGAAAATCAGAGGCAGGAGGAATAGTGGGAAAGTGTAGAATAGCAACCTAGGATATTCCAAGGGCCCTATGATAACAGAACCAGCAATTGCACTACTAATGATTCCAAGATCCACTAAACCTGGCTCTATTGCATGGATAAAAAGTGAGACAATGAGAAGTAATACAGTAGGCATTATCAATCTCCTCGAGATATTGTGAAGTGGATCAGGATTGATGAACCAACCTAGCCTATTTCGAGTTAGGAATATTGGTGGCTCGAATCCGATTTCACATTCAATTTTTTTTCCTGGAGGATCATCTTCATTACAATCGGCCCATTCAACGAACCAGCTTTCTTCGGACCCAATTCTGAAATTGGTAACCATATCGTCATCGACTTCGACTTCGACTTCGGATATTGGAACTGCAGAAGGGTGCATTTGCCCTAGTTCGAATGGTGGATACCGGATTCTCTGTAACGAACGACGCATTATTAGCTCCATAGAATGGCCTTCGCTGCTCTTCCTGCAAGCCTTCTGAATTCCGGTACCTCTCTGAGCATCTTGACCCCTAGAGGGATAGGATTCTCAATATCCCCGAATTCATTGATTAAATCGGTCACTTCAGGTCTCGCCCAAACGGCAAATATGCTCTCTAGTTCATTGTCATCCATCTCAGTAAGGAAAGCATCCCTCAAAGCCCTCTTTTTTCTCTGATCTCTCTTCATCTCCTTTAGTTTTGATGAGATTTTTTTCATTCGAGAGCTATTCAAATCATTGTCCGAAATTGCCTTACTTAGTAGGGGTACGAGGATGTCTACTTGTCTGAAACCAGGTCCGATACCACCTCCTGTAGTAGGTTTGCATATCCCTGCGGCATCTCCGAATAATGCTACTCTCTCACGCAATGGCCTTCGTACAATACCACTTGGTACTGGGCCGCAGAATCGCCCAACTTCAGAGCATTGGGCGAATCTGGTGTTTAGATTGGGGTCTTCCATCAATCGCGTCATGAACTCCTCACTCGAAGTTCCTTCCATAAGATTCGCTTTGCTCCATGTACCCAACCTTGTTGTCTCCCCAGTAGGAATAGCCCAACTGAAGAAACCCGGGGCTATTCCGTTGCCAGTGTACATATCAAGAACCCCAGCATCGCCTGAATATCCCGTAACTTCAATCTGAAATCCAATCATTGTTTCCGTAGGAGAACCCATTTTGAATTTCCGCCGGACCCATGAGTGGGCCCCATCAGCCCCACAAAGCAACTTGCAGCGCACTGTCTCAGTACCATTGGAACCATCGATTTTAACTTCGACGAATTCATCCTCTATAGTAGCTGATATTGGTTTCGTGGATAGCATAATTTCTGTTCCTGAAGCAATTGATTGCATTACCACTGCTTCGTCGAAAATCTTCCTGCACACTGAAAATGTCCTTGGTACGTTTGGATCGCCGATAGACACTCTTTTTCCATTTGGGCTGTGAATATTAGCCCCCCAAATTGGCGTTAGAATGGATGATTCCAGCCCTACAGTCTCCATGGCCTGTGGATTTACAAGTCCAGCACATTGGAACGGTCGTCCAATTTCACCATGTTCCTCCAAAAGAAGGACGCTGTGACCATGATCATTCAATTTCCGTGACAGGTATCCCCCTATTGGACCCGCACCAACTACGATGACATCGAATAATCTGACCATTTGGACCCCCCAGGTACTATTTCTTACCCCTTCTCTTTGAATTAATTGTTTTCTTTAGATTACCAATCAGAATGCTTGCATCAGACTTGGAAATTACCTCGATAGACTCAGTATTGACTGCTGCAATGGCATCCTCAATTGGCATTTCTAGTGAATCGGTCATCGAGATAATTGTCGCTACTTGCTTTTCTGTTGCAGGTGAATTCTTGTCTAGTTCAATTAGTGCCCCTATAGCATTGCTTGCTGTACCCCCCCTGCCACCAGTCAATTCACTAATGTCCGACTCGCCCATTTCCTTCAAGAATTGACTAAGGTCAATTTGTAACCTGTCGACCAGTTTCAGTATCGTGGCAATCTGCTTTTCGCTTGGTGGAATATTTGCCTGAGCCGCCTCACCTAGCCCATCGATAATGTTGCGAACTTGTTCGCCCGTTAGTTCTTCCACTAAATTATCACCCACCAACTGCTCCCTTTCTTGTTCTGTCATTCGATTTAGAATTGCTTGCAGATACTGGATCTGCCTTATTGTCGGCTTCTCGCGACGCTTCTCCAATGCTATGTTATGCATTTCTCTGAATGTATCGACGAAATGTGTCCAGTGTTCAGAGGCATTGGCTTCACCGGCCTCAATTAGATCCAATTTTTCCTCCATACTAGATGTGAAACCATATGTGAATAGTCCCTGATCATAAACATCTGTTTGATTGTAAAAGGGAGTCACTTCGGTCCATAAGGTCCTACCATTTGTTGTGGGGATTAGAGAAGTCCCCTCCTTTTCTACATACTTCCTGTCTACTAATTTTGATACTGTAGAAACATAAGTTGAAGGACGCCCTATCCCGTCTTTTTTCATCTGTTGGATGATTGAGCTTTCTGTGAATCGTCTCGGTGGTTTGGTGAAATCTATAGTCAGTTCAGCATCTTCATCAATATCCCATTTTGAGCCAACGGTGAACCCAATATTAGGTGGTTCGGTTTGAACATCTTTGTATGACCAAGCGAATACCTCCTCCCAACCTGGATGGGTTCTCCATGTGGATGTCCCATTCACGGGAACATCTAGTCCAACACAGGAAAATGTCAAACTTCTTCTTTCCCTGATAGAGTTAGACATCTGACTAGATGCAAAGCGAGACCAAATGAGCCTGTAAAGTGCCTTTTCATCACGATCTTCGCCAGCAACTTCTACTGAGGGATTTGTGGGCCTGATAGCCTCGTGCGCATCTTGGACGTTTGCTTTAGTTTTACGAATCTCCCCAACGCCATCCCCAAGAAAATCTTGGCCGAAATTAGATTCGATATATTTCCTAACCTCATTCCTAGCCTTAGCGTTAGTTCTGGTTGAGTCGGTTCTGATGTATGTTATATGGCCAGATTGGTATAAGGTTGAAGCAATCTTACTGGTCTTAGAAATTGACCACCCCAATGTAGAACTGGAAGTTTGTAGCATCGTATCAGTAGTGAATGGGGGCTTGGGCCGTCTACTTACAGTACCCTCTTTAATCGACTCGAGATTCAGTGAACGATTGGAATTTAACAAGTCAAATGCTAGCTTGGCCAATTCTGTATTTGAAGTCCTGTCAGGGAAATGCTTTCCATCACCATCTACCCAAGCATCATCATCACTGGATTCATGGAACCTTACCTTTAGTTCGACCCCGTTAGAAGGAACTCCTACAGAGTTGTACTCCTTTGGAATATGGGCATCTCTCTCAATTTCCTTTTCTACTATGTACCCTAGTGTGGGTGTTTGCACCCGACCCATTGATCTTAACTTCCATGAACGACAGAATTTAGAACATCTAAATCCAACAAGTCTATCCATCAGTCTCCTAACTATTGCTGCATTAACTAGGCCCATATCCAACTCTTGAGGATTAGAAATTGATGAAATTACAGCATCCTTGGTGATTTCATTAAAAGACACCCTCTTTACGGATTCGAATTCTGATAGTATCTCACTGAGTCTCCAAGCAATAAACTCACCCTCCCTATCTGGATCAGTCGCGATGAATACCTCATCGACTCCAGATTTTCTTGCCTTCGATGTGATTTTTGACATAACCCTCTCAGCCCTATCTGTCCATGACCAAGGTGGTTGGGGCAATTCTCCGGGTTTAGATGACCACATTGCCTTGGAGCTATCCTTGGTCTTTCGATTAGATGGGAGATCCTGAACGTGGCCATTACAAGCATCAACAATCCATCCCTTTCCGAGATATTTTTTGATGGTCTTGGCTTTGGCACCGGATTCTAGTATTACCAGTTTCATTATGTCTCCTCGGATTTGAAATGCCGTAACAAGACCCGTATAAACATGAGTGGTTGAATGGGATGGCAACGCGCGCGCTCGCGCTCGCGCGCGTGTAACCGGTTGTTTTTGACGGTGAAATATTAGATTAGAGCACCAATCATCCGCAACCATTGAAGAATAGTTACGATTGGGAATATTATGGGAGTGGCATGGAGACTATTCGGCAATCCTGCCTTACGTCTAATTGATTCTGAACGTGCGCATTCTCTTTCTATGCGCGCTTTGAAATCTATTGGCGAATCTCGTACTGGACGTTCGGTACTAAATTCGTTATACAAATCTCCAGAAGTACCCATTGAGGTGTTTGGGAAGTTATTCCATCACCCACTAGGATTAGCGGCTGGATTTGACAAGGGGGCAGAAGCTTTGTTGGCATGGTCTGCCATGGGGTTCTCCTGGTGCGAATATGGTGGTGTGACCAGGTACCCCCAAGAAGGGAACCCAAAACCTAGGATGTTTAGAGCGAACAAACATCAGGCCCTAGTCAATAAAATGGGATTCAATAATCCCGGCGCTTCGGAGATACGAAAGAGGCTGGCTCAAAGAAAGTCGGTAGGTCGTTGGCCTAAATCGCCCGTTGCTGCAAATATCGGCCGTTCGAAAAAGGTGCCAAATGATCATGCTGGAGATGATTATGCCGCTACAATTGATTTATTGTGGGATCACGCAGATATGTTTGTACTGAATATTTCTTCCCCTAATACTCCTGGACTAAGAGACCTGCATGGTCACGATTATCTTGAGTCTATACTACATTCATGCAACAGGGTCAGATCTAAGAAAGAGGAACAAAAACCCTACCTGCTAAAGCTCTCGCCCGACGCACTTGATGATGAAATAAGAAGTACCATTTCATTTGCACAAAAATTAGGTATCGACGGAATAGTTGCCACAAATACTACCATAAAAAGGCCAATTCCACTATCAACTCAGTCCAGAAAGGCATTCTCTAGTGATGGTGGTCTTTCTGGTCGACCATTGCATTCAAGGGCACTAGAAGTGATTAACACGGCATTCGATGAAACAGACGGAAAGATCCCCATAGTAGGTGTTGGTGGCATAGACTCAAAAGATTCTGCTTGGGAAGCGATAATCTCTGGGGCATCGCTGATTCAACTATATTCTGCTCTTGTCTTCAATGGGCCAACAATTGTTTCGTCAATTGTAAAGGGACTGAAACGAAGAGTGGTTGAATCCGGATTTTCTTCAATTAGTGAAGCCGTGGGATACAAACACATTTAGCAAAGAGCCGCGAGAATTGATTGTGGCGCTAACAAGGATATCGAGACTTGTGATAGTTTTCTGCTCATCGTTAGCAGTATTGGGATTAATGATGGCCAGTGTAGATCCAGAGATTCAATATTCAGTTGATGAGATTATGGACGAACCGGTAAAATTCCAAGATGGGTATATTTTTGTTAGAGGGGTCGTATCTCCTGATTCTCTGGACAATCAAGAAATGAGATTCATTCTGAAAGGAGTAACTGATGAAATATCTGTAGATTTCACCGATTCACCCATTCCCGATGGTTTCGACGAAGGTCGTACCATTGCTGTACGCGGAGACTTGGTGAAACAAAATGGAATTTGGGTCATAGAATCATTTGAGATTCAAACCGGTTGCCCTTCAAAATACGAATCATGAACTGTCATGTTCATAGGTGACCTCTGGGAGCACTATACGGGCTAGGGGGGGAGTTGACGTGCTCTATTTTTCACAAATCGTCGAAAATGGTGACCCGAAGTCCGAGGGCGGCGCAAACGAACCACTGAGATTACTCCAGTTGACTGCGATGTCTCGCCCCCAAGAGATCCAGGTTGGCGGGAGGGAAATCCGGAGGGGTTTTCCAAACGTCTTACGCCCGGGAACCAGGTCAGGCGCGGAAGCGAGCAACCCGACCGGGGATGCTGGATGCCTTGGGACTTCGGGACGGAGAAGACTGGAGTGCAAGTCTCTTTGATGACGAGCGTCCACCGAGGACATGCCCACCGACTAATCATCTTGATTCGTTTGCAGCAACGCACTTATTGTATTGTCAGTAACCCCAGCTAGGCCATTATTGGCACACCTACGAAGAAGCTCTTCCCATCCACTATTATCTTCGAATGCAATCAAGGCGAGTTCTCTAGCCTCATTAATTCGGCCAGATTGTACCAGCGCGATTGATTTCCAAAACGCAATTTCCGGATTTCCCGAATTTTTAGTCTGTGAAATTGCCCCCACGTCTAAGCTATTGATATTTACATAATCATTATGCATTTTCAGGAGCCTATCGAGCTCCTGCAGTGGTTCAGGATTATCATCTACACGGATATCCACTATTGTTCCTTCCCATGGGTAGGACTGGATTTCGGAATCAACCACAAGTAAGCGCGCTGATTGCTTGCCTCTAATATCGCCTTGTTCGGATTCTGCTTCATAAAGGGCCGCGAGCATTCGGCTGGATAAATCACCACTAGTACCAACAAATGCATCTGCCATGCGCCCCCAAACCGTAGATTTCCACATCATATTTGCTTGACAAGAGAAACCATCACCCACAAAATGACCTGATTCAGGTATGGTATCCGAACCAGTATGAGTAGATATTCTAGATTTGGCGTCAATCATAGCCACTTGCCTTATTTCGGGACTCGGATCCAATGAAAGTCTGCTCCCCATAGCTTCTTCGGGTTTTGTACCACTCTCCATTAGCTCGATTGCAAGAGGGCCATGGTCAATTAATGCCATAGCCTGGGTCGCAACAGCACCTACACCTGCTTTGGCCCAGCAAACTACTCCAGCGGCAAACCAATGGGACTGAACGGCTACTCCGATTTGACCGGTATCCGGACAACTGGCAACAATTGAATAAGTCACAGAATCGCCTAATGTTCGAAATTATCTAGCCCACCCATGGCACATACTATTCTAAAGTGGATCTCGGAAACGGGTTGTACAGATAACCTCTGACCTCTTTGTAGCAACGGCATTCCTTCCAAATCTCCATTAGCACGTAGATCTGGCAGTCCTATCGGTTCTAGTTGTGAGATTGGCTCAATGTCCACCATTATCCAGCGTGGATTATCCGGAGTTGCCTTAGGATCAAAATATTTTGAATTGCTATCTTGAGCTGTGAAGTCCGCATACCCCTCCTTGCATATCTTGGCGACACCGGCTACATGTGGCGGTTTGCAATTTGAATGATAAAAAAGAACATAGTCACCGACTGCCATATCATCCCTCATTATATTCCGAGCCTGGTAGTTCCTAACTCCATCCCAATGGGTAGACCCGTCTGCGACAAGTTGTT
>Ga0208522_1000817_pt1 | contig 20835 bp, 18 predicted proteins | sample ETNtaG_25_FD_185763 | JGI IMG/M metagenome (GOLD analysis project Ga0208522, IMG submission 185763) | Marine microbial and viral communities from oxygen minimum zone, Eastern Pacific Ocean - ETNP201302SV86 (SPAdes) (version 2) | ecosystem: Environmental > Aquatic > Marine > Oceanic ... | reverse complement strand
GCGTTCGGACCATTGCAGATGCTCGGAGAGCGACGCGACGTCGCGGTCACCGGTCTCGGCAAACTCTTCCAGAACGTCGGCAAAGCTTTCCGGGATCATCTCGAAGACCACGGCCGGCTCGCTGCCCAGCTTGGCCAGCCCGCCGATGATGTCGGCCTGCAGCTGGTGATGATCGGGATTGTCGTGGATTTCGCCGAGCAGCAGGTAGCGGGCGCCGCTGGCGGCCCCCATCAGCGTGTCGCGGCTGGAGCGCGCACCGCGCGCATCGAAGACTTCGCCGACCAGCGGATTGTCGCGGAAATGCTCCGACTGCCAGGCGGTCGCCATCGTCGGCAGGTCGGCGGTCGAAGCAGTCGTCGAACTGCCGGTCGTTGCCGCCACCTTCAGCGACAGCGTGCGCGAACTGCCGGCCTGCGCGAGTTCGGCGAGCTTGGCAGAAGCGGATGTCGCGACGGGCTTCGACACGGCCGGCTCGGCCAGTTCCCGGACATCCGGCGTGCCGTCACCATCGGCGTCGAACGGTTCGACGGTCGCGACCGCGATTTCGGAAAAGGCGTTGTCGGCCGGGCGGACGAGGGAAACGTCGAGGGACAGATCGGACTTCGGCGCGACGAACTCGGCGACATCGGTGCCGGCGTCCATCTGCGGCATGACGAGGTCGGCCGTCTTGCCGACGGCGTAACCGAGCCCCGCAAGGAGCATAATGCTGGAAGGTATCCAGATCCGTCGTTTCAATCGGTTTCCCCAAAAACGATTGCAAAGCCCGGAGCGCGAATCGTGCGAGCCGATCCGCAATCTATTGGCTCAGGATGTGGCGAAACTATTGCAGCGACGGACGAAGGTCACGCAAGTCCTGTCAGAGGTGCAGGTTCGGGCAAGGGCCAGTCTCGGGCCGGATGGATAGGGCGGACGGTTCGAAGACCTGTTTCGAACCGTCCGCGTCGCCTCCCCAGGCAACTCCCGCCGCTTGGCAGGCGATCGTGCCGCCTGCTCTCCTCGGGTTCCGTCATCTTCGGTACAAGCCACGTCCCGCCGGCGAAAGGTCGTGGCCGCAACAGGGGAAAGGTTTTGGCAGGGATCGTGTACGAGAGGTTAAATCAACTGTGGATAGCATCACAGCGCGCCGGCGAGCGCCCTTGTCGGCCAGCACGTCTCGCCCATTCCGGACTTGAGCTGGAACGCCCCGATCGAGCGCCGCGTCTTGAAGCCCGCAAGCCCGTCCGCCCCGCCGACATCGTAGCCGCGCGCCTCCAGCTTCTGCTGCATGCGAGCGACGTCGCCCCGCGTCAGCCGGTCGGTCGCTTTCCAGTCTCCCGCCAGCGGTCCCGCGCCGAGCATCTGGTCGGCGACATGGCCGACGAACAGGGCGTAGAGGTCGGAATTGTTATAGGCCTTGATGACGTAGAAATTCGGCGTGGCGATGAAGGCCGGACCGAAGCGGCCGGCCGGCATCATCAGATGGCCCCGCGCCGCCAGTTCGTGGCCCGGAAACGGCCGCCCCGAGACGCGGGTCACGCCGGCGGCGACGAATTCCGAGATCGGACGACCGAGATCCGGCCCCTCGTTGGCGCAGGAGACGGTGGCCGGTACCCGCGCCTCGAAGCCCCAGTCGCGGCCCGGCTGCCAGCCGGCCTGCTGCAGGTAATGGGCGATCGAGGCCAGCGTGTCGGGCACCGAATTCCAGATGTCCTTTCGTCCGTCGCCGTCGAAATCCACGGCCAGCGCCAGGAATTTCGACGGCATGAATTGCGGCTGACCGAGCGCACCGGCCCAGGACGACTTCATCTCGGACGTTTTCAGATGGCCGTCGGCGACGATCTGCAGGGCGGCGAGCAGTTCCTTGCGAAACATCGCCTTGCGGCGTGAGAGATAGGCCTTGGTGCCCAGCACTTCGAAGGCGTCATGGGGGATCTTCGCCGCGCCGAAGGCCGATTCCCGCCCCCAGATGGCGACGATGATCGGGGCCGGCACGCCGTAGCGCGCCTCGATCCGGTCGAGAACGGCGCGGTATTTGCCGATCAGGGCGCGCCCCTGGCGGGCATTGCCGGCCACCGCGCCTTCCGACAGATAGGCTGCGCCGCTCTTGAACTCGGCCTGGAAATTCGTCTCCGCGACGGTCGCCTTCGCGCCGGGAAGCTGCAGGTCGGGCAGCTTCAGATTGGGCGACACGCCCTTGAAGGCCGCGTCGAACACCGGGCGCGGCACCCCGCGCGCTTTCGCGGCCGGCCAGATGTCGGCCTCGAGGAAATTGCGGAAACCCGCCGTCAGGTTCTGCGCGCGGGCCGGCGCGAACGTCGCGGCACACAGGAGAACGACGGCGATGAGGAAGCGAAGCGATAGCTGCATCGCCTGAGGGTAGCCGGCTCTGCGAAGCGCGCCAAGACCGGCTGCGATGGATGGACGACGGGCGACCGCCCGGCCTAGCCTTCGTGCCGGCAAACCGAATGAAACAGACGCGGAGGATGCGGCATGGAGCAATATACCGGCGGCTGCCTGTGCGGCGACGTACGCATCGTGGCGACGGGCCGGCCCGATCGTGTCGGCCTTTGCCACTGCCTCGACTGCCGCAAGCATCACGGCGCCCTGTTCTACGCCGCCGCGATCTTCCGCCACGACGCCGTGACGGTCTCCGGCGAAACGCGTGCCTATGCGGGGCGGCATTTCTGCCCGCGCTGCGGCGCCTCCGTCTTCGCCTGCACCGGTGACGAGACCGAACTGCATCTCGGCGCGCTGGACGCCACGGACTGGCTGACGCCCACCTACGAATGCTGGACGATCCGCCGCGAAGCCTGGCTGCCGCCCTTCCCGGTCGCGGCACGATACGCCCGCGATCGCGACGACGCGGATGGCGAGGAGCCGTAGATCAGCCGTGCGAGTGTGCCGGCGCCCTCAGAGCCCGGTGCGCGAGCGCATGGCGGCCGAGAGCGTGCCTTCGTCGAGATAGTCCAGCTCGCCGCCAACCGGAACGCCGTGGGCGAGGCGCGTGACCCGCACCTCGAAGCCTTCGAGCTGGTCCATCAGGTAGTGCGCCGTCGTCTGGCCCTCGACCGTGGCGTTCACGGCGAGGATCAGCTCCTTCACCCCGCCCTTGTGGACGCGTTCGACGAGCTGCCGGATGGTGAGGTCGTCGGGGCCGATCCCGTCGAGCGGCGACAGGACGCCGCCGAGCACGTGATAGGCCGCGTTCAGCGCCTTGGCCCGCTCCAGCGCCCAGAGGTCCGAGACGTCCTCCACGACGATCACGATCGACTGGTCGCGCGAGCCGTCGGTGCAGATCGTGCAGGGGTCGAAGGTGTCGATATTGCCGCAGACCGAGCAGATCGTCACCTTGTCCAGCGCTTCGCCCATGGCAGCCGACAGCGGCGCCAGAAGCTGCTCGCGCCGCTTGACGAGATGAAGCGCCGCGCGGCGCGCCGAACGGGGACCGAGGCCGGGAAGCTTGGCGAGCAGCTGGATCAGCCGCTCGATCTCCGGGCCTGCAATGGGTTTGGCCATGAGGGTCTAGATGCCGCCGGGACGCCTCAGAACGGCAGGCTCATGCCGGGGGGCAGCTGCAGGCCGGCGGTCAGTTCCTGGGTCTTTTCCTGGATGGCCGCATCGAGCTTGCCCTTGGCGTCGTTATGCGCCGCCATGACGAGATCCTCGACGATGTCCTTCTCGTCTTCCTTCAGGAGCGAGGGATCGATCGCGATGCCCTGCATCTCGCCCTTGCCGGTCAGCGTGACCGACACGACGCCGCCGCCGGCCTGGCCGGTCACGGTGATGGAAGCGATCTCTTCCTGGAGGCCGGCCATCTTGGCCTGCATCTCCTTGGCCTGCTTCATCATGCCCATCAGGTCTTTCATCGCGATCTCCTAGATGTCGTCGTCGTCGGACAGCTCCGACGGATCGACCAGAATGTCGTCCTCGACCACGTCCGAAACAAGCGCTGCCTCCTCGGCCGCCGCTTCGGCGTCGCCACGCAGCCGCACATCGACGACCTTGGCGCCGGGAAACGAGGCGAGGATCGCCGCGACTTCCGGGTCGGATTCGGCGTCGAGCAGCAGCGTGTTGCGGCGCGCGGTCGCGACCTCGTCGAGGGTCGGCTTGGCCTCGCCGTTGGAAATAGTCACCACCCAGCGGCGCCCGGTCCAGTCGTGCAGCTTGCGGGTGAGATCGGTGATCAGCGTGCGCGGCGCCTCCGGCGTCAGCGCGACCTCGAGCCGCCCCGGCACCAGCTTCACCAGTCGCAGATAGCGCCGGATCGACACCGTCATCAGCGAATCGCGCTTGGATTCGGCCAGCGCGACGAGCTGTTCCAGCGTGGCGATCTCGACCTCGGGCTGCGCCTCTTCGACGGCCGGACGGATCTGCGGACGCGAGCTCTGCCCGCCGCCCATGCGCGCGCCCATCATCCCGGAGGATTGCGGGCCGCCCGCCGGTGCCGCGGCGCCTGGTGCCGACGGGGCGGCGATGGCCTGCGTCGCCGCAGAAGCCGAACCGCCGGAGCCGGACGCTCCCGCCCCGTTGCCGCCGCCATGCCCGTGCCCGGTCGCGCCGTTGCCGCCGGCCGGTGTCGGGGCCGGGGCCGGCAGATTGCCGATCTCGCCGCTGCGGATCAGCCGCACCAGATCGTCGGGCGACGGCAGGTCGGCGGCATGGGCAATGCGGATCAGGGCCATTTCGGCGGCCTGGCGCGGCGCATTGGCGTTGCGCGTTTCCTCCAGCGCCTTCAGCAGCATCTGCCAGACCTGGCCGAGAGTGCGGATCGACAGGCTCTTGGAAAATTCCAGGCCGCGCTCGGCCTCCATCGGCGACAGCGCCGCGTCCTCGGCCGCATCGGGCACGAAGCGCAGGGTCGTGACGAGATGGGTGAAGTCGGCCAGGTCGGCGAGAACCACCGCCGGATCGGCGCCGACGACATACTGGTCGCGCAGCTCCTTCAGCGCCGCCGCGGCGTCGCCCTTCATCAGATATTCGAACAGATCGATGATGCGGACCCGGTCGGCGAGGCCCAGCATGTCGCGCACCGCCTGCGCGGTCACCGCGCCCGCCCCGTGGGCGATCGCCTGGTCGGTCAGGGACAGGGCGTCGCGCACCGAGCCCTCGGCGGCGCGGGCGATCAGCCGCAGCGCGTCCTCGTCGACCTCGACATGTTCGGCCGCCGCGATCTTCGTCAGATGCGCCATCAGCGTCGCCGATTCGACGCGCCGCAGGTCGAAGCGCTGGCAGCGTGACAGGACGGTGACCGGCACCTTGCGGATCTCGGTCGTCGCGAAGACGAACTTCACGTGCTCCGGCGGCTCCTCCAGCGTCTTCAGCAGGCCGTTGAAGGCCTGCGTCGACAGCATGTGGACCTCGTCGATGATGTAGACCTTGTAGCGCGCCGAGACCGGGCGATAGCGCACCTGCGCGATGATCTCGCGCACGTCGTCGATGCCGGTATGGGACGCCGCGTCCATCTCGACCACGTCGACATGCCGGCCTTCCATGATCGCCTGGCAGTGGATGCCCGGCTCGCCCATGTGGATCGTCGGCTGGTCGATCTCGTCGGTCTGGTAGTTCAGCGCCCGCGCCAGGATGCGGGCCGTGGTGGTCTTGCCGACACCGCGCACGCCGGTCAGCATCCAGGCCTGGGCGATGCGGCCGGTCTCGAAGGCGTTGGTCAGGGTGCGGACCATCGGCTCCTGGCCGATCAGATCGTCGAAGGAGCGCGGGCGATACTTGCGCGCCAGCACCCGATAGGGCGCGGCGTCGCCGGCCTCGGATGAAATCGCAGTGCCGCTTTCGATATCGCTCATCGCGCCCTGGGTCCGGAAATTCGCGTCGCGGGATGGCGGTCGCCTGCCACCTGTCGGCCGGCGCGGCGGCCCCGTGACCGATGCCGCGCTCGCGTCCGGTTCTGAAGCGAATGGGCGGGGGACGCAAGTCCTGCATGGCCGATGGACACCCGTCGTGATTTCGCCTTGCATGGCGCCGATAGGCCAAGGGAAGATCGCGCAGGACGCGGCGGGTTCAGTCACGAACGGTCGCGCAAACGGAGCGTAACGATGGCACTGACGCAGTATCAGGAGCGGCGCAGGCTGGCGCTGTTCGTCCTGTTGATCGGCGCCTTCCTGGCGCTGCTCTTCGTCGGCTCGGCGTGGAGCGAGGAGGTCCACGAGACCATCGAGGTCGCCGGCCTTGCCCTCATCGTCGTCGGGATCGCCGGCCGGATCTGGTGCACGCTCTATATCGGCGGCCGCAAGGCTTCGGAAATCGTCGCCAGCGGGCCGTATTCGATCTCGCGCAATCCGCTCTACGTCTTTTCCAGCATCGCGGCGGGGGGCGCCGGCGCGGCCACCGGCAGCCTGCTGCTCGGCGCGATCTTCATGCTCGGCTGCGCCGTGGCCTTCCGGGTCGTGATCCTGCGCGAGGAGCGCTATCTGCGCGACGCCTTCGGGGCTGATTTCGACAGCTATGTCGCACGCGTCCCGCGCTTCCTGCCCAATCCGGCGCTTTACCAGGACATCCGCCGCGTCACCGTCGACACGCGGCTGGTCTATCGCACGCTCACGGACGGGCTGGTGTTCTTCCTCGCCCTGCCGTTCTTCGAGACGGTCGAACTCCTGCAGGGCAGCGGCTATCTGCCGGTGCTCCTGCGTCTCTACTGAGAAACGCGACGCGTCACGGGCGCGGCCTGAAGGCTGCACGCTCGCGCGCGGTCATGTCCTGATAAAGGGGAATGGGTGGGAGGCTGGCACGATGACCCGTGCCGGAGCTCGTTGGGGCTGCTTCCTTCCGGACCTGACCCGGTTGGCGAGTGGCGCGTCCACCACCAACCTCCCGCGCTCCATATCTGCGATCGCTGCCCTAATTGCAACCCGGGCACCCCAGATCGAGGACAGGAATTGATGCCAGCCTTCCAACTCGACCCCTGCCTTGCCAGGGACACGACGTCGATCAGCCGGCTCGGCCTCTGCGACCTGCGCCTGATGAATGACAGCCGCTGGCCGTGGCTCATCCTCGTGCCGCAGCGCAATGCCATTACCGAGTTTCACGAGCTGACGCCGCTCGACCAGACCATGCTGACCTTCGAGATGGGTCTCGTCTCCAAGGCGCTGCAGACGGCGGTGAAGGCCGACAAGATGAATATCGGCGCCCTCGGCAATATCGTGCCGATGTTCCACCTGCATGTGGTGGCGCGGCGCAAGGGCGACCCCAACTGGCCCGGCCCGATTTGGGGACATGGCACCCCGGTGCCCTATGATGCCGGCGAGGCAGCGCGATTCGCCGACGAGATACGGCGCGCCATCCTGCCGGCCTGACCCTGCGGACAAGCGAGAGAACGACCCTTGAAGGATGACAACCAGCGCGCCGCGATCGCCGATCTGGCGGAGGTGAGCGCCCGCACCGGCTTTGCCGGCAACACGCTGTGGCGCGACGGCGAACGGCGCAGCGACGACAGCCTCGCCGAGGCGTTGGCCCATGACAGGGCGCGGATCTTCCTGGCGACGCCCGGTGGCCGATGGCTGTATCGTACCGGTGGTCCGGCCCTCGATGTCGGCTTCGCCCGCACCGACGCCGAGACACTCGGGGCGGATTTTTCCACCTGCATCCTCCTCGGCTTCGAGCCGGACGGCCGCCCGGTGCTGGCCGCCAGCGCCCCGACGGTGACGCTGCCGGCCGAAGGGCTGGAGGACAACGATCTGCGCTCGCTCGCCATGCGGGCGAGTTTCGACCCCGACACCGAAGGCCAGCTCGGCCAGGCCGCCCATCTCCTCGGCTGGCATGCGCGCAACGGTTTCTGCGCCCGCTGCGGCGGGGAGACCCGTTCCGAAGCGGCCGGCTATCGCCGCCGCTGCACGCGCTGCGACGACGTGGTCTTTCCGCGCACCGATCCGGTGACCATCATGCTCGTCCATGACGGCGCCGGCCGCTGCGTGCTGGGACGCCAGCCGCATTTCCCGGAGAATTTCTGGTCCTGCCTCGCGGGCTTCGTGGAGGCCGGCGAGACGGTCGAGGCGGCGGTACGCCGCGAGACGCTGGAGGAATCGGGGCTCGCCGTCGCCTCCGTGCGCTATCTGGCGTCGCAGCCCTGGCCGTTCCCCGGCAGCCTGATGATCGGCTGCATCGCACGGGCCAGCACCTTCGAGATCGATTTCGACAGCGACGAACTGGAAGCCTGCCGCTGGTTCGACCGTGCGGAAGTGCAGGCGATGCTGGCCGAGGCCCATCCGGAGGGCCTCGCCCTGCCCCGCCGCTTCGCCATCGCCCATCATCTGATCAAGGCGTTCGCCGACGGCGAGGTCTGACGCGGCGCGGCCGGCCCCGGCGGGCTATTCGCCGGCCGGGCGGTCCGTGCCGGCGTTCAGCCGATCGGGCGCCGCCTCGTAGACACCGAGGATCGTCACCTTGCGGGTGAAGAAGGCCAGTTCCTCCAGCGCCAGCCGCACCGAATCGTCGTTCGGATGGCCTTCGACATCGGCATAGAACTGCGTGGCGATGAACTGGCCGCCGAGCTGGTAGCTCTCCAGCTTGGTCATGTTGACGCCGTTGGTCGCGAACCCGCCCATCGCCTTGTAGAGCGCCGCCGGCAGGTTGCGCACCTCGAAGACAAAGGTGGTGACCGTGTTGCGGCCGACCGGGGCCCACAAATCCGTCGGCTGGGCGCCGGGCCGTGACAGGACGACGAAACGGGTGACGTTGTTGGCCGAATCCTCGACGTCGCGCTCGATGATGTCGAGCCCGTAATGCGAGGCCGCCAGCTCCGGCGCGAGTGCCGCGCGGCTGCGGTCTCCGGCCTGCGAGACCTCCCGCGCCGCGCCCGCCGTGTCGCCCGCCACGACCGGCTTCCAGCCATTGCCGCGAATGTAGCGGCGGCACTGGCCGAGCGCGTGGATGTGGCTCTGCACGGTGCGGATCTCGTCGCGGGCGACGCCCGGCAGCACCATCAGCTGGAAATGGATCGGCATGAAATATTCGCCGACGATCTGCAGGCCGGAATCGGGCATCAGATGGTGGATGTCGGCCACCCGGCCGGCCAGCGTGTTCTCGATCGGGATCATCGCGAGCGCCGCCTCGCCGGACCGCACCGCGTCGAAGGCGTCGTCGAAGGACGGACACGGCATCGGCTCGTGATCGGGCCGCACCGCCTGGCAGGCCATGTCGGAATTGGCACCGGGTTCGCCCTGGAAGGCGATCTTGGGTCGGATGTCGCTCATGGCTCGACCCCGTACATGATTCGCGCCCGTTCCAGGTCGGCGGGGCCGTCGACGCCGAGCGGCACGGTGTCGATGATCTCGGCGTCGATGCGCATGCCGTCTTCCAGCGCCCGCAACTGCTCCAGCTTCTCGCGATTTTCCAGCGTCGAGGGCCCGAGCGTCACAAAACGTTCGAGGCTCGCCCGCCGATAGGCGTAGAGGCCGACATGATGAAACAGAGGCCCTTCGCCCCAGGGGGCCGTGGCGCGGGTGAAGTAGAGCGCCCGCAGTCGCGACGGGCCGTTGGGCGAGCCGACGATCTTCACCACGTTGGGGTTGGTCTTCTCCTCCGCGTCGGTGATCGCGACGCCAAGCGTCGCGATGTCGCAGCGCGGATCCTCGAAGGGGGCCAGCACCTGGCGGATCGCCTCCGGCTCGATGGTCGGCAGATCGCCCTGCACATTGACGATGGTCTCGACCGCACCGTCGGGATCAAGTCCCTGCAGCGCCTCGAAGATCCGGTCCGAGCCCGACTGGTGCTCGACCGAGGTCATCACCGCCTCGTAGCCCGCCGAGACCACCGCATCGAGGATTTCCTGCGAATCCGTCGCGATCACGACGCGACCGATATTGGCCGCCGTGGCGCGCTCGGCGACGCGCACGATCATCGGCCGTCCGGCGATGTCGGCAAGGGCCTTCTGGGGCAGGCGCGTGGAGGCCAGCCGTGCGGGAATGAGAACGAGGATCGACATGAGCGGGCGAGGAACCGGAAATTGAAGCCGCAAAACGCTTGTCTGTAGCGGCGCGGGATGACAAAAGGCGCGGTGGAACCGCCTCTTACAGATATTGCCTTGAAACCGCAAAAGACCTAGGTTCCGCGCGTTTTTGTCAGACAGAAAGCGGCGGCGCCTGGTGCCCCTGCTTGCAGAGGGAGCCCTCCCGCCCATGAATTCGTTCGAGGCCAACAAGATCTTCGGAGCCGTGCTCGGGACCATCTTCGTCCTGTTCGGCGGCAGTCTGCTGGCGGAAGCGCTGTTCCATGCCGAAGCGCCGGAGCAGCCGGGCTACGTGATCGTGGCCGCCGAGCCGGGTGAAGGCGGAGACGCCGCTCCCGCCGCCGCGGAAGATCCGCCGGTCGCCGCGCTGCTGCAGACCGCCGACGTCGAGGCCGGCGCCTCGCAGTTCAAGAAGTGCGCCGCCTGCCACAGCATCGAGAAGGGCGGCCCGAACAAGGTCGGCCCGCATCTGTGGGACGCCGTCATGCGGCCGATCGCGTCGGTCCCCGACTTCGGCTACTCGACCGCCATGCAGGAATTCTCCGAGGGCGGCGAGGTCAAGTGGGACTATGAGCACCTCTACGGCTTCCTGAAGAACCCCAAGGGCTACATCCCGGGCACCGCGATGGGCTTCGCCGGTCTGAAGAAGCCGGAAGACCGTGCAAACCTGATCGCCTACATGCGCGAGCAGGCCGACAGCCCGGCGGCCCTGCCGGAAGCCCCGGCCGAGGCGCCGGCTGAAGAGGCCGCTGCCGAAGAGACGACCGACGCCGCCACGACGACGCAGGGCGATCCGGCCGCAGGCGGCCAATCCGCTGCCCAGGCCGGCGGCACGGCCGATGCCGAGCCGGCACCCCAGCCGGGCGCCGAACAGGCTCCGACCATGAGCGAGGAAGAGCGCCCGACGCCGCCTGCCGCCGACGCGCCGCAGGACGCCGGCGCGGCGCAGGCCGAGGAGCAGCAGGGCGCCGGGACCGGCACCGAGGCGGCTCCGGGCGCCGAGGAGAACGTTCCGGGCGAGGAGAATGCCGCGGACGAGGAAGCCGCAGCAGCACCGGCCGAAGGCGCGGCTGGCGAGACCCAGGTCGCCGCGGCCGAGCCGGCCGCCGTGTCCGGCGATCCGGAAGCCGGCAAGAAGGTCTTCCGCAAGTGCCAGGCCTGCCACGCCGTCGGCGAAGGCGCAAAGAACAAGGTCGGCCCCGAGCTGAACGGCATCGTCGGCGAGGCCATCGCCGCGGTCGAGGGCTACAGCTTCTCGCCGGCGCTGGTCGCCTATGCCGAGGAGCACCCGACCTGGAACGTCGAGGAGCTGTCCGCTTGGCTGGCCGATCCGCGCGGTCTGGTGAAGGGCACCAAGATGGTCTTCCCCGGCCTGAAGAAGCCCGAGGATGTCGCCAACGTCATCGCCTATCTCGCCACCTTCGACGAGAACGGCGCGACCACCGGCAACTGAGCCGGCACGGCACCGACATCGAGAAACATCTGCAAAGCCCCGGCCCTCGCCGGGGCTTTGTTCGTTTCGGCCTGCCGTTGATCCCGTCAGCCGCTGCCCGAAGCCCTGTCCGGGCCCGATTACGCTTTCGTCACGTGACTTTACCCGCCCCCCTTCCCTAGATTGGGTCAAGACCCGATCGCGGGACCATCGCCCGCCCATTGCATGGAGGCCGCCCTTGTCGTTGCCGAACCGTCTCGTCCGTCTTGCCGTCGCGAGCAGCCTCGCCTTCGGCGTCATCGGCGCTCCGGCCCTTGCGCAGGACAAAGCGACCAGCCAGCCGGACCAGCAGGTGGAAACCGGAACGGCAGAGACCGAGAACGCGGCGGCCCCTGCCCCGAAGGCCGAGGGCGCCGGGGAATGGCATGAATCCTCGTCGCTGATCGAGGGGTCGAAATATCCGGACGATTTCGCCCATTACGACTACGTCAATCCCGATGCGCCCAAGGGCGGGACGCTGAACCAGATCGCCATCGGCTCCTTCGACAGCTTCAACCCCTTCATCGTGCGCGGCACCCCGGCGGCGGGCCTCGCCACCTTCGGCGGCGGCCTCCTCTACGACACGCTGATGGACCAGTCGCCGGACGAGCCGGGCACGGCACATGCGCTGATCGCCGAAGCCGTCCGCTACCCGGCGGACTTCTCCTCGGTGACCTACCGTCTAAACCCGGAGGCGCGCTGGCATGACGGCGAGCCGGTGACGGTCGAGGACGTGATCTGGAGCTTCGAGACGCTGACCGAGCTGCACCCGCAATGGTCGGCCTATTACAAGAACATCGTCTCGGCGGAGAAGTCCGGCGACGGCGAGGTGACCTTCACCTTCGACCAGACCGGCAACCGCGAACTCCCCAACATCGTCGGCGACCTGACCATCCTGCCGAAGCACTGGTGGCAGGGTACCGACGCCAGCGGCAACAAGCGCGACATCACCCAGCCCACCTCCGAGGTGCCGCTGGGTTCCGGCCCCTACCGCATCAAGTCCTACGACATCGGCCAGTCCATCACCTGGGAGCGCGTCGCCGACTATTGGGGCCTCGACAATCCGACCCGGGTCGGCCGCTACAATTACGGCGAGATCCGCTACGTCTATCTGCGCGACACCAACGCCGCCTGGGAGGCCTTCAAGAAGGGCGGCCTCGACGACTGGCGGCTGGAGAACATGTCGCGGCGCTGGGCCGAGGGCTACGACTTCCCGGCCGTGAAGGACGGCCGCGTCATCCGCAAGACCATCGACAGCGGCCAGGTCCAGTCGATGCAGGCCTATGTGCTGAACAACCGGCTCGAGAAGTTCCAGGACCGGCGGGTGCGCAAGGCGCTGACGCTCGCCTACAATTTCGAGGAGATGAACCGCACGCTGTTCTTCGGCCTCTACGAGCGCATGCACTCCTATTTCGAGAACAGCGAGCTGGCCGCCAAGGGGCTGCCGGACGAGCGCGAGCTCGCCTATCTGGAGCCGCTGCGCGGCCAGATCCCCGACGAGGTCTTCACCGAGGAGTTCGCGCTGCCGGCCTATAACGATCCCGGCGCGGCCCGAAACTATCTGCGCGAGGCGCTCGGCCTCCTGAAGGAAGCCGGCTACGAACTGCGCGGCACGACGCTTGTGAACGCGCAGACCGGCGAGCCCTTCACCATCGAGTTCCTCGGCAACGACCCGATGGACAACCGCACCCTTGAGCCCTTCGCCCGCCAGATCCAGCGTCTCGGCATCCAGACCGAGGTGCGGATCGTCGACACCAACCAGTATATCGAGCGCATGAACGGCTTCGAGTTCGAGGTGGTCGGGCTGCGCTATCCGGGCCAGTCGCTCTCCCCCGGCAACGAGCAGCGCGACTTCTGGAGCACCACGGCCGCCGACGCCCCGGGCAGCCGCAATTATTCCGGCATCAAGAACCCGGCGATCGACCAGCTCATCGACGACATCGTCTATGCGCCGGACCGCGAGAGCCTCGTCGCCGCCACGCGCGCCCTCGATCGGGTGCTGCTGTGGGAGTATTACGTTGTCCCGCAATGGTACAAGTCGGAGGACTGGCTGGCCTATTGGGACAAGCTGCAGATGCCCGAGAAGGGCCCGGCCTATAACGGCATCGATCCCTTCTCCTGGTGGACGAAGTCTGCCGAAGCCGACAAGGCCGCAGCGAACTGATGGCGACGGCGCTCGGTCATTTAACCCGCCGCCATTTCGGTCAGATGATGCTGGGTGCCGGCGCGGCGGCGATCCTGCCGGGCCGGCCCTTCGCACAGGTGGCGACGGATCAGCCGCTGCACGGCCTGTCGGCCTTCGGCGAGTTGAAATATCCGCCGGACTTCGACCATTTCGACTATGCGACGCCCGACGCGCCGGCCGGCGGCCAGATGAACCTGGCCGTCGCCTACTGGGCGCTCAACCAGTCGCCCCTGACCTTCGATACGCTGAACAGTTTCGTCCTGCAGGGCAACGCCCCGCCGCGCATCGAGAAGCTCTACGATTCCCTCGTCGTCGCCGCGATGGACGAGCCCGACGCGATCTATTGCGCGCTGGCCGAAACCGTCACCCTCTCGGCCGACCGCAACAGCTTCACCTTCCAGCTGCGGCCGCAGGCGCGGTTCTCCACCGGCGATCCGGTGACCGCCGACGACGTGGTCTTCTCCTACGAGACGCTGAAGGAGTTCGGCCATCCGAGCCTGCAGGTGGCGCTCCGCAACGTTGCCGAGGCCGTGGCCGAGGACGCGGCAACCGTCCGCATCACCTTCTCCGGCGCCCAGAGCTACCAGGATGCCCTCGACGCTCTCGGCATGCCGATCCTGCCGCGCGCCTTCTTTGCCGACCGGGACTTTGCCACCGTCAGCACCGAAGCGATCCCCGGCAGCGGCGCCTATGCCATCGGGCGCTACGAGTTCGGCCGCTACATCGAATATATCAAGCGGCCTGATTATTGGGCCAAGGACCTGAATTTCGCCCGCGGCCTCGGCCATTTCGACACGCTACGGATCGATTTCTTCCGCGACCGCCAGCCGGCGCTGGAAGCCTTCAAGAAGGGATTGATCACCTTCCGTGAGGAATTCACCACCAAGGACTGGGCGACCGAATACGACTTCCCCGCGGTCCAGCGCGGCGAGGTCATCAAGCGGGAATTTGCTGCCGAGAAGCGCCCCCGCTTCCAGTGCTGGGCCCTCAACCAGCGCCGCGAGCGTTTTGCCGATGCGCGGGTCCGGCGCGCGATCAACATGTGCTTCGACTTCGAATGGACCAACGCCAACTTGCTGTTCGGCCAGCGCGTCCATTCCGATTCGCCGTTCCAGGGCTCCGAATTCGTCGCCACCGGCAAGCCGTCCGAAGCCGAGCTCGCTCTGCTGGAGCCCCTGCGCGGCACGGTCCCCGACGAGGTGTTCGGCGAGGTCTGGGTGCAGCCGGTCAGCGACGGCTCGGGCCGCGACCGCCGGCTGCTGCGCGAAGCCTCGCAACTCTTCGCCGAGGCCGGCTGGCGCCGTGACGGCAACCGTCTGGTCAACGCCGCCGGCGAGCCGTTCCGGCTGGAATATCTGACCTATGGCCAGGAGCAGAAGCGGGTCTACGCCAAATTCGTCGACACGCTGCGCACGCTGGGCGTCGACGCCACCATGCGGCTGGTCGATCCGGCCCAGTACCAAGAGCGGATCAACCGCTACGATTTCGACATGGTGCTGGCTGCCTTCAGCCTCGGCGCCACGCCGACGCGCGAGGGCCTGTCGCTGTTCTTCGGCAGCGACGCGGTCGACCGTCCGGGCGCCTACAATTATCCCGGCATGGCCAGCGAGGCCGTCGACACGCTGATCGGCCACGCGGCCCGCGCAACGAACCGCGCGGAACTGGTGACGGCGCTCCTGGCCCTCGACCGGGTGTTGCGCTGGCGGCTCGACTGGCTGCCCAACATCACGGCCGACGGTCATCGCGCCGCCTTCTGGGATATTTTCGGCTTTCGCGAGGCCAAGCCGGACTATTCGTGGCCCGTCGAGACTCTATGGTGGTACGAAGCGGAGAAGGCCAAGGCGCTGGGCCGCGGCTGATCCGCGGCCGGGCACCACGCTGAAAACGGGACGGGTCGCGGCCGCGCTTTTGCGATCGCGCCACGCCCGCGTTATCACCGCAATCGGCCGGTAATGCCGGCTGCCGGTTCGCCGGCGCAATCTGCATCTCGGAGACGATCACCCGCCCATGGGCTCCTATATCCTCCGCCGCATCCTGCTGATGATCCCGACGCTCGTCGGCATCATGGCCATCTCGTTCCTGGTGATCCAGTTCGCGCCGGGCGGGCCGATCGAACAGGTCATCGCCAGCCTGCAGGGCGAAGCCGGCGGCGCCATGGACCGGGTGTCCGGTGGCGGCGGCGATTTCGGCTCGGGCTCGAGCGGCGGCAGCGACAATTCCGGCTATCGCGGCGCGCAGGGGCTCGACCCGGCCTTCATCGAGCGGCTCGAAAAGCAGTTCGGCTTCGACAAGCCGCCGCTGGAGCGCTTCGGCATGATGCTGTGGAATTATGTCCGCTTCGATTTCGGCGACAGCTATTTCCGCTCGGTCTCCGTCTGGGACCTGATCCTCGAAAAGATGCCGGTGTCGATCTCGCTCGGCCTGTGGATCACGCTCCTGTCCTATCTGATCTCGATCCCGCTCGGCATCCGCAAGGCGCTGACCGACGGCTCGCGCTTCGACGTGTGGACCTCCGGCGTCGTCATCGTCGCCTATGCGATCCCCGGCTTCCTCTTCGCCATCATTCTCATCGTGCTGTTTGCCGGCGGGTCCTTCTATGACTGGTTCCCGCTGCGCGGCCTGCTGTCGGACGGGGTGCGCGGCGACTGGTGCGCGGTCTGGTCGCCGGCCGGCGATCTCGGCCGCTGCGTGACGCAGACCATCCCGGACTATTTCTGGCACCTGACGCTGCCGTTGATCGCCCTGTCGCTGTCGGCCTTCGCCACGACGACGCTCCTGACCAAGAACTCCTTCCTCGACGAGATCCGCAAGCAATACGTCACGACGGCCCGCGCCAAGGGGCTGTCGGAGCGGCGGGTGCTCTACGGCCACGTCTTCCGCAACGCCATGCTGATCATCGTCGCCGGCTTCCCCGGCGCCTTCATCTCCGCCTTCTTCGCTGGCTCGCTGCTGATCGAGACGATCTTCTCGCTCGATGGGCTCGGCCTGCTCGGCTTCGAATCCATCTACCAGCGGGACTATCCGGTCGTGTTCGGCACCCTCTACATCTTCTCCCTGCTCGGCCTCGTGACGACCCTTCTCTCCGACCTCACCTACACCTGGATCGATCCGCGGATCGACTTCGAGAAGCGGGAGGTGTGACGATGGACGACGCACAGAAGGACCGCCTCGCCGCCGAAAAACGCGATCTGACACTGCCCGACGAGCGCGCCGCCGACATTGCGCGCGAGCAGACCGCCGGCATCGCCCAGATGGCGCCGGAATCGGAGACGACGAAGCGCCCGCGCCTGTCGCCCCTGAACCGCCGCCGCTGGCAGAACTTCACCGCCAACCGGCGGGGCTTCTGGTCGCTGTGGATCTTCCTGGTCCTGTTCGTGATCACCGGGCTGGCCGAACTCGTCGCCAACGACCGGCCGCTGCTGGTCGAGTACAAGGGCGAGTTCTACTACCCGATCGTCGTCGACTATCCCGAGGAGGTCTTCGGCGGCTTCCTGCCGGTGACGAACTATCGCGACCCCTTCGTGCAGGACGAGATCGACGCCAATGGCTGGGCGATCTGGCCGCCGATCCGCTATTCCTACCAGACCGTCAACAACGCCATTCCGACGCCGGCCCCCTCCGCCCCCTCCTGGACGTTTTCCGAGGAGGAGCGCTGCCAGCGCTATCCGCTCGGCGCCGAGGACCCGAACTGCACCTTCGGCAACATGAACTGGCTGGGCACCGACGATCAGGCCCGCGACGTCGCCGCGCGGCTGATCTACGGCTTCCGCATCTCGGTGATGTTCGGCCTGATCCTGACCGCGGCCTCGGCGGTGATCGGCGTCGCCGCCGGCGCGGTGCAGGGCTATTTCGGCGGCTGGCTCGATCTCCTGTTCCAGCGCTTCATCGAGATCTGGTCGTCGATCCCGGTCCTCTACCTGCTGCTGATCATCGCCGCGATCCTGCCCCCCGGCTTCTGGGTGCTGCTCGGCATCATGCTGCTGTTCTCCTGGGTCGCCTTCGTCGGCGTGGTGCGGGCCGAGTTCCTGCGCGCCCGCAACTTCGAATATGTCAACGCGGCCCGGGCCCTCGGCGTCGGCGACTGGACGATCATGACCCGTCACCTCCTGCCGAACGCAATGGTGGCGACGCTGACCTTCCTGCCCTTCATCCTGAACGGCTCGATCACCACCCTCACCTCGCTCGACTTTCTCGGCTTCGGCCTGCCGCCCGGCTCGCCGTCGCTCGGCGAACTTCTGGCCCAGGGCAAGAACAATCTGCAGGCGCCCTGGCTGGGCTTCTCGGGCTTCTTCGTGATCTCGCTGATGCTGTCGCTGCTGGTCTTCGTCGGCGAGGCGGTGCGCGATGCCTTCGATCCGCGCAAGAGCTTCGGGTGATGCGGGGACCGCGGGGGGCGTCGCATTCCGTCGGTGGATGCCGCCGGGGCGGCTCCAGCCGCCGGCCGGAGCCTTTCGCATGAGCGATCATTCCCATCACGGCCACGGCAGCCACGACCATGCGCACGGCTTTGCCGGCCATGCCGGGGGCGCCAACGAGACGCGGATCGCCATCGCCGCGGTGGCGACTGGCGCCTTCATGGTGGCCGAGGTGATCGGCGGTCTGGTCTCCGGTTCGCTCGCGCTCCTTGCCGATGCCGGGCACATGCTGACCGACTTCGCCGCCCTGGCGCTCGGCTGGTTCGCCTTCCGGCTGGCCCGCAAGCCCAGCGATGCGCGCCGCACCTTCGGCTATGACCGCTTCCAGGTGCTGGTCGCCTTCGTCAACGGCCTCGCCCTGTTCCTGATCGCCGCCTTCATCGTCTACGAGGCCTGGCACCGGCTGCAGGCGCCGAGCCCGATCCTCGGCGGCACCATGATGGCGGTCGCGGTCGCCGGCCTTGCGGTCAATATCGGCGTCTTCCTCGTCCTGCACGGCGCCGACCGCGACAATCTCAACATCCGTGGTGCGGTGCTGCATGTCCTCGGCGATCTTCTCGGCTCGGTGGCCGCGATCCTCGCCGCGATCGTCATCCTGTGGACCGGATGGACCCCGATCGACCCGATCCTGTCGGTGCTGGTTTCGGTGATCATCCTCGTTTCGGCCTGGCGGCTGGTGCGCGATGCCGGCCATGTGCTGCTCGAAGGCGCGCCCGGCGACGTCGACATCGCTGAGATCGCGCCGCATCTGGTTGCCGCGGTGCCGGGCCTGCGCGAGGTCCATCACGTCCACGCCTGGTCGATCACGCCGGAACGCACGATGGCCACGCTGCACGCCTGCATCGCGGAAGAGGCCGACGGCACCGCCGTCGTGCGCACCGTCAAGGCCGAACTGCGCCAGCGCTTCGCCATCCACCATGCGACCGTCGAGATCGAGCGCGGCGTCTGCGCCGACGGCGGCCGCGACCATCATGGCGAAGCACCGGCTGCCGCACCATGTCACATGCCCGCCCGAGGGGCGGCCGCCACGTCCCCGCGATGACGCCGGAACAAGGATTTCAACGCTTGAGCCCGACCGCCAAAATCGCCCAGCCCCCCGCACCGCAGGACACGCTGCTGTCCGTCGAGAATCTGTCGGTCGCCTTCACCCAGGGCGGCAAGACGCAGCTCGCCGTCGACAACGTCTCCTTCTCCATCGGCCGGGGCGAAACCGTCGCGCTGGTCGGCGAATCCGGCTCCGGCAAGTCGGTGTCGGCGTTGTCGATCCTGAAGCTGCTGCCCTATCCGGCGGCCAGCCATCCCGGCGAGGGCCGGGTGATGTTCGACGGCCAGAACCTGATCGACGACGACGAGCGCGACCTGCGCAAGGTCCGCGGCAACCGCATCTCGATGATCTTCCAGGAGCCGATGTCGTCGCTCAACCCGCTGCACACGATCGAGCGGCAGATCGGCGAGGTCCTGAAGCTGCATCGCGGCATGCGCGACAAGCAGGCGCAGGAACGCACGCTCGAGCTGATGCGGCAGGTCGGCATCCGCGACCCGGAAAAGCGCCTCGACGCCTATCCGCACCAGCTTTCCGGCGGCCAGCGCCAGCGCGTGATGATCGCCATGGCGCTCGCCAACGAGCCGGACCTTCTGATCGCCGACGAGCCCACCACCGCCCTCGACGTGACGGTGCAGGCGCAGATCCTCGAACTTCTGAAGGTCATGCAGACCCGTCAGAACATGGGAATGCTGTTCATCACCCACGATCTCGGCATCGTGCGCGCCATCGCCGACCGGGTCTGCGTGATGTACCGGGGCAAGATCGTCGAGGAAGGCCCCACCAAGCGCATCTTCGAGGCGCCCGAACACCATTACACCAAGCATCTCCTGGCCGCCGAGCCCAAGGGCCAGCCGCCGGCCGCCAACGCCAATTCCCCGGCGGTCGTCGAAGCGAAAGACGTGAAGGTCTGGTTCCCGATCAAGACCGGCTTCTTCCGGCGCACCACCGACCATGTGAAGGCGGTGGACGGCATCGACCTCACCGTGCGCGCCGGCCAGACCGTCGGCGTCGTCGGCGAATCCGGCTCCGGCAAGACCACGCTGGGCCTGGCGCTCACCCGGATGATCGGCTCGACGGGCGAGATCCGCTTCGACGGCGAACGCATCGACGAGCGCTCCTTCAAGGCGATGAAGCCGCTGCGCGAGCGCATGCAGATCGTCTTCCAGGACCCGTTCGGCTCGCTGTCGCCGCGCATGCCCATCGCCGACATCGTCGCCGAGGGGCTGGAGATCCACGAGCGCAAACTGTCGGCCAGCGAACGCGACGCCCGCGTCGTCACCGCGCTGAACGAGGTCGGCATCGACCCGGCGACCCGCTTCCGCTTCCCGCACGAATTTTCCGGCGGCCAGCGCCAGCGCGTGGCGATCGCAAGGGCCATGGTCCTCAATCCGCGCTTCGTCATGCTCGACGAGCCGACCTCGGCCCTCGACATGAGCGTGCAGGCCCAGGTGGTGGACCTGCTGCGCGACCTCCAGAAGAAGCACAATCTGGCCTATCTGTTCATCAGCCACGATCTGCGCGTCGTGCGGGCCTTGGCCAACGAGGTCATCGTCATGCGCAATGGCCGCGTGGTGGAGCGGGGACCGTCCGACGAGATCTTCGACAACCCGAAGACCGATTATACCAAGGCGCTGATGGCGGCCGCCTTCGACATCAAGGCCGCACCGACGGGAATTGTATCGCAATGAGTACAGGTCACTACCGCGACAGGCTCGACGACCAGCCGATCGAGACGGAGCTCGTCAGCGACGAGTTGCTGCATGGCGGCTTCCGCGACTTCAA
>Ga0208522_1000814_pt1 | contig 20868 bp, 20 predicted proteins | sample ETNtaG_25_FD_185763 | JGI IMG/M metagenome (GOLD analysis project Ga0208522, IMG submission 185763) | Marine microbial and viral communities from oxygen minimum zone, Eastern Pacific Ocean - ETNP201302SV86 (SPAdes) (version 2) | ecosystem: Environmental > Aquatic > Marine > Oceanic ... | reverse complement strand
TATATAAACATAAAAATAACTATTTTATAACCTGTATTAAAGCTTGCATGCAGTTGATATGTCTCGTAAATTAGAAGTCTAAACAAGAGACTTTACAGGAGAGCGATCATGCAAATATCACCAATACCAACTCTGTCAGATGAGATAAACGATATACGTCTAAGAACAGCTGATATTGTTGCAAATAGAATTATCCCCAATGAAACTACAATTTATTCTGGCGGTGATAAATCTAAGAAGCTTAGAAAAGAAATTAACAAAGAAGTAAAGAATCAAGGGCTATGGGCTCCTCACCTACCGGAAGAATATGGCGGTATGGGAAATGGTTTCCTAGTGCACGCTTATATGAATGAAATACTCGCCTGGTCCCCTTTGGGCAATAGACTTTTTGGTGTCATAGCACCTAACTCTGGCAATCAAAAAATATTAGTGAAGTATGGAACTGAGGAGCAAAAAAAGAAGTGGCTTATGCCATTAATCAATCAAGAAATGGAGTCCGGTTTTTCTATGACTGAACCTGATTCAGCAGGATCAGACCCAAGGTCTTTGACAACAACTGCTGTTAAAGAAGGAGATGAATGGGTAATTAACGGCCACAAGATAATGACTTCAAATGGTCAAAGAGCAGATTTCTTAGTTGTTATGTGTAAAACAGAAGACGGTGAAGATGGAGAAGCCAATCAACAAATGACTCAAATTATTGTTCCTACGGACACTCCGGGAGTCAATAGAATTAGATCAGTTCCTATCTGGGGACACACTGGCGGCGACCATATGGAAATAAAATATGAAAACGTAAGAGTTCCATTAGAAAATGCCCTTGGAGCGCGTGGATCCGGCCACCAAGCAGCACAAGATAGGTTGGGCGCGGGAAGGGTTTATCATTGCATGAATACTATCGGTCAGATGTGGAGGGCTTTTGATATTATGGTTAAGTATTCTACCGAAAGAGAAGTGCACGGAGGAAAGCTGGAAACTAAACAGTTTATTCAAGGTTTCATTGCTGACTCTTATATGGATATTCAAGCCTCCAGGTTAATGACCATCCATTGTGCAGAGGTCATGGATAAAGAAGGAGATGCGAGAGTAGATATATCTGCAATAAAAGTTTTTGTACCCCTTGCTGGTGGAAGAGTTGTCGATAGAGCAATACAAATACACGGTTGGAGAGGAGTATCAGGCGACACGCCCCTTGCTGGAATGTTCCAAGGCTTTAGAACCTTAAGATTAGCAGACGGACCTGATGAAGTTCATAGAATCCTTATAGCGAAGGAAATCTTAAAGAAATACCATGATGGACTTTCTTGGGATTTTGGAGTCTAAGACTAACCTATAGGCAGCAACTTCACAGTAGAGGTAGAAGTAGCTACTAAAGATTCTTTTTGGTAGAGCTTGCTAGCCATAAAAGCTGTACTTTTTCCGAGCTGGACAACCTCGGCTACACAATTTAGCTTCCCGGGTTTCGACGGCGCTAAGAAACTGACATTAATATCCAATGTCATAGCCATTACTTTAAAATCAAAAAGCCCCATTAATAAATGTGCCATTGGAGCATCTAACATACCGGTTACAAAGCCCCCTTGTACTATTTGACCTTCTGAATGAGTAAATTCATGCTTAGCTTCAAATTCCATCTCAATCGACGGAGGCTCAGAGCTAAAACTCAAAACTTTCATACCAAGAGTCTCAGTGCAAGGAGCTGAATGGGATTTTAAGGTCTTAAGTCTTTCTTGATCATTCATCATTAAATTCCTTTTGACCTATTTTAACCTAACAAATACATCTAAGAATTAATTTTCAATGGCGATAGATGAAACTCTAGCTGCGCCCAACTAATATTATTTTACAAGCCTCATCTACCATTGAGGTGCAGGACACAGATAAAAATCAGCTTGAGCAGCTAAAAATGAGTGAAACTGCATCCTGCTATTGAGACTTGAGAGGAAACCTTGGGAGGTTATTCTGGGGAGAATTTAGACACCTCTCAGTCACAATCTTGATATCTAAAAAGCTCACCTTGGAGAGGTACATTCTTGGGCAGAATTAAAAACCTCTTAGACATCAATATTAATTATATACATACATAAATAAAATGTATAGTCTGTTAAGAAAGCTTATTTTGTAGACATAAATCCTTTCGGGTTTTTTGGGTACTTATATTCGTAGGGCAAGGTATCTGGAGATACCCTAACGCCACTAGTTACAATAAAAGGAAGCTGATCTCCCTCTTGGTAAGTAGCTTCTATAAAATAGGCTCTCCATCCCTTCTGAGGTGCTTTCAAAGAAGAAATATAATTACCTTCTGAATTAATTTCTATCACTTCCGATTTCCAGCTTTTGCCTATTACATCAATTCTAAAGTCTCTACTTTTAAGATTTTCGGCCCACCAAAGCTTTACTTTTTTTGGTCTTACTTCTGAACTGAAAGAAATTTGACTGTTATCTAGAAACTCCCATTCATATTTGGGCCTCGCTTCCTGATTTAGTATTCCTGTATAAAAAGAAAACATTGACTCTAGAATATATGACCCTTTAAGCCCGTGCCCTACATTCGGAACGTAGCGAATATGTTTTTCATTAGGCAATTCCTCAAAATAAAATTGTGAAGAAGTTGGTATGAAAAATTCATCACCTGCAGCATTAATGATGTATTTTGGGAATTGGTATCTTTCTTTATAGCTAAAAGGATCTACCAGCTTAAATAACTCCTTTGCTTCAGGAGATCCCCACCAATCCATTGTTTTCATGTCCACATAATCTTGAATGGCTGGAGCCCAAAAGCCATAAGCTTCCCAATGATGCTTGAAAGACGGCGTAACGTTTAACATGTCTATTACAAGAGGCATGATTGCCTTAACTCTATTATCTGTGGCCGCAACGGTCCAAGTAGTCCAGCCTCTTTTAGAGGCTCCAGTAATAACGAAGTCCTTAACTTCGTCCTTTTTAAACAGTCCTTGTATTGTGTCCATAGCAGCAATCGCGCTTTTGGTCATTGCCATCCGCGCAGGCCATCGCGGATCACCCGTCTTAAAAAATTTATCCCACGTGTACGCAATAATTGCATCTTCCCACCTTTGAGAACTTTCATCTGAGAATTGCAAAGGCTGGTTGGGAACGGCCTTTAATTCACCGATTACAGAACCAGAAGACAAAGCAAATCTAACTAACTCTTCAGGAGCTTTTGGTAAAGGATCGTTAGTATCACCAGCGCCTATCATCAGTAAAGCTGTATCCGTGTTGAGTTTCTTTGGCTCTATGACAGTAAGCCAGTGAGACCAAGCGGTCTGATCAATGTCTTCACTGGTAAGGAAATTTTGCGAGGTCATTCTGATTGAATGTACAAAATAATCCTTACGTTCTAGAACTTGTTTAGTTTCATAACTAAATGAAGTGTCCTCCTCATGAACATACTTATCTAAACTATTTTGAATAAACTCTGACCTGGGGTCAGCTTGAATTAAAAAAGGAAACAGAATGATTACATTAATTAGTATTCTTCTCATATCTCTCCTCAAGATTCTTTACTTTACTAGGAAACATTTTTCTTTTAATTGACCAAAATCAAAACCTCAATCTATATACAGTGTTATTTTCAACATAATAACACTATATGTAGTATCAAGAACAAACCAAGGCATTATGAAAAGCTGGGAAGACATCGACCTTCAGAAAGGCCCTAACACGAGCTCTTCTTCTAATCATAAACACTTATCTTGGGAAGCATCAGAAGAATCGATTAGTTTGACACAACCAGTCAGAATAGAAGATAAAAGGATAATAAATGGACGCTCAGATATAAATCAACTAGCGCCTTTTAAATATCCTTGGGCTTGGAAATATTTTCTAAATGCCAATAAAAATCATTGGACTCCTTTAGATGTGAACATGACACAAGATGTTTACGATTATAAGTTTAAGCTTACAGAAGCAGAAATCCACTTATATGAGAATGTACTTTCTTATTTAACCACTTCAGACATCCTGGCTATGCGAAATATTGGATTAGCTGTTATGGAAAAAATGACAGCCCCTGAGATACAGATCTACCAAGCACGACAAGTTTATGAAGAATCACTTCATACATGGACTTATCAACACTGCATAGAGACTCTAGGCCTTAACCAAGGAGAGGTTTATAACCGGTATAGAGTTGTTCCCGAAATTAATGCAAAGATCCAAATGGCAAATAATTACATTTCAGTTATTCTTCGTAATAATATTGATCTTAATGACCAAGACGAATTACATCAATTCTTACTCTCTTATATATTTTTTGCAGCTATTTTTGAAGGGATATGGTTCTACAATGGCTTCAGTCCAATATTCTCTCTTCAAAGACGAGGATTAATGAGAGGTACAGCTGAGCAGTTCCAATACATTATGCGTGACGAAGTTATGCATTGTAGTTTTGGAATACGTGTTATCCGTCAAATTCTGGCTGAGAATAACTTAACTCTAGACTTAAATGCTATACAAAGCATGTGGGAAGAAGCTGAGGAAGCCGAATCAAACTATGCTCGTTATATTCTAGAAAGTCCTATTCTAGGGTATAAGTCTAGTGATCATATTGAACAATTTCGCTTCTTGTCGAATAGACGAGCAAGACAATTAGGATTATCAGAACCGTTCCCTAATGCTAAATGTGCTTTGCCTTGGCTTGATGAGCAAGTTAATATTTGTAAAGAAAAGAACTTTTTTGAAACTACAGTTACAGAGTACCAACAAGGCGGACTGAGTTGGGAGTAGGTAGATATATTTAGTAAATTCTAATTTAAACGGGTTCCAATTTTATCTCTTAAAACTCTTCTCTGGCTTTATCATAAGCTTCATTGATAAGAGAAACCTTCTTACTTCTTAGGTTCTTGTCGATGCTAATTGACTCGCCCATTAGCATGTAAACTTGATTAGAAGATTCATACTCAGGCCACGTAATACTGTCTTTAATTGAAGGGTTTCCTGTTTTGGCAAAATTAGTCCACATGTCCATCATCGTATTAGAGAAGACATAATCTTCTTCTGTTGCTTCAATACCAAACATATCGAACCTTCCAAACACGTATGGAACTTCTGCTGCATGAAAAGCTTTAAATTTCTTAGAACTATTTACTGTGGGGTGCCAATCCCAAAGGTAAAGAAAAGTAGGGCTATCAACGCTAGCCATTAATTGTCCCCATTTTTGCATCTGAGCAGTAAACATCGCATCGGTTGTAAAGTTAATCCATGATTCTTTGGCCTCTTTTTCATTGTTAATTGGGTAATACTTAAATATCTCATCATTAGCTTCTGGTAATATTTCACTTACAGAAGATTTGGTAAGATCAACATAAGATAAATTTCCTGTAATCCCAGGATTTAACATCTTTGGATCAAATGTAGTTGCTTCATCAGCTGTACTTCCAATTAAAGTAGGAACATTAGCTTGATCCCCTTTCTTAAAGATTGAAGATATATCTTCAGGTATGACTTCTCCATCAATAACCGTTAGCGAATCGAATTGACTCCTATACAGGGGGTCTTTCTCAATATTTTGAATTATCTGAATTGGAGAAAGGCTTCTTAGTTCCTCTAAAGAAGGTTGTTCGCTCAGAGCCATAATTTCAGATAATCGAACTCCTAGACTTTCTCCACTATCTGAATATGAAGATTTCTTGTTTATATGGGTTAAGGGTATTAACCTTGCTCCACTTTGACCTATAACTTTATGGAATAATCCAGAAGCTAAAGGGCTTGCCTGTAATACATTTACACTCCATGAACCTGCTGACTCTCCAAATATAGTTACGTTATCAGGGTCACCACCGAAACTACTTATATTATCTTTAACCCATTTCAAGGCGGCTACTTGGTCTCTATAACCTTGATTTCCAGAAGTTTCGTTTTCTTGGGTCAACTCAGGATGAGCAAAAAATCCAAAAGGACCTAAACGATAATTAATTGTTACAAGGATGATTCCTTTTTTAGTAAGTTCTTGTCCTGGGTATTCTCTTCCACTTCCCCAAACCAAAGCACCCCCATGGATCCAAACCATAACAGGAAGTTTTTCATTAGCTCGTTCTGCCCTCGTCCATACATTAAGGGTTAAGCAGTCCTCGCTCATGTCTTCTAAACTCGGTCCTCTGTTATAAAATTCTGCTGATTGTTTAGGTTGATAACAGATCTTTGAATATTCTTTAGAAAGATGTCTACCAGTCCACAAGGAGACTTCTTTAGGTGGTGCCCATCTCAACTCGTTTACTGGTGCGGCGGCATAAGGTATTCCTAAATATTTCTTTAAAGTTCCTTCTTTAGAACCTTCAATTAATCCTCCTGTTACATGAACCTGTGTTTCAACTTGAGTACTGTCGCTACAAGAAATTAAGTAAGCAATAAATATAAAGGATATTATTTTTTTGATATTCATAATTATTAAATTTGATTAGTTAATAACCTTACTAAGTTTTTACTTCTAATACTAAACAATAAAACCTATATATAAGCATAGCCACAATGATGCGTTGCTAATGAAAAGGGAGGACAAGTCCTCCCTTTTCTTTGGGGTTTTATTAAAAACATCTACAGAAATAAATAACTAAAAATGTCGCGTGAACTCAACTCCAAATGTTCTAGGAGTGCCCCACTGACCAAACCTTCCACCTCCAGTTGCTGCAGAAAGATAACCAGAAATATATTCTTCATCCGTAGCATTTTTCACAAAGAACCTTCTTCTCTTAGTCTCATCAGAATTTTCCCAAATAATATTCAGATCTACAATCGTGTACGCACCTTGGGAATACTCGTTGAATTCCGAAAAGAAGACTTCAGATTTATAAGCTGCATTGGCTCTATAGATCAGAGAAGAGCCGGAGGACATATTAGTGGTGTAATTAAATCCAAGATTTAATGAAACTTTAGGTGCGTTGTTTAGATATTTACCTTCTAATTGCTGCTCACCCAATTCAGGTTGCAAACCGTTAGTGTTTAAGAACTCACCATAAGTTGCATCCAATAGAGTCAATCCACTGGTGATTGATAAAGAATTATTGATATCAGTTACTGATTCTAATTCGAGTCCATTAACCGTAGCGTCTCCGGCATTACGAGTTACAGTCTGAAGTCCTACAACTTGAAGTACTTGGAAGTCCGAGTAGTCATAATGAAACAATGTAGCATTTACATTTGTTCGATTATTTATCGCTCCTTTAAAACCAAACTCGAGAGAAGTGACTTCCTCTGGATCATAAGGGTCTGTACACTCATAAGTTGCGTAACCACCTGCCTTGAAGCCTTCACTTATCGATGCGTATACATTACTTTCAGCAGAAAGATCATGCTGAATGACTGCTCTTGAAGTTGTAGAGGAAAATTCCATCACTTCCTCTCTAAGACAAGTTTGCGCTATTGTAACGGGGCCAGGCATCATTAAATTTATGAGATTATTTTGTTTACTTGTAAATTCATCGGTCGTTTTTCTAACCCCTAAACTTAATCGAGTAGTGTCATTTAGATCGAAAGTACCGTCAGCAAAGTAGGCGTCAGAAACAGTGTTCATTTTTTCGTGATGAAAGACAAATTGACTTGCTGTAGGGAAACCAAATACAGGTTGTGGAAACTCAAAATGATTAATTCTAGAGGTTTCATCGTCCAAATAAAACACCCCAAAAACTAAGCTCATGGTGTCTTTTTCCACATTAAGGTTAAGCTCTTGAGTAAAAGTATCTGTTTCAGAAACATCAGCAACATCAATAAGCGCTAAAGCTGTTGCGTCTCTGTCTAAATTAAATTGATCATAGAATTCTTGGTTTGCAGTGATCGATGTAATAGTTCCAAAATCAGTTTCTATTTTAAGAGTAAGGGATGAAACGTCGTAATCTCTATCGCTCATATTTGCACCGTGCAAAGAATTCTGTGTTGGGGTTTGATAGGTTGTATGTGGTTTTGTGGCTATTGGCGTAGTGTCAAGTTGAGGGAGACCATATATATTGGCTAAATCCGATCTATAAGTTAACCAGCCATAAGTATCAGGAACACCTTCAGTTTCAACAGAAGCAATCATAAGATTGGCTGATACTTTTTCATTTATATCCGAGCTGATTTTAAGTCGATAAGCTAGTCTGTCTGTGTAACCCTGTTCTCCACAACCTGCATTTAAGCAGTCTAGATAGCCTTTTCCTTGTTCAGTGGAATGTAGAACCAGTCTATAGCTTGTATTTTCTGTTATTCCTCCTCCAATAGCTGTCTCCAAAGTGCTAGTTTCATAATTTCCAAAACCTGCCTTTACATAGCCATCTCTATCTGCAGAAGGGTTTTTAGTAATGAGATTAACCACTCCTCCGACTGAGTTTCTACCATATAACGTTCCTTGAGGACCTCTTAGCACTTCTACTCTATCTAAATCCATTTCTCCAAGTTGAGATGAATGCGACCTTGATTGAAAAACGCCATCTGTGCTTACTGAAACTCCAGGTTGACCATTAAATTGGCCAATACCTCTTATAGTAATATTTTGAGATCCAAGTATATTTGTAAAATTCATATTTGGAATGATGTGTTTCAAATCGTGCATATTAGTTATGCCTCTATCTTCGATATCAGTGGAGCTGATTGCAGTTATCGAAGCTGGTGTGTCTTGCACTGTTGAACTTCTCTTAAGCGCAGTTACAATTATCTCATCAACATCTTCAGAATATATTGGTGTAATCAGAAAAAAAGAAATGAAGAAGAGAAATATTTTATTGATACGCATGCAAAACTCCTGTTAGTTATTTAAGAATACCTTTTATATATTACAAACACTATCCTATAAAGTGGCGAGGGTTAACAAGAGAATTCGTATGCCACCGTGTCCGCAATTTACAGACAAGTTTTAATGTTTTGAATCCTTCCCTAAATTTGCATCACCTATAACCCCAACATAATCCGAATTATCAAGGGGAAGAACAGGCATATCATCTGCTATTGATAGGAATTCTTTATACACCAATTGTAGTGCCGTTTCATGCTCCATCCAAAGCTTATTCATTGTTGCGTCTGAATGTTGGATAGTATATCTTTTAACTCTCTTATCTTTTCCCGATTCAATAAGTTGAAACCAACCCCAATTTTCCTGATGTTTTAGAAATCTATCAACACTTTTATTGCTTAACGAGGTTCTGTGATACAAATCCGAATGAGTAAAGAATGATTTATACATTGATTGAAATACAGCAATTGAAAAAAGAGTCTCATACCTTCTATCAAAGATATAGATTTCAAGTTTCTTCTGAAATTTATCTCCCAAGTACTCTTTTAACGAAACACAAAGATTTTCATAGGTTTGATTTATTTCAGAAATCATTAACTCCTTCTCTATAAACAAAATAATATCTTTTTTTCTATTCTTTGAAATCATCAATCTATATTAGTTGATTTTCATCTGTAAAGTGTAAAGAAAAAATAAACGAAGAGTATTGACACAAATTAATTTGAGTAAAGAGACTGCAACGAGTATAGCCAACTTAGTAAAAAATTAAGAATTTCTTAATCTCAATTGAAGGAAACTCTCATAAATACTGGTCGGGACGGCTGGATTTGAACCAGCGACCACTTGACCCCCAGCCAAGTGCGCTACCAGACTGCGCCACGCCCCGATTATTTTAGACTTGTTAACAACATCTCTAAATCCTTTACGATTTCTTTAGAGGTGTCAGCATTGCTTGCTCTTGTAATGGTGTCTGAAAGCATAGATTTCTTCGCACCTGATATGGTCATTCCGTCATCATACAGAAGTTTTTGTATTTGTTTGACCACCTCAAGATCTTTTTGCTGATAATAACGTCTATTACCTTTTCTGGTCACCGGACTGAGGTCCTTAAATTCTTTCTCCCAGAATCTTAGGGTATGTGGTTTAACCGAACATAATTCCGAAACTTCGCTAATAGAATAATATTTTTTCTTAGTTATTGATAAATCTCTAACCATTAGAAGAAGAAATCCTTTTTCTCAATTTATTACCGGCCTTAAAAGTAACTACTCTTCTTGCTGAGATGGTAACAGGATCACCAGTCTTTGGGTTCCTTCCTGGGCGGGATTTTTTATTTATCAGTTCAAAGTTTCCAAAGCCAGAAAGCTTAACTTCTTCATTCTTTTCTAAACTCTTCTTTATTTCTTCAAAAAAGTTTTCTATTAATTGTTTGGACTCAGTCTTATTCAAACCTAATTGATTGTGAAGATGTTCAACTATATCTGCTTTAGTTATTGTCTTATCCATTAGGTTCTTAAATCTCCATCCAATTCTTTCTTAACTGAGTTTACAATCTTTTCAACTACCTTATCAATGTCTGAATCTACTAAAGTGCCCTTAGATGATTGCCAAGTTAAGGAAATAGCAATACTTTTTTTATTGTCATCAATCCCCTTCCCTTCATAAACATCAAATAAATCAAGATTATTTAAATCTCTCCCTCCCTTTTCACGGATAAGTGCGCTGATTTTATGACTGGTTATATCTTTTTTAACAACAAAAGCTAAATCTCTCTGAATAGAAGGGAATTTAGAGAACTTAATAAACTTTTGTACCGGTTTTGTTTTAAGGTTATCGATATCTATGGAAAAAAGAAAGATATCTTCTTTTATTCCTAACTCTCCAATGATATTTGGGGCTAAAGCACCCAAAAAACCAACCTTCTTAGAACCATTATAAATAGTGGACGAAACTCCAGGGTGGAGGAACCTTAAAGATTTTGGTTCAAACTGAGTCTTAACACCAAAATTAAGCAAGGTACTTTCAACCGCTCCTTTAACGTCATAGAAAGTGACTTTTCTAGACTTATCCAGCCAATGATTAGGAGATGCATCCCCGTGAATAAGGCCTGAGACCCTTAACTTTTCAGAAGGTTTAGATGATTTCTCATAACCAAACACTGATCCAATCTCAAACAATTTTTGTGACTCTAATCCATTGTTTAAATTATGAATGAAAGTATTTATTAAACCCGGAAATAAGCTAGATCTCATGTATCTCATGTTTTGAGATATAGGGTTTTCAACTTCTACCATCTTCTTGGATTCTCCAAAAACTTTTTCGTCTTGTTCGCTTATAAAAGAGTAACTTATTATTTCACTAAAGCCTTGAGAGACTAAAGATCTAGAAATAGTGTTTTGCTTTGTCTCTAATCTTTTATTGAACTTTGGCTCAAGAGAAACCGTTGGTAATGAATCATAACCCTCCAATCTAGCTAATTCTTCAATTAGGTCAGCTTCAATTTCAATATCATATCTCCATGATGGAGAAGTCAAGTTCACTTTTTTAGATGGGCCTTTAGGGCTCATTCCTAGGCCATTTAGATATTTCTTAGCCTTTGTACTGGTTATGTTGGTTCCAAGAATCTTATTTGCCCTATCAAGGTCTAATAAAACCTTTTTCGCTTTAGGTAATTCTTTTGTTAATTTACTTTCTACGATAGACCCAAATTCCCCACCTACAGTTTCATGCAGAATTTCACTTGCTTTATTGACGGCAAGTTCTTGAATCTCATAATCAACTCCTCTCTCAAATCTTATCGAAGCGTCTGTTTGGAAGCCAAACCTCCTCGCCCTTCCTCTAATTGCTGAAGGTTTAAAGAAAGCACTTTCTAAAAATATAGACTTTGTGTTTGAAGTGACACAAGTATTCTTTCCTCCCATAATGCCAGCTAAAGCTATTGATTTTTTTCTATCAGAAATAACTAGACAGTCCGAATTCAATTTAATGTCTTGCTCATCAAGTAATGTCAGATTCTCGCCATCTTTTGCATTCCTTACTTGAATACCTCCTTCTAATTTATCTCTATCAAATGCATGAAGAGGTTGACCTAGTTCCAAGAGAATGTAGTTGGTAATGTCAACTACGGGGTCAATAAGCTTTTGGTCGCTTAAGGCTAACCTTTCAGCTACTAAGGGAAGCGTTTTAGCTTTAATGTCTATATTTTTTATAGTTCTTCCGACGTATCTTGGACCTTCAGGGCATACTTTAATTGTTAGGTCTTCGTTAAAGGTGTCTTTAATCGACTTAAATGTTGGATCTTTTAATTTTAGATTATTTAAAACTGCTAATTCCCTAGCCACCCCAAATACGCTAAAACAGTCTCCACGATTGGGGGTTATGTCTAATTTTAGAATTGCATCTTTCCCCGTTATCTTTGAATTAAAGGATTCATAACCTTCTACTTCGATTCCTGCCATGGTAAGTTGAGAGCAAATCTCTTCGGTCGAAAGATCCAGATCTAAAAAGTCTTTAAGCCAATTTCTACTAAATTGCATACTAAAATTGTTTTAAAAATCTATAATCATTTTCAAAGAAAATACGTAAATCAGGTATGTCATGCTTCAGCATTGCCATCCTCTCTACCCCTAAACCAAAAGCAAAACCACTGTATTTTTTGGTATCGACACCGACCATTTCCAATACATTAGGGTGTACCATTCCGCAGCCAAGCACCTCAAGCCAACTCTTATCCCATTTTATATCTGCCTCAGCTGAAGGTTCAGTAAAAGGGAAATAAGAAGGACGAAATCTAAGTTCAACCTCTCTTCCAAAGAAATCTTCTAGGAAATCATTTAATAAGCCTTTTAGTTGAGCAAATGAAGCACCTTCTTCAACCACAAGACCTTCTATTTGATGAAACATTGGTGTGTGAGTTAAATCAGAGTCTTTTCTAAACACCCTTCCTGGACATATTATTCTATGAGGGGGTTTTTTGTTTTCCATGGTTCTGATCTGTACGGGAGATGTGTGCGTTCTTAGAAGACCAGAGTCTTTTAAATAAAAAGTATCATGCATGTCTTTTGCAGGGTGATCTTCAGGTACATTTAAAGCTTCAAAATTATAATAGTCTGTTTCAGTTTCAGGGCCTGATTCAACACCAAATCCTACGGATTCAAAAAAACTGCTAATCTCATTGATTGTTTGAGTAACCGGATGCATAGATCCCTCTTCATTAGAAACAGACGGTAAAGTTATATCAATTCTTTGGCTGTCTAATCGTAAAGCATTTTCAGCTTTAGAAAGTTGAAGAGTTTTATCCTTATAGGAATTATCAATATCTGATTTTAATTGATTAAGCAGCGCACCTGCTTCTTTCCTTTTGTCTTGAGGTAAGCTTCCTAAAGATTTAAGTAAAAGGTTTACCTCTCCGCTCTTTCCTAAATAAGAACGATAGTTTTTATCTAATGAGTCTTTATTGGCAGAAGAGTTTATAAGCTCAGAGGACTCTGATTGGAGCTTCAAGATTTGTTGTTTTAAAGATTTTAAATCCACTTTATGCAATAACTTATATAACCATTATAGTCACTATAATGGCCTAAGTGCTTATCTTAATTAAGATTTTATGCCGCTAACTGCGACTTGGCTTCCTCAGCAATCTTAGTAAAGGCCTCCTTGTCGTTAACTGCAATGTTTGCCAAAGTCTTTCGGTCAAGGTCTATGCTTGCTTTCTTTAATCCTGCAATCAATTTACTGTAAGACAGGCCATTCTCTCTAGCTGCTGCGTTGATTCTTATAATCCACAAAGATCTAAAAGTTCTTTTCTTGACTCTACGATCACGGTAAGCGTATTGCCCAGCTCGCATTACCGCTTGCTTTGCTACTTTGTAAGTTCTACTTCTAGCTCCTCTGTAACCTTTAGCCTGTTTTAGAACTTTTTTGTGTCTTGCCTTAGCTTGAACACCTCTTTTTACTCTAGCCATCTTATTTCTCTACGTATTTGTTTTAAGCATTCGATCAACTAACTGCTGATCACCTTTAGCGACTTGCGTTGTACCTCTAAGCTGTCTTTTCCTCTTAGTGGTCATTTTAGTAAGAATATGACTCTTGTTGGCCTTCTTCCTTTTAAGGCCATTTCCAGTCTTTTTAAATCTTTTACTGGCTCCGCTGTGTACTTTTAATTTACTCATAATTCTTTATTTCTTATTAGGTGCCATCATCATAACCAACTGTCTTCCTTCTAAAGTTGGAAACTGCTCAACGTTTGCTAAACTTTCTAAATCAGTTTCTACTCTCTTTAACAACTCCATGCCTATGTCTTGATGCGCCATTTCCCTACCTCTAAACCTTAATGTTACCTTTGCCTTATCTCCATTCTCTATAAAACTTTTTATTTTATTAACTTTTATATCGTAATCGTTCTTTTCAGTTACCGGTCTAAATTTTATTTCTTTTACTTGTTGTTTTTTTTGCTTCTTTCTAGATGCAGCTTTCTGTTTCTTGGCATCAAATATATGCTTACCATGATTTAACAACCTACAAGCCAAGGGCTCTCCGTCTTTAGCCATCTGAACAAGATCTAGATTTTGCTCTTCTGCTGTTGCTAGAGCTTCAGTTAAAGTCATTATTCCCAACTGTTCACCCGATTCGCTGATTAATCTGATCTTACTTGCTTTTATTTCACCATTTATAGGTAATCTCTTTTCAGCTTTTTTAAAAGATTTTCTTTGTGCTATTTGATTCTCCTAATAATTATTAATTCTTGGCATCAATCTTCTTTTGAAGTAAATCCATAAATTCATTTACAGACATTTCACCAAGGTCTTCTCCACCTCTAGCTCTAACAGAAACTGTTTCATTCTCTACTTCCTTATCTCCGATAACTAGGAGAAATGGTGTCTTCTGCATAGAGTGGTCGCGAATTTTATAAGTGATCTTCTCTTTCCTCAAGTCACTTTGTGCCCTAAATCCACTTTTTTGCAATAAATTGCGTATTTTTTCACTATATTTGCCTTGTTTATCAGTAATATTCAATATTTGGGCCTGAATAGGTGAAAGCCAAACCGGTAAGGCACCTCCATGATGTTCTATTAAAATACCAATAAATCTTTCAAAAGAACCTAAAATAGCTCTGTGGATCATTACGGGTTGATGCTTTTCTCCATCGTCGCCTACATAAGTTGAGTCTAGACGCTCAGGAAGAATAAAATCTGCCTGGAAGGTTCCGCATTGCCATTCTCTACCCAAAGCATCTGTTAAAACAAAATCTAACTTAGGGCCATAAAAGGCTCCTTCGCCTTCTGAGATTTCGTATTGTAAATCTAGATTTTTTATTGCCTCTTCTAGGGCTAACTCAGCTTTATCCCAGACTTCATCAGACCCTACTCTCACATCAGGTCGAGTTGAAAGCTTAATCTCAAATTCTTTAAAACCTAATTCCGAATAAATTAGAGATAAGAGTTCTATAAAGCTTTTAGTCTCTGCTTCAATCTGCTCTTCGGTGCAAAAAATATGACCGTCATCTTGCGTAAAAGCTCTTACCCTCATCAATCCATGAAGAGTCCCAGAAGCTTCATATCTATGACATGAGCCGAATTCGGCTAAGCGAATAGGTAAATCTCTATAAGATTTTAAACCCTGATTGTAGACCTGAACGTGACAAGGACAGTTCATTGGCTTTAGAGCGTTAGTCCTTTTTTCATTCGCATGCTCTTCATCGATCTCTGTAATAAACATATGTTCTCTATATTTATCCCAGTGGCCTGACTCCTCCCAAAGTTTTCTATCTACTACTTCAGGGGTATTGATCTCTTCGTAATCAGATTCTATTTGTTTACTTCTCATAAAGTCTTCTAAGACTCTATACACTGTCCAACCTTTCGGATGCCAAAAGACCATTCCTGGAGCTTCTTCTTGGAAATGAAATAGATCAAGCTGCCTGCCTATCTTTCTATGATCTCTTTTCTCTGCCTCTTCTAGCCGAACTAAATGCTTCTCCAGCTCTTTAGAGGTAGGCCATGCGGTACCATAAATTCTTTGTAGCATTTCATTTTGAGAATCGCCACGCCAGTAAGCGCCTGAAACCTTTGTTAACTTAAAAGCCCTTAAGTGTTTTGTGTTGGTTACATGTGGACCTCTACACATATCCGTGTATTCTTCGTGATGATACAAAGCAATTATTTCTTCATCAGGGATTTCATCAGCCAATGCAACCTTATAAGGTTCATCTCTATCCTTAAATGTTTTAACGGCTTTTTTTCTAGTAACAACCTCCCTTACAACTTTGTAATCGGTTTTTGCTAGTTTAAGCATACGATCTTCTATGATTTGAAGGTCTTCATCTTTAAGAGACTTATGTAATAAAATATCGTAATAAAAACCATCATTTATTACCGGGCCAATTGCTAACTTCACCTCAGGGTAAAGCTGTTTAAGCGCATGAGCTAATAAGTGTGCGCAAGAATGTCTAACAACTTCCAGCCCTTCTGCATCTTTTGAGGTAACTATTTCAACTTCTGAATCTTCTAAAACCACTTCAGAAGCATCGACTAAATAACCATTTATTTTGCCAGCAACAGTAGCTTTACCAAGACCGGGGCCGATATCCTTAGCAATCTCTTCAATTGAGATAGGTTCATTAAAATTTCTTTTGGATTTATCAGGAAGGGTTATTTCAGGCATATTCAGTGGTGTCCTGTACTAGGGGGCACTTGTTTTTCTCTAATTCTATTGGTGATTAAAAATAAAATCAAATTACGGAGACAAGATGGAACGCTTCCATTCCCCATTATCTACAGTGAAAAGCTCTCTTTCATGAAGTCTATTGCTTTTATTTATCCAGAATTCGAATAGATTTGGTTTAAGGATATAACCACCCCACCTTAAGGGTCTACTTATAGTTTTATCTTTATGCTCATCCTCTATCTTCTTAGCTACCTTTAAAATGCTTTCATAGGAATCAATTTGCGAACTTTGGTTAGATGCAGAAGCAGAAATCTGCGATCCTTTGGGTCTAGACTCAAAATATTCATCTGATTCCTTTTCACTGACTTTCGAGCAAGTTCCTTCTATACGTATTTGTTTGTCTATTTCTGCCCACCAAAAATTTATTGCTACTTTGTTATTCTTATCAATCTCTTGGCCTTTTTTACTCCCATAGTCTGTAAAGAAAACAAGACCCTCATCAGATATTCTTTTTAACAAAACTATTCTAGAAGAAGGTTGCCCATTTAAACTCACTGAGGCTAGATGGAATGCGTGAGCCAAACCAACGCCTTTTTCTTTAGCTTCTTGGATCCACTGATGAGTTTTTAGGATAGGTTCGTCCGAAGCATCTATAAATTGATATAAATCCATCTATTTGTTACTAGATACCCAATAATCTAAGCTTAGAAATCTACCTCCACCAAAAGTTAGTAGTATTAATAGGAATAATCCATAAGTAGCTGCGAACTCAATTCCATTGGCTTCATAAGCCCATCCATTTTCATAATGAACCAAATAACCTGCAAAAAACATAGTAATTAAGAGAGGAACGCTTACCCATCTAACAAATAAACCAACTAACAATAAAGCGGCTCCACCAGCTTCAGTTATAACAACTAGCCAGCTAACATATTCAGATAAAGGCACTCCTAAAGTACCTAAATAACCAGAAAATTTATCAAGGGTTTCAATTTTTCCTGTACCTGCATTCCATAGTACATAAAAAAGGTACAGCCTGATCAAAAAAAGTCCTATAAAATCAATTGCTTGAAGAGAATCAAGAAATCGATGTATTTTCTTTATTATTTCCATAACAAATTAAAGTTTCTTAACAACCACGCTCCCAACAGAGTAACCTGCCCCAAAGGAACAAATAACTCCAATTTCTCCAGCATTAATATCAGAATTATTCTTATGGAAGGCAATAATAGAGCCTGCGGAACTTGTATTTGCATACTTATTTAAAACTATGGGCATTTCTTTTTCGCTTGGCTCTCTTCCTAAGATCCTTTTTGATATAGATTCATTCATATTTAGGTTTGCTTGGTGCAACCATAACCTAGTCAAATCTGGTACCTCTAGATTTAGTTCTTCTAAATGGTCTTTTATATGTCTTTCAACCATTGGAACAACATCCTTATAAACACTTCTTCCATTTTGGATAAATAATTTATCAGGAGCTTCTCCATCAGAATCTTCTGGCTTATTCAAGAATCCAAAATTATTCCTGATGTTATTAGAGAATTTAGTTTTTAGTTTTGTGCCGAGAATCTCAAATGCATGCGATTGCATATTTTCTACATTTTTTTCTAACAAGACTGCGGTACAAGCATCTCCAAAAATAAAGTGCCCATCCCTATCCTTAAAATTAAGATGGCCTGAACAAATATCAGGATTAACAACTAATATTTTTTCAGCTACTCCACTTAAAATATCATTGCAGGCATTTTGAATAGCAAAAGTTGATGAAGAACAAGCAACATTCATATCATAAGCATACCCGTCAATGTTCATATGTTCTTGCACTTCTATAGCTACAGCAGGATAAGCTCGTTGAAGATTCGCACACCCACAAATTACCGCATCAATATCTTCAGAGGATCTACCGGCACCTTCTAGAGCTTGCTTACAAGCGTCAACAGCAATTTCTGCCTGGATTGAGATTTCTTCATTAGGCCTTTCATTAAGACTAGGCCTCATTCTCTCAGAATCTAGAATACCTTCTTTGTCCAATACATATCTCTGTTCTATGCCTGAAACTTTTTTTATAAAGTCTGAGTCCGAATGGACTAAGGGCTGAAGATCACCTGATTTTATTGCCTCTTCATTTTCTAAGTTATATTTATCCACATAGACATTAAAACTAGCCACTAACTCATCATTTGAGATACTTTGTTTAGGTGTGTAAAGTCCTGTTCCTGTAATTAAAACTGACATAAGGAATCAATATAATATGCTAAAAATAGTAAAAAAACTTAACTTTAATTATTATTTTTATTTTTTTCTTCAATCTCTTCAAAAGCTTGCTGTATCTCGATAAATCTTTCTTTTGCTTTTTCTAAAAGCTCATCTGGAAGTCCCTTTGACACGAGGGTGTCAGGATGAAATTCTCTTCTCTTCTTTAAGTATATTTTTTTTATTTCATCGAATGAAGTATGTGGATCTACACCTAAAACCTTATAAGCATCTGAAGAATTACCATCAAATCTATTCTTAAGTTCATCAAAAATACTACTATTTAATTTAAATATAGTAATAGTTTCTTTTAATAGTCTTTCTTCTTCCGGGTGTAGAGTGCCATCCGCCATAGCAAGCTCAAAAAGCAGCTCATAAAACATCATTAAGGCGTTTTTATCCTGAGAAAGTAGGGCTGATAGTTGCTGAGCATAATCTGAATAACTATTAGAATCATCTTTAGCGTGATTAAAGACTTGAATTGCAAAGACCCTTTGTTCTGAACCAAATTTAAATCTTTCTTTTATAAAAGCATCTACAGCATCAACCTCTTCTCTGCTAACCACTCCATCTGCTTTTGCTAATTTAGCTAAACAAGCAAATAATGCTGTAAAAAAAGCTGCTTGTTGCTTTTGATGAGACGAAACATTAGTTGATCCTTTGGAGCCTAATTTTGAGCCAATTACAGCTCCTATTACAGCTCCTATAGGGCCGCCTATAGAGAAACCTAACATTCCTCCTAAAGTTGATTTCCAAAAACTCACGATAAAGCTATTGTAATGAAGTTAAATTTATATAAAACTAATAGTTATAAATTATTAAGGGGAGAAAATGAGTTTACCTGTTGTTGATTATTTGAAATTACCAGATAACGAGGATCCATATCTTGAAGGGCATAAGTGCAAAAAATGTAGTTCAATATTCTTGGGCGAAAGAAATGTCTGTTCAAACTGCTTTTCTAGAGAGGGCATGGAAGCAATAAAGTTGAGCAATACTGGTAAGCTTTATTCTTATTCTATTGTTTTTAGGTCTTTTCCTGGTATTGATGTACCTTATATATCAGCAATTGTAGATCTAGACGGCGGCGGAACCGTAAAGGGAAATCTTATTGATTGTGATCCTGACCCCGAAAAGATAGAATTTGATATGCCCGTTGAGGTAGTTTTTGATGATGCTTTGGGAAGAAAAGATTCTGAAGGCAATTCTTATATAAGCTATTTCTTTAAACCGATTTCTTAAGGAGAAAAAAATGAGTGATGTATTTGTATTAGGTGTTGATATGATTAAGTTTGGAAGGTTTCCAGACAGAAGTGTTCCAGATTTAGGAGCAGAAGCTGCTTTACTAGCGTTAGATGATGCAGGGCTAACTATAGATAATATGGAGGCATTCTATTGCGGGAACTTAGGTCAAGCCAACGCAATGGTTGGGCAAAGAATCCTTCAAGAAATAGGGCAAACTGGGATTCCTGTTGTTAACTGCTCTAATGCTTGTGCAACTGGAGCTACTGCATTTAGAGAGGCTTGGACCTCGATTAAAGCAGGCTTGTATGATGTTGTACTAGCTGTAGGGGTTGAACAGATGGGTGCAGGTCTTTTAGGTGGTACTGGCGGAGGAGCTGGTATTCCCAAGGAAGGACTTTTAGGTTCTGGAACTATGCCTGCAGTTTTTGCCGAAGCTGGAATGGAGCATTCAAGGCAATACGGAACGACTTTTGAGCAATTTGCAAAAATCTCAGTCAAGAACCACCACCACTCCACAATGAATCCTAAAGCTAGATATCAAATTGAAACTCCTTTGGATGAGGTAATGAATGCAGAAATGATTTCTTATCCAAACACAAAATTAATGTGTTCAGTTAATGTTGATGGCGCTGCTGCAGCTGTATTGGTTTCAGAAAAGAAAGCTAAAGAGTTGGGTATGGGTAGAGCAGTAAGAGTTAAGGCGTCTGTTCTTACCAGTGATCCTTATCAAGAAAGAGACTTAGTTATGCCAGACGTTAATTCTTGTACCAGGAAAGCAGCTAAAGAAGCATATGAAATGGCAGGAATAGGGGCAGATGATGTTGATTTAGTTGAATTACATGACTGCTTTGCTACTGCTGAGATGCTTCACTACGAAAACTTAGGACTATGTGAAGACGGAGGAGCCGGAAGGCTTATTGATGAAGGGGAAGTGGAATTGGGCGGAAGAGTCCCCGTAAATGTTTCTGGTGGCCTTTTATCAAAAGGGC